>Ga0123354_10012544_pt1 | contig 13131 bp, 10 predicted proteins | sample TergutLab28metaG_2_FD_97872 | JGI IMG/M metagenome (GOLD analysis project Ga0123354, IMG submission 97872) | Labiotermes labralis P4 segment gut microbial communities from Petit-Saut dam, French Guiana - Lab288 P4 | ecosystem: Host-associated > Arthropoda: Insects > Digestive system > Gut ...
TATCTTAGTAATTAACCAACTTGATGCACAAAATTTTTGTTTTACAATAAGTTTATTTCATGCCTCTACATGTTTCGAGCACTATGTGCTCATCATCAGGAGGTCAAAATTGTATTATACAGCCTCTGGTATCATCACACCTATAGGTGGCCGTCCCATGCATGGGAACATGCTCGAAACATGTAGAGGCATGAAATAAATTTATTGTAAAACAAAAATTTTGTGCATCAAGTTGGTTAATTACTAAGATAAATATACTGAGATGCACGGTCAGCAAAACATCAAAATGTTTGGAGTTGTTTCTGGGTTGGTTTATTTAAGGCTAAAGACAGAATAAAGAAAGGATGGGCAGTATATATACAATGCAACATACCGGCACATTTGCATAACCACTACTGCCATATAAATGCAACCAGTACTTGTTTGTTGACCTACACAACAAAATAAATACTGAATGATTCCCATGGCAATGTAACAATGCATTCTCTTTAGTACTGTTAATGAGCTAAATATTTTATAAAGTTTATACTGCCTCAGCTCTCCCAACAGAGTAATACTTTCTCACTCGACAGTAATTTTATGTCATATTTATGTCATCAGCATTAATAAAACATACTCAGGTCTTGAAGTAAAGTTCCCAATATTTTTGACCGATTTCAACCAAATTTGAATTTTCTTGACAGATTTTAATAAGCCTCCAATAATGAATCTGATGAAAACTCATCCACAGACAGCCGAGCTGATAAATGCAGAAAGACAGGCGGAGACAAAATGAAGCTAACAGGCGCTTTTCAAGACTATGTGAATGTCCACAGAAACTTCTAAACTTTTATGTAAAAAAGACAATCTAGTTATCTTTTGTTCAGAAATACCACTACAGAACTTTTCAGTCCAAGACAGAGTTTGTTATTTAGATATCCTTGTAACCACTACTTTATTTTGTTTTATGCTCCTTTGACAAAAGCCGAGGAATTACACTGCATCTGCATGATGATTATGAATAATTAAACATAAATGACACAGAAGTAAATTTGAGTTGCACAGTACAGGTGCTCATCAATACAAGCCTTATTGTACATTTCCTTGCAATTATGTCAACTTTGGCTGGCATCCAAATGTAAAAACTGTCTGCACTTATGTCATTCCATCATTCCCTTCACTGTAGAAAATGGTAAATTCACATATCATACCCAGTATCTCTTTCCAACTTCCTGTATTTTCTGTTCTTATCTGCTGTAACTCATGGCAGTGCTCAACTTATTAACTTTCATATCCTATGATCCCTAATATCAAATCCATGCACAGAAAATTTTCCCCGTGACGCAATATAAGTAACACTTTTACTGGTATGTAACCCTGATGTATATTAAGGACTACATCCTCTAGTACCCCAGCATTTACATGGACAGATAAAGCACAATACAAGAACTGACATACTCCGCTGTTTGGTCATGAATGAATTTGGAATCTCTGGACATGAAGCAGATGTCATTACCTTGGGATCCTCTCCAAATGTTAAGAACTTTTGGTCTGTAAGGAGGCTTCGTGCTGTTTTAATTATATCTTTACATTTCTTTGGTGTCTCTTCCACTTTTCCTGCCAAGAATAAACAACAACAAGCAGTTACCTGAAAAAAAATAAAAATGTTAAGTGTAACCACATTATTCGTAACAAATAATAAACAGTGAGAATATGTAACACATTAGTTACAACTAGAAAGGGAAAGCTATCCCATTACAGGCCTGGGCAGGCCCTTAGGGTTCCGGGAGGTTGAGGTTCCCAGATTTGTAGACAATCAGCACACGGAGGTGGTAAGGTACATTAATTACAGCTAGCAGAGAAAAGTACACACATGGTACACTTTCAAGCTATTAAATGTAATGTAAAGCTTACTTCCTATGTTTAGTAACTTTCACAGCCAGTACAACATGACTTACATCATTGGTGAAGGATGTCTCAAAACAGAGTCAATGTGGCCAATGTGGGCAACCAATTTACAATGTTATAAAAATTTTACTATATTCGGTATGAAGTAATCGTTCGGTACAATTTTTAAATTGTGTGTCTAATGATACCAACATGAACACTGTGAAATTAAATTAGGCCTACACAGAAACCTGTTATGCCCTATATATACCAATGGATAATACAGGGCTCCTTAACACAGCATGATTTTGTAGGTGGGAGAGTCTTGCATAGTGCTGTGTACTCTGTGAATTATAACCCACATAAATAACTTGGAACTTTTATTGTGCCCTTTAATTACACTGTAATGTGAATCTAGCAGACCAATTAACTTACAAATTTTATTAAACTGAACTGTCTTTACACAACATACAAATAACAGTTGCAAATCTACAATTCAATTCAATTAACTTACATTTATATTATTGCATGTTACCAAAGCATGAGTAACAGAGTGTTAAAAGTCAATCCAAATCTATGAAAGATCCACTGCTTCTAGCATAGAAATAACATGCAAGAGGAAGACATTAATTACTTTTTAAGCATAGGGATGTAACTTACAGAGAGTTTGCAATCAATAACTTACATATCTTGGAAAGCTCCTGAATGAGTGAAACATGTAGAATCTGTGAAAATAGACAACACCAGTGGCCATTGTGTTGTATCCCAGATCCATTTTTGTTCCAGTGTCAATTATGAACCTCGCCCCCTCCTTTCTGTAGCGACACTCTGTCTCATAGTCAATAGCGTCTTGAATGGATGGTGTATTTCGCAACTCCTTTTTTTCGTAATACCAGCACGGCATTTTTGAAGTCTTAACCTTCTGCACGTAATAAATGAATACCTTTTATCAGCACCTTGCTCTAACCGTGCAATCCATAACACACAACTTAGAATACAATGTACTACTGGCTAAAATAACTCATAGATGACTACTAAAATCCCCACTACAAACATGTTATTTACCATTCTATTATTCTATGCCTTAAAAACAAGACACCACGATTAACCTATGGCTTTGGTATTCGGCTCCAAACTTAACCCCACTTTTCAGAGTGCACACATTCTAAGGCATCCGAAATTAAAACACAAAATTAAGTTGTCTGACAGCGAATGAACATTAGTTACCGTGAAAACCACGACAACTGAACTTCTAAACCTGCAACTCTACGTCACAGCATTACTCCTGACATCGAGCCACACACAAGTTACGCTAACATCATTCTTTGCTGGTCCTCCATGCACTACCGATAAACCCACTGATCCATGCCATTTATAAATGATCTGTGCATGCCACTACCACCGCGAAAATCACAGATTATCACACATTACCACAGATGCGAGATTATCTGATAGTAGAGGTGACAATTGCTGGATTCCGGACTCTGATCCATGTTCTGGACCCCTGTGCAATACGAGTTTCGCGTACTTACGTACCGTGAGCCACTGATCGTATGAGCATGTATTAGGGGTATCACTATGATGGCAGAGTAGTATTGTTTGTGCGGTGTAAGCAGTTACAATAAAAGCATTGTACTTTTGTTGACACACCACGTAAAGGAACATGATTTTGCCAATTCATCCAGATTTAAATCGATGTTAAGTAGATGCACATGATTTCTTTTTTCATAAGCAGTGCAGTGTGTTGTTGAATGCTAAGGAGGAACGTCACAGCAGAGTTCCAAGCTCTGTCCGGGCAACTGTACTATGAACGATAGCGAAGTTCACCATACAACAGCTGGATTAATGTACGTTGCTTGGTCTCTAATTGTAATTTGTGAAAGGAAGCGTTAGTTAGTATGTGTTACAAATTTTTTATGTGCTCGTAAACCTTAATGCAGAAGACATGCATGATTATGTAACCGTTGCCTTATTTTATAATTATTCCGAAATGAGGTTCTCGGGAAGAACTTTTGGAGCCTTTGACACATAAACGACATAGCTTCACTCATTACCCTCACGTTCAAAATCCTGATCCATATTTTGTAGTGTAGTTCAATGTTATGGAGCATAGATTACATTAACGTTTTCGTAGTTCGTCTTGTCAGGCCTTCTAATCACAGAGTGGCGGTTTTCATGTTTTGTATAAAATTTGTGGATCATCGTATAGAATTCAGTTTGTACTGTTCACAGCTGCTCTAGTCAAACTCTGTAGGGAATAATGTTAGCACACTTACGGAAAGATTTTCATATTAATTGCTATCCAGAAAATGTTTGTGTATGGCTCTTTTCATTATTGGAGAATGTTTATTACATTAAGCCAATAACATATATAAAGACAGTTTTCAGTATAGTGTATGTGACATTTTCAGGTAGTGTACATAACATGATATATCCACAGAAAATTACATGCAGTATAAACAAATGGATGGGAGTCATACAATTGACAACTTTCTTACATGTGCTGCTACATAATATTGGATACCCTTGTCTTCTGCGTTGTGTACCATGTCTCAGGTTTCCTTTGCTTTCCTGTAAATTCCATGCCCCATCCCCTGTACCCCTGGAGAAAGTCCAGTAACCATTGTATAGAAGATTGGGTGGGCCCTAGGGCCAGTGTGGATTGGTGTGGAAAATCTCACCCTGCACCAGTGTTTGAGTGACCCTGAACAATCCAGCTTGTAGCAGGTCGCTATACTGACTACGCTAACTTGACTTAACAGTGCTGGGCCCTCTGACGTAAATATGCTGTCATCATTGAAGCATCATATGTATTTGCACAGTGAACTGCAAAGGCTGAAGGACGTTTAATCCCAACAATATGATGATTTCCATATCCATATGGATTATGTAATCCTGTACGGATTTACGGAAGGAAAATAAATGATATATGATATCAGAAGGATTGATACTCTTTGTGCTAAAGATATTGTGTCCAAATAGGAAACGATGCTGTAATTGAATTACAATTGCCTCCTGTCTAAAGTTACACTGTTACAGAATTAAGACATGGCTTGCTGTGTTTTATCACAGGTAGTTGGTGAAATAAAAACAACTGTGTAAGTGGTTTGTTCTCTAAACAGTTTGATGAGTCTTAAATTTATGTCAGATTCTCATTTACAGAGGTATACTAACAGTGATGATAAAGGAACAAGTTTTGTTTCGTTAACTCTTGGAAACTACAGCTACAAGAGATATGAAGAACAAAGCATTCAGTGGGAAAGCTGGTGTGGATGCTGTGCTGGTGAAGCCCTGTCTGTATTGGGATGTAGGTCTGGGTTTCAGGTTTTAATAAAAACTGTAGCTCAAAATGGTGCTGGCACAAATTTATATGATCCATTGGCAGGTTTTGGCTGGGAGTAATAAAATATCCTCATATTTGGAACAAATCATATCCGTTGTCAGTTTGTAAATCCAGTGCTTTTAAGTTCAAGAGTTTTCAACAAACTGTACTTCAAAATGGAAGATGCATCAGCAAAATTGCTACTTCTATCAGAAGTCAGGTGGTTATACAAAGGGAAAGTTTCAAAACATGCACAAAACTTGCAACAAGAAGTGAAATTTTTTTAAACCAAAAATTGAAAATATAATTAAAAACTTTGTACATCTGAGATGATGGGCACAAATGGCGATAATGTTGGAGTGTTCAGTGAATTGAGTGTTTCTTATCTGCGTGATAAAATAAGACCATTCTAAATGAAACTGAATTGGTGGATGTAAATGTCAAATGAAAAGAAGAAATACTCAACATGTTTCTAGTTCATGCTGCTTACCCTGAAAAGGACAAAACTGGGACAGGTGTGAACAAAAATTTGATTTCAAAAACAACACTTATATTCTTTTACTTCAAGAAGAGCTTCGAAGATTTTGCATGGGTGTGTCAGGCAGAATCTTTGCGTTTGTCAAATTGTGTGTCACGTATGATGAATTGACATGCTATAAATTGCACAGCATGAATTTATCGATATGATAAATGGCATAACTATCATCAAATTGGAATCTTCTTCCTCTTCCTCTCCTTTTTCTTATTCTTCTTCTTCTCCTCCTCCTCCTCCTCTTCTTCTCCTTCTCCTCCTTCCCCTCCTCCTTTTTCTTTCTTCTCCCTCCTCCTCCTCCTCCTCCTTCCCTTCTCCTCTTCTCCCCCTCCTCCCCTTTCCCCCTTCTCATCCTTCTCCTCCTCCTCCCCTTCTTCTCCTCTTTCTTCTCCTCCTCCTCTTCCTCTTTTTTTTAATACTTTGGGTTGGGTTTGCAGGTTTGTAGATTATCTACTAGATGCATATCTTGCTTGGAACGTATTTCTGTTTTACCCAAGAACTTATAAGAATGACTTGGGTTTTCCAGGATCACTTCAAACTAAAAATAAACCCAGTAGTAGACTCATTTTGTGAGGTGATGTTTGTTGCACTCTTGCTTCAACTATTACACATTATAAGAAACTGGCAGAAGAAAATAAATGCCACCTTCCCATTTAGTGAACCCTCCCAGGTGAATTTTCCATTTGTGCATGGTTCAGCTGAATCATCAGAATGTGACTAAATAACATAATTTTTGTGGTTTTATTTCTAAATATGTTGTGCATTTTTGCTCACTGATTTTACATAATTTCAAAAAAGTTGTTTCAAGAATTGTCATTTGCCTATGCGTAGGGTTGTGGGTCTAAGGATTGGTAAAAGTGGAGCTGCAGTTGAAAAAAGATTTGAGAACCACTGGATTTTAGTCTTATTTGGATTGGGAGTGGAGAAATTACTTTTCTTACTGACTCCTCTTTGGTGTTTCTAATTTTGATTCCTTTTCTTCGGTGTAAAAATGATGTGTCTGCAATTTAAGAAAAGAGTTTAATTGCAGTTAATGTGGTTGGAATTTGTTTACCCATTAGTTTGTGTTATATGCTTCTAGTTCTTCATTTTGTTTTCTTCCTACATTCTAGAAATTTGTTACAATGTTTCCAAAAGGATTTGTTAGACATTTGTGTATTACCTGTGTATTACAGTTTTTTATCTTGTATGTACTATGTTTGCAAGAACTGAATAGTGTAACTGCCAGCAAAAAATGTAATTCATCAGTATATTAGGATATTAGCTATACACAAAGTTGACTGTATTGGGTTTGTTTATTTATTTATTTGTTTACTTTTTGAGTCTTGTATACAGTGCTGTGTTAAATGTTCTTGTAGTGGTGACTGTAAAGTGAAGATTGCTGTCTTCTTGAATGTGATGCGGTGTGGATAGTGCTTGTCTACCATACAACACAGTGTAACATGTATAAAGACTGTAACAAATTAGACCAAGAAAATGCACACACTTTAATATTTTGTAAGCAGCAGTCCTTGCTGATGGGCCAGTGAGGACCGTAACATGTAGGTAAAAGGTAAATCAGTCCCATTATAGGCCCGAGGTGCCCAGAGGGTTCCAGGAAGTTAAGGTTCCCAGATTATGTGACAGTGGCCCAGGATGGTGGTAAGATTGTCACCCTTATGCACCGGCCGCTTTTTACCCCTAGGAAATACTCCTGGTACTCATTTCTGTTAGAGGCTGAGTCCACCCCAGGGCCGTAGCGTGATCGGAAGGATTATGTCAATGAAAAATTCCAGTGACACCATCTGGAATTGAACCTCTAACCTTCCGATTTGTAGCACAGCGCCTTAACCACTGTGCTACCGTGGTCCCCGTAACACATAGGAGTTTTGTAAATTATAACATAAAAGTGTGTGCATTTTGTTGGTCTAATTTGTAACAGTTGTATCAAAAGACATGCGGTGAAAAATTTAACAATGTCAACAGACAGTAACCTTCAGGAGTACTGGGTCTTGTGTTTGTTAGACATTTGATTATTGTGTGGAGGCCAGTGTGACAGTAGTACAGCAGTCTTCAGGATATCCAGTAGCAGTGCATTGTATGTTTACAGGCGTAAGTCTGTGGAGAATCTGCTCATTTCTAGTCACGACGTGATTGGGAGTAGCATCAGTCCTTCCCTCACATTTGGGGCCATGACTTTACCAACCAACTGTCCCCAGGCACACGTAGCAAACTCTCTGGAAATACGGTAAACATGGCTAAAGTGTACCTAGCAACTTGGCTTGCCAAAAAATTATGTCTTTGTTATGAATATGCTGGCTTTTGCTGTATTTATGTGTTTATTGTGCATCTTTGTGTTGTTAGGAGGAATGCTGGACTGACGTGCAATATTCTGTTATCGTTAAATAATGCTGTGTTAGGAATGACTCCTTACAAGAGCTGTTGGGGTACAGTTTGGTATAAGTGTACTGTCTGAATAGACGTACAGTACTGTGAAGATTCAAGTCTCTTGGGATATGATGTAGAAGCCAAGGAGATATCTTGGATTGACTGCAAAGAGGAAGGTGCTATGATCATGTACTGGAAACAGCTTGCCCAGTGATAACAGCATCATATCCCAGAACACTTGAATCTTCAGCAGCACTGCTGTAAGAAGCTTATATCTCACACAACTCCAGTAATGTGTTACCCCACATACCATTGTGAGTTAATATCGGTGGCAAGTACTTGTCAGCCTGCATTTACATGTGTGTGGGGAAGGAGTGATATTTGTTGTGTCTATTAGATGTAAATAGTATTCCTGGACTAGTATGCCTGCAACTGAAAATGTGTCATTTGTATAACTCATATGGCAAAGGTGTCATATGCGTACCTCACCTGGCACAATTGTATAACTCAAATGGCAAACTCGTGGTATGGCTGTCATATCTGTATTTCAGATGCCACAGCTGTCATTTATAACCCACATGGCACAGCTGTCTAACTCATGTGGAATTGCTGTTGTGAGTGTAACTCGCATGGCACAGATGTTACGAGTATCTCATGGCATGATTGTCATATGTATAACCCACATGGCGCATCTGTCTAATAAACATGCAACAGCTGCCATAAGTACAACTCATGGCATGATTGTAATGTGTATAACTCACATGACACAGCTATCATATGTATAACCACATGGCACAGCTGTAATAAGTGTAACTCACATGGCAGATGAAATGTGTATAACTCACATGGCACATCCATCATATATATATTCACATGGCACAGCTGTCATGCATGTAACTCACATGAAATATTGCAGTGTTTGTGTTGTTTCTTAACATTCACACCTGGGTCAGTATGTGACATAGTGCCACACGTGAGACTTGAGGTTCTGTTGCAGTGAATATTAAAATTGTGGTCTTCTGGAATTGATGCCCTTGCATTCTTCTGGTGCCTGCTGTATGCCACATTTCATGGCATCACATCCCTAAAGATCTTTATGTTGACTGCTGCAAGTTTTAAATTACAGCAGGAGATATTTCAGCTGAAACTTAGAAGGCAGCTCAATTTATCCCCTCCCTCACAGTGCTATAAGTCATGTGTTTGAGTTTTGTATTGTATTAACGTGGAAAACAATGCTCTTGTAACTTCTGGAAATTTTCTGTCAGGCATATATATAGAATGCTTTAAGGTTTCCCAGTTTTTTCTATTTTCCTTATACTAAAACTGTACTGAAGTGAAATTGTCTTGGCCGGTCAGCGGTGTCAGTAGAAGGGACATATGTTTCAGATGCTGTCATTGTCTCCATCTTCAGGGTGACTGCTGAAACTTACCACATCAGTTGCTGATAATGGAGATGGTCATAACACATTACTTCTTTACCGCTCTTTTGTGCATGGAAACAAAACAGTTTGTTTAAAGCGAAAAAGTCCTTGTATCCCATCATGTTTATAATGCACAGTAACGTGCAGTTTGAAATGTAATGTTGCCCCTGAAATGGCATGTGTGAAGTTTCATTTTTAGTGTAAGGTACATTAATTGAATAGGGTTTGGGAATACTGCTGTAGAATCTTTAATTGAATTTGATTATAGGCATGTTGCTGATTTTTGTGGCTGAGGTTTTTCATGGATTGCCTCATTCTGTCCAGATAAATTCTGAGACAATGTTTTCAAAAGACCATCCGTCGCTCCTCAAAATCCTTCCTTCTTAATATACATGATTCCTTTCATATTTGGTACTTTATAATTTCTGGACTTGGAGCCATGTCACAAAAAACACTAAAATGCTGTTGGTACATTTTTTATTGTTCATTTTTTATTTTGGTACATATTGGACAGGAGGTTAGCACCACCAGAACCATTCTAATGTAGATGTGAAGAGAACAGTCCATTTCTAACCTGTAACCAGTTACTTCCCTGAGTGAGCCATTCTAACATATTGCTCATAAATGGCAGTTCATTGTAACCAACGCGATTTGTCAAACGGAGATTCCCACATTATTAGACAGTTGGGAAACACACCTTCTGTCATATGTTGTGTCCACAACAAAGTCACTTGTCTGTAAAATTTTTTGTGCAAACATGTGATTAGTACAGATGTTTTCACGTGGCCACATGTTACGTGTTATGTACACAGCTGTCTTGACTTCAGTTGCTAGCAGCTTCGTTGAACTAAATAATGACATTGTCATTACTGAAATTATGGATATTGTTAATTATATTAGGTTCAAAACCCACACCATTCCTGAGGCTGGATCTGCCACTGTCTTCAGGTGTAATGAGGAAAGGGGAGACTACTCTGGTGGGTGATCTTCATAGGTTAAAAACACAGGGCAAGCAGTAGGTTCTCCCTTTCCATATTCATCCTTTACCTAGAGACAGCTCCAGACAGCAAAATGTTGTGGGTTTTTGGGCTTGTTCACAAAATTGTGAAAAGTGACTCTTAGCTGTGTTGTACCTGTCCATTTGTGCATCTGTCTGTCCGTCCATCCAAATGGAAAAGCTGGGCTCCCACTGGACGGAATGCCATGAAATTTGATATTTGAGTATGTTTCGAAAAGCTATGAAGAAAATGCAAGTTTCATGAAGTTGTTTTCCTTCTTTTGGGTGATTCCCCGGTGTCTGAATTTTATGCGCCGACGTTTCAGAACAATGTGTGTTGCATCTTCGTAGGTGGTGTAAGATGCTTACATCACCTATGAAGATGGAACATAGAGAGTGTTGAATAGCCACAGCTTACACTTCCCTAGACATTTAAATCTCAGCTCTTGTCATAGTGTATGTGTAAATCAGCATTGTACCTTTATATATATATATATATATATATGAAGGTAAATGGTCAATATATGTGTGTTGTTTGTGGCATCTGTATGCTATGGGAAGTGGGTTAATTTGCTACGACAGGTGTAACATGGATAGCTTTAACTGTCATTAACTTGGCACAAGGCTTTTTTCTTTGACAGCACAAAGAAAACATGGATAATCAGAGTAGAAGAGGTGACTGTACAGCGTGTAGTGCTTCTGCACTGATACCGCAAAAGTACATCCCAAGGATTAACTCCCTTCGTTTCTGCCTTCTGCTCTTAAACTCCAGCCCTTTGCTATACGTCTTTAGTTTCCCATGCGCTCACATGGTGTACAAAAATGTTCGTGATACTGAACTGGTGGGACTGGAGTGGGACACAGTGGTAGACAGATAAGGATATCTCAAATATTGACATTCTTACCATGTGCAGAGCTTTTTGATTGTAGCATCATGTCAAAGGGATCAGTGTGACCTACTTCATTACACATGAATGCTACAAATTGCTGACAAAGCATAGACCCCTACTCTTAACAGTTACTGTCATTCTGCTGACAGGTCACCAAGCCCAAGTGGGAGTCCTCAGTCCAGCCCACGTCCGTCCCCTCGGCAGCACCACAGAAGGGACCATTCTAAAGGGGAAATACCAGTTGGCAGTTGCAAGGAGAATTCTCCCCTGGATAAATCTGACATCATAGAGGTTAGTAACTCTGTTTGTTTGTTTGTTTGTGGGTAGTGACTGGGGAATTGGATGAACTGTAGTGCACCATACAGCCAGACTAGCCTGTGTTCAGTGGCAACTACACAGTATCATAACTCTGAAATGTCACCTCGCAGCACTTTCGTTTTGTGCTGTGCAGTTTTTATATTTATTACTCAGTGAAAATTTGTACACCTCCAAATGTGGATAGATCAAATAACTTGAGAAGAGTTGAGGAAGAATATGAGGAAAGTATTGATGAGAAAGGCCAATCAGAACAGTAGGCATATATAGAAAGATAAAATTATATTGGGCCATAGAAATAGATTATAAATATGGGAAATGAATTCAGCTAGCTCAGGGTATGATGCAGCAACTGTCTTGTATGATTACAATAATAAAATTATATTCCACCACTGAAAGGAATATATTAATCAGATGATGTTCAGTGAAGATCCTGAGTAAGTGAATTAATTAGAATAATTTCTCTTTGAAATTGTGGTTACTAGAAAGTGCATGATGAGTCCAGTGCGCGTGGAGTACAGACGCATTTTGTGCTGCTTTCCTCATGATGGGTGACAGTTATACCATATGGTTATCTTATCTCCAGATGACTGCAAATAAAATGTTACAGGATTAACATAGAGTATTCAGTACACAGGTGTGATATACGGTTGTTTACAGAACGTCTGAATGGAAACACTTGTGAATGTTTCTTTTTTTACCCTGTGTGATTGTAATGAGAAGTTAGTGTGCAGTATTTGGTATGTGACGATCACAGTTAAATATTATGGCTGTTAAAATTCAGTCAGTTCTTCACTATTGCAGGAAGATTAGTCTGGTGTGTTCAAGCAAATATTTGTTCCATTGTGAAACAGACAATAGTTCAGTTCAGTAAGCAAATAGTACATTTATACACCGAATCAAATGCACACTGAGAGTACATTGAGGAACAGTGGTATGTGGCCTCAGTAAACTGGGTCTGTGATCTGCATCCATTTCTTTCCAAATTCTATTTTGTGATGTATTGTCATTTTACTTGCCACCATCTAGCGCTGAAGTTAAGAATGAGTGGAGTTATACCTCCGCTGTGCCCGTATATTTTAATGGCTTATGTAGGGATGACTTTCCATATATTATTAATTTATTTGTAGAACTATATATTTACTTTATCAATATAAATTTCTGTCAACACAACTATGTAATAAAGGCATGAGTTAGAGCTAACGCAACATGTTTTGACTTACAAAGTCATCCTCAGGCTAAGCTAAGCACCATGAAGTTCTTTACAGTGTGGTTGTGCACATTTGGTATACCAGATGGCTTACAATTTTTGCTGTGATTCGTATCATATACCTAACTTGATTTATATCTACAGATACAATTTTTGCTGTGATTCATATCATTTACCTAACTTGATTTATATCTATAGATAAAATTTTTGA
>Ga0123354_10012549_pt1 | contig 13130 bp, 4 predicted proteins | sample TergutLab28metaG_2_FD_97872 | JGI IMG/M metagenome (GOLD analysis project Ga0123354, IMG submission 97872) | Labiotermes labralis P4 segment gut microbial communities from Petit-Saut dam, French Guiana - Lab288 P4 | ecosystem: Host-associated > Arthropoda: Insects > Digestive system > Gut ...
TCAGCCTCTAACAGAAATGAGTACCAGGAGTATTTCCTGGGGGTAAAGGCGGCCGGTGCGTAAGGCTGACAACCTACCACCATCCTGTGCCGTTGTCACGAAATCTGGGAAACTTAACTTCCTAAGAACCCTCTGGGCCACTCCAGACCTGTAATGGGACTGCTTTACCTTTGATAACTGAGGCCTGTAATCAAATAATACAAATATTTGTTGTTCTCACATCTATCTGTTTTCCAAGATGTTCCATCTGAAGGTATCAAACAGATTTTGTGTGTATATTACATCTTATCTCGCCAATTGAAATTAAATTTACAAATATATCTGCTTACCTAGATGATTCACGTAAGGTTTCAAGTCCAGAATCCTGATCTCTCGCACTTTAGGGTCATTCTCTTGTAGCTGCTTTACAATGTGCTGTCCAAGAAACCCGCTTCCACCTGAACAGAAATGTTCACTAAATAACAACAGTACTTTTGGGAAGTTATTTGCGCGAAAGTAAAACAAAATAAAGTGGACACACGGCGTAGAATTCGACTCCAAAGGTATCGATCGCTCATGTGACTACCACTTCGCATATTTCTTCTGCGAAACTATTACGAAGGGGCAGCAATTCATCACAAACTTCCGCGCATTGATCAATTGCTTAGTATTGCTCCAACATAACTTCTGCCTCACATTGATCAAATATGAAATGTTAGAGATCAAGAAAAGTTTGTCATTAGGGAAGGCCATATGACAAAAAGTGGACCTCCCCGAGATCTAAGGTTTTATTTGAAATTTATTTCTGAGTTTGTTTATTGATTTGTTGAGATGTGATTCATTACATTTCATATATCCGTATTTGTGTAATATCGGGTTTTTAAGGAAACCGATTTTCCATAAATATATACCTATTTACACTGGTCTGTCCCTAATGTTTCCATTAATAATGCTATACCATTATGCTCGCTCCATCTTGTCTAACGTTTTTTAAATCATTTCTCAAAATGCTCTCCCCACTCGTACTAATACGCGCCACCAAACAGAAAATTCGACGTGATGTAGAGTGCTCAAACTTTAAAGCTACTTTACCAACTGACAGGATTCAGCTGCGTATGTATGTGCAGGCGAAAGAGTGAATTTATTGCTGCATTGCGTAGGTGACAGAAGGAAATGTTTGTTGCCGTCTAGTGCAAGTTACTGTACTGGAATTTACTAGGAGGACTGCGGAATATCATGATAGCCTGGACAACCGGTCTTTGGACCTAGATTTGAAAACAGAACCTTCCGAATATGTAGTAAGAACGAATACGGCGGTCGGTCTATGTCTTTAGGCTGGATGTTCTTACATTTCTCAGCGCTTAAGATTACTTCGTTCAAAACAAATAAGAAGGATCCCAGTTTAGCATATTATTGACTGGAGACAGACAATATTAGAGTGTAAGAGTCTTAAGGTTTTCGCAGCGGTTCAGATGAGTTCTCCGTTCTTCCGGCATGTAGTGCCGCGTCCGTAAGTCAGATGACACCAATCATCCCAAAAGAATGGCGGCCTCAGACCAATGAAAATCATTTAATCCTTTAAACTAACACCATAGAGCTCAGTTCTGCTTGAGAAGTAAACGCAAACGCAAACGCAAACACAAACACATACACTTATTAATTAGCATAGTGACTTGCACAGCGTATAACTTCACATGCTTGACGTGCACGTTATCACAATTATAGGGCACAACCTCATGTACGGCGAATTTGAACTCTCTTTCAGCGCCAACCAAGGTGCGAACATGTCCTGTGACGTGTGTCGTCGAATGTTACCTAACATCGCGTCCTTATATCGCCTGCCAGACTGATACCTTGCGCCAATTTAGTGATTCTCCTGCATGAAATTGCTTTGAAAACTTTTAATAAATTATTTCCGTCATAGCAGAAGCGGGGAAGACAAAAAGCAATTCAGTCAGACTTCAGCGCCAAGAGTCCGTGACAGATTGTCATGATTTGTACTGAAGTCTCTCGGAAAACTTGATCAACGAAGTGAATTGTCTTATTTACAAATACACACAGCAATGAATGTTGTATTTCTAGACTTCTTTCGAAATGGTATAGACGTTCTGGACCGAAATCTAAATCCTAGTAATCAACCAATTTAGTGCACAAATTCTTCTCTTATAATAAGTTTATTATATGTCTCTACATGTTTCGAGCACTATGTGCTCATCATCAGGAGGTCAAAATTGTATTATACAGCATCTGGTATCGTCACACTCTGTAGGTGGCCGTCCGGTGCTCTGCCAGCAAAACATCGAAATCTAAATGTTTCCGAATACGGTATGTTAAGACATAGTATTACATTGGATACTGTTCGACGTCTGGGGGTTTAGCAAACACAACGTCTCAGAAACTGGACCTCTTTCTGTATTGTCTTTTCTACCCAGCTGCATCCTTAGAAGGAGCTAACCTTAAGTCTGTGGACAACAAAGAAGTTCCAGCTACAGTACGTTTGAATATATTTTAAAAATAAAATAGATACATTGCCCATAAAAATTATGCAGAAATCCGGAAAAGACAAAACTCATGTCCCCATAAAGTTGGGGATAAATCCATAAAATCGGCAATAGAAATAAACAGAAAAACTAGAATAATGAGTTGGGATATATATATATATAGTGACAGAGTTACCAGTTATACGAGACGACCGGTCTGATCGATATAATGCAGGAAAATTACACAGTATCATAAAATGGCCATAATAAATGTTAAAGTGAACCGCGCTGCAACTTCCTGACCTCACCGATCACCTGATAGCAAACGAAGGAAATTTCCGCACTAGGTTAGCTTATTGGACCGGTTACCTAAGCCGTATGTACCAATTCCTTATTCAGAATTTTATACATACATTGTTTGATTGAACTCATAAAAGCCTAGCGCAATTCGAACATGTACGGTGACTTTCATCATGGGCATGCTGGGTCACTTCTGATTTTTCCATTGACATCTCTTGGAGATTCCTAAAGACCCTCCGCAGACGTTCCAATTTTCTCACCAACGTAGCTCCTGTCAAGCCCAAAAGGAATGTAGCTGACATACTTCCTTGTCCTGAACGAAGGTAGGTAGGTAATGGGTACATTAGACGAGATCTAGCATTTAGAGCTTAAATTTGCAAGAAGTCATGCCGCTGTGTAAAGATTCAATATAACCACTTTTTATTACGTGATTCAGTCAACACAACCATATAGATTAATAACATGTGTGTTGCGATTTGCAACATGTTGCCAAACGCAACACACATTGTAAGCCATCTGGGATCCCAAATGCGCACGGCCACATTGTAAAAAAAAAACTCCATGGTTCTTAGCTTAGCCTGATGATGACTTTATAAGTCGAAACATGAAGCTGTGACCTATGCTATTAATCTATATGGTTGTGTTGACTGAATCACATAACAAAAAGTGGTTATAACTAGCATTTGGAGGTTATAATCAGCTTTTGATTGATCTGTTAAAAAATGAAGGAAAGATAAAGTCGGCCGGAATTGCGACTCGCTACAGGCTGAACAGTTCGGGGTTCAAACCTCGTTGAGTGTAAAAGACTTTCCCTTCTGCACACTGGCCCAGACGGACCCTGGTGCCCACCCAGCCTCCGGTACAGTGGGTACCGAGGTTTTCCCGGGGGTAAATTGGCGGCGGCCTGGCGCTCATCATCCCTTTACTTATGCGTTAGACGGAACCCTTCCTGGCACTGTAATTATCACTTCTGCTACGAGGGTATCTGAAGGGTTTAGGCCGACAGGAGATAAGTACCTAAAACTTTACGATGTTTTCATAATAAACATACCCACCGTACTTCACTTTCTGATGCTAGGCTTGGTGGGCGTCTTCAGGATATGAAACACGGTGTCTACAGCTTTCCCTGTGAGGGTGCGCGAATTACACTGACGAAATACGCAGACTGTCTGAGACCTTCTACTTCCTGAGAGACTCACCATTCATTATCGTCTGCCCATATAACTCTGCAGCTCAACATTGATTTTAAAAAAAAAAGTAAGCTTGTGTAACAAATTCTTATTTACACTCCTCAACCGACAGTTTTCACTCATTATCTTCTCAAGCCTGTGCAGGTAAAGAAACGTCATTAAATAAACTTATCAGAAATCCTTATATGCAGGCCACTACCACCATCTTCCAAATCCGTTTTTACTCACCGTTCATAACCATCTTGCCATGTCAGTTGACACTATGTAACAACTGCGGTTGATTAAACGTCCATAAATAACCCAGGAATCAATCAGCCACGCGGCTTTATGTACAGGGAATAACCGACTTCTTCCAAATCCCTATCTTAATGACTGTCATCTTATCTTATAACCACCCCACTACAAAACTTCACCAAAGAAATAACATTGTTAAATGAATGACGAATACGTAGATCCGCCAAAATGGCTTACCAGTAACCAGAATTATTTCTCCTACATTTTTCTCGCCGGCCATGGCTGCACGAATGTTGTTTACCTCTTCTTCTTTTCGACGTTTGGAGTGAAATACTTATTTCTGCAAGGGAAGGGAGTATATAGGTCAATAGACAGTAATGCTATTTATAGACTTAACCGTATTTTGAAAACAAGAGGAAAATTTCTCTTATTATAACGGACTTATAGATTGGTATGTTCGCCAGTAGTAGGTGTGCACTGAAACATAAAATGAATTGGAATAAGTGGGACTAAGAGACCTGCCGATATCGAAAAAGGAAAATTACGTGGCGAGTACTGTAATTGTTATTTTTATTACTTACGAAGCTTGTGACTGGCTCTGCAGGAAGCACGTATGAAGACAACAAGAAATGCAAAACGGTACCGTAGCTTAACTAGACAACCCAATGTGCAGAGTCATCTGAGTTCCAGGTGGTTAAGGAATGAATGTAAAATAAACGTTGTCTGGATCATATTAGGTCCAGGTGGTGTGACTGTGTGCTCATAGGGATGAAAAACAAATTGTACAAGAAAAGAGAATTTCTTGGCCAACTGAGTGGGTGCTAGATAGCCTACGGAAGGAAGAAGTTGCTCTATCAAATTAGTATTTTAGCTAACTAGTTAGGATGCTCGCTAATTAGTTGGTGTCTTCGTTGAGAAGTACGTTAACCAGTTTAGAGTTAGGTGTTTGGTCAGCTAGTACCGTATTCACAAAACTTTACCACTGATTCATAACCCAAACTCTTAAGTCTAGTCCACCCTATTTATGCTCACATCTATATCTGATTACCCTAGGTGGTTTCTTGACTTTTGGTTTCAGACTAGAATTAAGTGCGTATTTGGCATCACAACATGCGTGTTACATGCTATGCCCATCTCACACCCTTCGTTTAAAAAGTCCTAGCAATAGGAGACGAGTATAAATTACAGTGCTTCTCATTTTCTGCTTCCTTTTTATTTTCTTCTTCCGTAGGTTTTGAAGTTACTATTCCCAGCTTGTTCTGGAACAACCACGTTTTGAACGCTGTCCTTATCGCGAGAGAACACGGCCCACATCCTTACAATGAGAGGTGACATGTAATTAATTATATCTTAAAACTTAGGTTGTCCAACGGGACTCAAGAAGCAAAAGATTCTATATTTTAATTTAGGAAATATGTGACACATTTCCTAAATTAAAAAATCAGGGACATAATACATGTCCCTGATTTTGAAGTGAGTAATATCAAATTCTCAAGAAAACCTAAGGTACTTAGAGTTCGATGGTTACTCTTTGCATTACTTAGTCTGCTGTTTGAGTCCTGGTTGGTTAGTCGTTTATTCAGCGCAGCAATCACTTAGCCAGAGAAACAAACCCACACATGATACTGCCACCTTGAAAGACTGCAATGTACTCATCCAAGATGTTGAGTTATATCAGTCTCCACACTTGCGAAATAATGTTTGTCGTCACTGCATTCATTAGCGACTGGAGTCAGTTCGAATGCTGCCTTGGAAACGGCAAAAAAGATCGTCCCTTCGCTTGCTGAACCATGTTGTTTTCATTTACACACATTTCGTTTTGCCGTTCAAACAATGAATGTGGGAAATCTCGATACATCACAGGACGCAATACGGAAATAACAAGCGACGTCAATGATTAGTGCGTGGAGGACGCGCTCAGGTAGAGTGTTAAGAGATGCAGCAAACTTACACTCAATTGGAAGCACTGTGTGCTCTAAAGACACTAAACATTTCTACATACATTTTAATTCCTTACTTAATTCTATCCTAGAACCTACCATTTCAGCACCGTCACTGTAGGCAGACCTGGCTCAATCCACCGGCAATCGAGACACGATACTTCGGTACGACGCGCTGTGTTTACAATTCTTCGTCCTCCATCTTTTTCTTCCAAGACTTTTCTCCAAACATTTCTACTTCGACTCTTCGGCTTCCCATTCGAGCTACATGGCGGTCCATCGTGACATTAGTATCACTGTCTAAAGCATTTAGGTAAATTGCATGAATCACGAATTTTCTTATTACCATATACCCTATATCTTAAGCCTCCTTCTTTCCTGTTTGAACCATATAAGCATTGCACCGTGGTCAGTGCTTTAAACATCTCTAATCTTAGTTAACACTTAGAAAGCCAGAAAGAAAACTTATACGAACTATCTAAGATAACTGACAAATTACGCGTACCTAACCTTCGAAAGACGACATATAATCTGTTTTACATAAGGAATCAGTCCGTACCGCGCAGTAAACATTTCCCACCACGGTTATAAAAACCAATCAGTTAATGCTGTATAAAGCAAAGGTCGCTGTCTGTTCTGAGACCCGTACAAACCACTCAACGCAAAGCGAGTACCATGTAGCATTTTTAATGTTAAACCTGGTGGTTCGTAAAGAAACTGCTAGGCTTTAAAATGTTATCATTAAATCATCATGTATTTGATGTACTCAAAACAATGAATATTAAAATTATGGTCATATGAAATGTGATGTCGTGCAGTTTGGTAGAAAAACACCAATGCTTCGGAGATAGCAAATTTCTACGGAACGTTGGTATTTACCTACCAAACTAGACGGCATCACGTCCCAGATGAAAGTAATCTGAATTATTATTAAATAATTAAATATCTAGGTATATAATGTACAAAGAATTCGTCACTGAATTATCTCATCCAACGTCAGAGATCTGAGGTTCTCAAAACGGGATTGATGAAGATTCAAATATTTTGGGTGTATGCGTGATTTCAGGTTGTAAATGAGATCTTCGCTCGTCTGGGATGTTACGCAGCGTAGAGTGGTACTTTGTTACCGATTTTTTTTTTTTGAGGTTTTGCTGACCGTGCATCTCAGTATAATCTTAGTAATTAACCAACTTAATGCACAAATTATTGTTTTATAATAAGTTTATTAATGCCTCTACATGTTTCGAACACTATGTGCTCATCATCAGGAGGTCAAAATTGTATTATACAGCATCTGGTATCATCACACTCTGTGGGTGGCCGCCCGGCCACCTACAGAGTGCTCGAAACATGTAGAGGCACATAATAAACTTATTATAAAACAAGAATTTGTGCATTAAATTGGCTAATTACTAAGATTTGTTACCGATGCTGCGGGTAACCCTTCGGCATCACCTACAAGTCAAGCAGGGACTCATCTTCTCGGATGTAATTCCGTGTCGACTATTATAGAGTTACAGATATTCGAAGGAGTGTACTGCCATTACTTTCAGAGTCAAGCAGTTTAAGAAGACCTGAAAATGAAGGCCACTACTCTCCTTCGAAACGTCGGTAAACGTTTCCAATTCGACATGACATACTAGCACAGACGACTTGAATCCTCATTAACCTTTTAAGGCCCAGTAGTACAACACTAAAAAGTCTGCACTTTGCCACAATGTATATCTATGTATTCAGTACAATTCTTACCACAAACAGCGATTGCTTCTCTTCACAGCACTCGCCGGTTGGTCTTTATGGAAGCACGCTGTGTTCTATGTGCAGTACGAACTGTATTTTGGATAGGGTCATTACTTTATCTGACATCTATTGGTTGTCCCTTCCTGTCGACTAGTGTATCGTTCATTCCAAGTTAGCTCTCTCACCGTGCCGTCCATACGCGCAGTGGAATAGCACAGGAAAGCGACAGGTAACAACTACGACCTTGTAAAATATGGGGTAACTTAGTCTTCAAACAGTTAAACGCCTGCACCATAGACAAACATGCATATCGTGTATACAACCCCAATAATATCTGCAAATTTTATTCAAAGCATTTTGTGATTTGGGGTAGTTAAGAAAAACTGCATCTGTGCACGCCATGAACGCATATGGTGAGGCGAAGTATGGCTCCACGCGGAATTGAGTGGACAACTTCAGGCCCCGGCCACTTTACCTTGAGACAAGATCCCCGGGTACACTTTGAATGCAATGCCTGGTAGACTCCAGAGCCGGTCTGGACGACTTGGAGAAGAGAAATATCTTGGCCCTGCCAGGATATGAACCACAATTCCTGTGATGTCCGCCAGTAACCTAGTCACTGTGCAGACTACGCTATCCCGGTTCATAAAATCTTTGTGCACTTTTAAAACTGTAATAAACTTAGACACGTAAATAACAGCTGTAAACATTAACAAGCAACACAACACGTAAATTATCGCTACCAATATAGTCTCCCAAACCCACAAGGAACCTTCACTTCTGCAGTAAGTGAAGCACTGTTAAATTACTAAACTATGCACCTAGTCTTCAAGCTCAACCGATCTTCACTCTTACCATATCTCTTAACCATCGTGTTCAAATTACGTGTGTTCTATCGGTAAACCCACGGTTTTTATACTTTGCTTGGTTGCTTTGTGTTGCAAGTTTCAGACGTTCATGTGTAACTAATCTTGAAGGTCGAGATATTTGCCTTCCTTGTTACCTGCTTTTTTATTTATTACTTACTTAGTTACTTGCTCCATGGAGCAGAGTCCTTCTTGAGAAGCTAACAGCTTTTCAGCTAGTCAAGAAATTCTCCGCATTTTATGGAACCCGAAGGTTCATTTCTGCATTCACAAGTGCCCGCCACTTGTTCCTGTCCTGAGCCAGCTCGATCCAATCCATACGCCAACACACTTCCCGAAAATACATCTTAATATTATCCTCCCATTTACGCCTGGGTCTCCCACGCAGTCTGCTTTTCTATTGGCAAATATAACTTCGACTTCATTTTTCGAAGGTGTTTTGGAAAGCAGACTTGCACAAATAAGCTGTTTTTATTGAAGCACGTCGGCTGTTTACAATAAAGCTTTCCATTAATAAAAACGCTAGTAACTTTAAAAATGAGCTAGATTATACAGACTTGTTGGTACTGCCGTAATAACACATTCCATTTATAAGTAATTTGCCGAAGAAGCTAGGTCCCGTTTCCTTCGCAGTGAATAACTGTCAAAATGCACCCATTAATTTCGCTGTATTTATAAAATATATTCACCAAAATGCACAAACATTTCAATATTGTATACTGTACAGGGGTGCTGATAAGTCCTTAGCCTGACCAGGAAGGAAAAACAAGCTACATTCCCCGCATTTTATGGAACTTGGAGGTTCATTACCACATTCACAAGAGTCCACCACCTGTCCCTCCTCTAGCCAAATCAATCCATTCCTCTGCCCATCACACTTTTCACAAGCGCAGCTTGTTTCCTTCCTAGTCGGGCTAAGGACTTATCAGCACCACGGTATATTGAAATATTTGTGCTTTTTGTTGGATATATTTTATATACTTTCTGATTAATGGAAGGAAATGAATAATATTACATTCGCCACATATTTGTCTGTCTGTCTGCATACAGACAACTGAGCAGCGTTGACAGCACTTCATAAGATCTGAAGCACAGAAATTCTTGCGATTTGTATTCGCCGCTTTGCAGTTTTGGTTCAAATGGGACAAAAAAAATGGATACTCTATGTGAAGACCTACATACATTTCTGGGCACATCTCGGGCGTATCTGGATAAACATTTATTGGTCAGAAACTTGTTACGAACAAAACTTGTAGGGGAAAATAAAACACACATATTGCTGTGGCCAGCACACCCCGCAAGTCATATGGCTTTCAAGATGATGAAACTGGAATGACTGAGAGTTCTAGAACTACTACGCTATGCGTACACTCACGAACGTTCAGCACTATACCCCTATTCAGCAATTTACAATGTTCTTCCTAACATACCCAAGGATTTCCGAAGTCTTGTAATTGGTGGCAATTAAACATGGCTCCTTCCACCTGAATGTGTAATTTACAAATGCGTATTTTTGTAGGTCTATACAGTTTATTGTGCTGCTGCAACTGATGGTTGTTTTAATAAAATTTAAAATTCAACTTTTTTTGTTGCTTTCACAAAGAGAAGTCCCAAAAATAGGCCTGGTATCTTCACGTTTATCTGCCCGCCAATCTGCACATAACAAGTCGAGAACCCCTGAATGGATTTTCAAGAAATTTGGTGTACAGGAGTTTACTATATTTTTATAGTTTTATTACAATTTACAGACACTTTATACTTTTGTTCAAAAAAGCGGAAAAAACTAACAGACAATGTCATGAATTTACACTTTCATTTCTTCAGGATAAGGGTTAAGTAAACCGTGTCTCATATTTAGGAAGTCCTCTGGTTTTTGTTGGTCTACTGTACATTCGTGGTTCTTCTCAGTTCTTCCAGAAAAATTTATTCCATATCCATATTATGTTCATGGTCATTATCAAGTTGTCATTGCTCAGTCATTACTACACAACCCCAGAAGCTGGTCTTTCAGTAGACCAATGAAGAGGAAAGAAGTCTTTCATAGAAGGGCTATAGAGATTTTTATACATTTTACATTCCTTTCAATATCGTTATAACAGAGTTTAACTCCTTATTTATTTTAAGATTATAGAGCACATGAAGATACAGTAATGAAGCAAAGCCATTAAGTAAGCACTTGAAATAATTTAACTTCATGAAAAGTATGTTTGCAAGACAAACAAATAAAACATGAAAACTAAAGTACTTCACAGTAGATGATACAGCCAGTTTTCAGTTAAACATATTGTCACAAGTGTTAAAATAAGCAGAACTTTAAAAATGAATCTTCTGGAGATCTGCGTAATATTAGAAACACAAACATCAAATTTCTTCCACAGTATGCATTTTGCTGCCTTTCTCTGTACTAATTATTTGTTCTGACTAGAAGCCGAGTCCCGTTTCTTCTTGGCCCTGAAAAAAAAAACCATAGATAAATAGTAAATAAATAAATAAATAACTACCTGCCAGAAGAAGGTGAAGGTTCTATATTACTGATACATAAATGTGCCAAAGGATATTATCATGAGTTAGTTCCATGCACCTACTGTCTTGCTGAAATCAACTGTAACATTCTTTACCCATCTACTACTCACTTTTCCAAACGTAAGCTTTCCAAGAAGATTTTCAACCAAAATTCTGCTTGCACGTGTGATTTCCATCCATTTTACACGTTCAGTCCACAGCTTTCTTTACTGTACTTTGTCCTAAACTGCCCACGTGGTTTGTCACTCTTACATTCAAATATTTTCTTCACCAAACTGTTTTCAAACTTTTGCAATTTACAAGCTTCCTTAGAAGTGAAGAAAACATCTTATAACCACAGAAAACTAGTATTCAAAATTTGTTATCACCCTCTTAGCTCTCCAGAGAAACAAATAAATGAACACAACAACAATACTACTACTACTAATAACAATAATAATAATACTTACTTTCACAACCAGAAAAATACATCCCATCTAAATCGAATTATATGTGACACAGATGTTAATAACACACTTCTTAACTTACATAATCCTCTACCACAACAAAATGAAAACATCAGAATGATGTAAGAATGAGTAACAACGTGGAAGAGCAAAACCCTACACGGAAGACAGGCCTATAACCTTGAAACACAAGATGTCGATAACATAACATCGAAAGCATTGCTCCAGGCTTGCAAACTCTTCCCAGAAACTACTTTATTTTTAATAGCCATCTAGGTAAGGTAAGGTAAAGATCACCCCAGAATAGGCCACGAAGACACAGAGGGAGATTAGAGGCATAGCTCTACTCGTTCTTTACCCTTGGTGCTAGATTGGGGTGGGTGGTCAATGCCACGCCCTGGCCGATTTACGGCTGAGAAAGAGAACTGGTACCCATTGTATAGGAGGCTGGCTGGGCCCCATGGCTGATATGGATGGGTGCAGAAAATCTTGCCCCCACTGGGATTCCATCCCCGGGCCATCCAGCCAGCAGAGAGTCGCTATACCAACTACATTATCCCAGCCCCAGGATCAGGCCATAAGCACCAATAATTATAAGAAGTACATTTTGAAGGATTCTAATATTACACATACTAACGATATCTGTACAAAATGCCGAGAGTAATCAGAAATCATTGTACATACAACCAGTGCATGTAGTGATCCAGTTCAAGGTGATTAAACCATCATCACAATCAAGTAGCCAACATTGCCCATGAAGAATTGGCTATCAAATGTGGCCTGTCATAGGGAAAACCAACACTCTGATATAAATATGTGCAACAATCTGTGGTCATAAACTGTATTCTAACAGGTCCATAATAACAGATCAAAATGTCCATAACAACAGACTGCATACAGTCATGTTTGACAAAATCATCAAACAAGCATACTTAATAGGTGCAGCAACTCCTAACAGTCACATCCTTCACAGCACACTCACTGAGAAGTTCCATAAGGCTACAGACTTGAAAGAAGAGCTAATAAGAATACGGCAACTGACAACGGCCTATATAATACCATTAGTACTATCCACAATGGGTATCATCTCAATTTACACATAAGTTTATAACTACTTAATCTCCACCCTGCTTCATATATTCTATTGCAGAAAGTAGTAATACTTAATACATGTCACGTAGATAGAAAGTTTGTGGGAGAAGAGTGAATAATAATTATTTACATGCTCATTCTTTCTACTCTAGAGACAAATAATTTAAATTTTTTTTAGCAGTCCCATTACAGGCCTGGAGTGGCCCAGAGGGTTCTTAGGAAGTTAAGGTTCCCAGATTTCATGACAACGGCACAGGATGGTGGTAGGTTGTCAGCCTTACGCACCGGCCGCCTTTACCCCCAGGAAATACTCCTGGTACTCATTTCTGTTAGAGGCTGA
>Ga0123354_10012550_pt1 | contig 13129 bp, 7 predicted proteins | sample TergutLab28metaG_2_FD_97872 | JGI IMG/M metagenome (GOLD analysis project Ga0123354, IMG submission 97872) | Labiotermes labralis P4 segment gut microbial communities from Petit-Saut dam, French Guiana - Lab288 P4 | ecosystem: Host-associated > Arthropoda: Insects > Digestive system > Gut ...
CAGGAGTCTGGGAAGTCTATAGTTGAAGTGTGGGTGGAGATATACGCCAACGGGTCGTTGTGTGTCAGTTCGTGTGTGGGGGGGGGGGGCAGTGGTTATAGCATCAGTATTAAAACCCTCTCAATAATATTGGCCGATCCGCGTGGTCGCGAGGTCTAAGGCGTGCGATTGTGGCAGCTCGCTTGCTGGGATTGTGGGTTCGAAACCCGCCGCTGGCATGGAGGTCTTTCTCTTGAGAGTGTTGTATATGGTCAGGTAGAGTTCTCTGGCACGGGTTGATCACTCGTCCAGAGGAGTCTTACCAGATGTGGTGTGCTGATTATGATCTTGAAGCCTCGACATTGAGGAGGCCCTGGTCCACCAGAGCTGTTGCGCCAATAAATAAATAAATAACAAGGAATGGGATATGTGTGTTACTGAATATTCAGACGGGTTCGGATCTATCGATCCTGACCCGTTCCCAGTAGCTAACCCAAAAGTCACATTATTATTTTGTTGACAACTCTAGATGTTATTGCAGTTATCAGGAACAGGTACCGTGTTTCTTTGAAGAACTCATTACTCTCACGCCTATAATTTGCCTGTTTGAAGTCGTAAGTCCCATTTTTCACCGAGTCGAAATATTTTGTAATTTCTGTCTTCAAAACAGCAGTTCGCACTATTTGTACCTTCAAACCAAAATTCAATTTCCCAGACTTAATCAGTAAGTACTAAGACTTCGATCGTTCATTGTTATTTTCCTTAAATATGTATCAGTTACAACGCAAATATAGGAAAATCAATACCTTCGCAGGAACGTGACGTAACATTATCAGGGCTACGTCAGTGTATTATTACGTCATATTACGTCCCGCTCAAAACAAATCGCGTCTGTGTGACTCCCTGTTGCATGAGGTAGAAGAAATAAGTTTTGCGTATTGTGATTGGGCATTTATTTTTGCTCTAATTAACTGGCACAGAAGTCGCAAGTGTTTGGTTTCATGTAGTTTTCAGATAGTCAAGTGAACTTCCTGTTCTTATCTTGTAAGCCGCGAAATGTTATCAATATAAGCCGATATTCATACGAAGTGTCTTTAGTTTTCTTTCGAATTTAACAAAGCGTGAATTTGCTGTACAAGTTTTAGTAAAAATCCCAAATATAAATATCGCATGATATTTCTTATGGTCAGAGTATGTTCCATGCGGACAGACAGAAGGACAGACAGACATATATGACGCAGCTAATAGACTCTTTGTGCTTTTATTTTTTGTTCGTGGATTTTATAAATTCCGCACTAATACAAACGAATTTTCTAAAATCTACAAGCATATTATCAACAAATTTTAATGTATTAAATTATCCATCTATGTTGTTATGTAGGCTTTATTGATATTCAGTAACTCCCGGAAGTTGAGAAAAATAGATTGAAATATGTCGGCTTTGCTACAAATTATGTGTGAAACATATTATTTTAACATTAGTGTTTTCGTTGGTTTTTTGTATGAATTGTTTATCAATGCACGGAAATGAATAGCTATAAGATATCACATATCTTGTGGTGACAAGGTCACTAAAACTTTTAACGATCGCTTTGAACAGCCTGGGTCAGTAGAGCCTATCAGATTGTCGTATTGAATGATAAGTTATAAAAGGCTGATTGGAACTCTGCTGTGTGCTGTTGCAAGGTGCCGTCCCTCTGCGTGCATTCGAGTGACATAAGAATGCAGTCAACAATAGAAAATTAAGAGAATTTCTTGTTAATAAATTATTTATTGTCGCAGCCTTTGTGATGGATACTCGGTGGGTTGAATTTCTAGAATTTCTTCAGTGCGCTAACCGTGTTTACTGCTGTTGCTAGGGGCGTTCGCGCAACTGCGAAAACGAATATTCGCTTTGTCATGTCTGTCTGTCTGTCCTTCTGCTCATCATTTTTTCTTTTAATCCGCATAGAAGATCTCGGTTCCCAATGGACGGATTTTAATGAAATTTTATATTTGATGATTTTTCGAAAATCTGCGGAGAAACTCCATTTTGATTCAAATCCGATACAAATAATGAGTACTTTACATGAAGACTAATTTAAATTTATGATAATATCTCGCCTTTTTAGAGTGAGAAATGTTTCAGGGAACTTTGTAGAGGAAATCGAAATAAATATTTTATTTTCAAAAAACATATTTACGAAAATCGTGCAATTTATAAGATAATGCCGAAACGTGTGGTAGAGCAGATAAGAAACAGATGACAGTACAATACAGTGCATGTGCTTTGCATGCTCGGTAAATAAGCCAAGAATAGACACACGCTCGTAATATGTAATATTTATTGTTTTTCCACAGCAACAGTGGTTGCTGTGAACGTTTCTCTGTGTTACATTGCTTGTCCTCTTATTGATTTTCCTCGTTGCCTCTATCCCATTACTAGCATAGTAACTCAAAATACGCATAGACTTGAGTACACACGCTTCCAGTTTATTGTTTATTTAGTCATGCTACAGATCCACGCCATTTCGTTTAGTCTACTGGTAGCGTCGTTAAATAAGCCACAAGTAAATATATAAGTGCATTCGTAACGGGACGGTGTGCCTAAAATAAAACCTTCTGAATACGGAGAAGATATAAATAACTGTTAATAACTCGACCGCCATTGGCATGTTTCACGCAAATATTGGAATACCTGAGACTGCTTCTCATTGGTTGATGTACCGAATGAAAGCGAATGGAGGCAGGCATTGATGTACGTAGCTGCACTGTAGGACACACACAGAGAGTGTCCTGTTTCCTGTCACACATCCTGTGTAGATGTGGCAGAAGCTACTGTTTTCACAGAATCTCAAAGGGACCTAAATCTAATATTCCTCTATTTAGAGTGGGGCAGGAATACAGCGTTGCTGTGTATCTTAGGCTTTGCTCTGCACACAGCTTGACAACCTCAGGCTCAAAGGGAAAGCTACGTAATAAAAGTTTCACTTTTACGTGTAGCAGTTGAGCTTCTCATGTCAGTGGCTGTGAAGATGGGCAGTCTTCTGGGGTGTGATGCCCTGTAGTTTGGTAGATACTTAACAAGATTTCGGAGGAAATTACCACCTCCATATTTAGTATAACGTAGTACCTTTCTACCATGCTAGACGGAGATGTTTGGCAGAAGAATGTAGCTGAATTTGGGGGCAATATAATCCTGACAAACATACTTCAATAGGCCATTTTCTGACAGATTGCAAGGTGTGAAATGCTTAAAGAGAGTAAATATCTGTAGAACCATTCGCGAAAACCGTAAATCTCGCAAAGCCCACGTCGTTATATTGAAAACAAGAAAGTGAAATTGAAAGAGAATTGAAATTTTTGCTTTATTCGAATTAAAAATAAGGTCTAATTCTAAACACTTCTTATGACAAGCCAGAAAATTGAATGTCTGTCGACGTGATAGCTGGTATTCGATTTCTTGGAATTGCGGTGAATATGTGCCCTTCTGTTTCACATTTCGCTTTGAGGTCCACTTCGCCTCCTACTCATTTTTACTGGGAATTCTTTACAAACGAATAGAGGAGCTGGCTGTGAAACTGACAGCCCCTTTCCATCTAATGCAAGGGTTTAGAGCTGGTGGAGATTTACGACTGTGTGCTCTGATGTTTAGCCGCAGAGAAAAAGCTTACATTTATCTGACTCTAGCAAGATGTATTGTCCAAAACTAGACCTCCTAAATGGGAATGAAAACACTACCGAATTGTACCAAACATAACAAGCAGAGAGCTTCAGCGCCTAAACCCCCTGAGTCACGAAATTGAATAAACAGACAGACTGGATCACTTTCTCACAATGAACGCTGTCAATGTATATAACAAAGAAAAAGACAGGCGATATCCTTATAACTTAACAATGGCCAGCGTTCGTGCAAATATTGTTACCATGCACAAGTAATAATTATTAAATATTGTAAGTGTGTTTCCGTATTCTTGTCTTAGATGTGCTGAAGGCCAAGAACATCTTTCTGGCGTCGTACGTTATTGTAATCTGTGACCTGTAAAAAAGTGCCACGTTATCTCATTAACTGCTCGATTTTCGAAAAGAAATTGTTATTGCACAAAGAATGTGTGGGGTTTTTTTGTCTTAAACTAGTTGAAGAATAAAATGCCAACTTAATGTCACTTGCTATTTTATTTCACTCCTTATGTGCTCAACATGTTTCGGACATTAATATATCCATCATCAGGAGCTTGCGACTATTCTGTTGAATTACCACATTGGTCGTCTTGTTCTTGGCTCCATGTGTGTTGGGAGTTTCTGTGTGGTTGGGTTGGAGTGGTATCCGTGTTGCAGGCTAAAGCCTGCAACACGGATACCACTCCAACCAACTGATTTGTTCCGTGTTAACAGACGGATAGACAGACAGACAGTGAGAGAGAGAGAGACAGACTCGCATGATATTCGCTTTTGGCAATGCTGCAAACGCGCCTAAAAATTGATTGATTCTGTTTATTGATAAGGTCGCTATATATCCCGAGGATCATGAAAGACATTTCTCAGCTCCACAGGCAAAAGTGTTAGTGAAGGGTGTTGTACTTTTCTTATCACAGCGCCTTAAATGGCCACAACGTGAACTGAATATAGACGTGTAAGTTTATTAAACGTCATGAACCTGCGCAGGTTTCACGACTCTCTAGTTAAACCGCCGAAGGCACAGCGGTTGCTGTGTGTCACCCACTTCGACATTCACAGTCTCTACATTTTGCGTCCACAATGTGTTTACGTGATTCATATAGCTGTCAGAACAGATTGCAGCAATTGTGCGAGCTTGTAGACTTCGGCTGAGGTGTGGGTGGCCATCTGTTCTTCTTGTTCAAGTTATCAAGAAGCGTCACTTATTTCAGGATCTACTTGTAAAAGAAGTGGGATACCAGTAAAATTATTTCTGCACAGTTTTTATTAGAATTCAAAGTAAAGTCCCCTTTCAGCTGAAAGCAAAGGCAGTGAAAACTGATTTTCTGATAGACCTTCGTGCTAAACATTTCTTATTTTATAGCGCAAATATAATTAACACCAGTAATTATTTAGCGTTTGCAGCATATTGGCAAAGTAAATAAAATCTCTTGTTTTTATCCGATGATATTCGCATTTAAACACTGTAATAAATACACTTCAATTTGTGTGTCAGGTGACGTTCATTATGTGACATAGACTGTAATAATATTTAAATTGAAGTGGATTTTGGTACAGGCAGTATAAGGTAAGGGCTATTGTTTCTTGTGCTATTTCTTAAACAACACATCTGAAAGACCTGTGGATGAGGGGCGGTTGAGCTGAACATATTCTTATATTCTCCATGAAGTGGAACTTAGTTGGCAGTTCCATATGTAGGCCTTTTTTCCTGGGAAAGAATATTTAGTACTGAATACGTGGCTGGTTTGGCATAAGATTGGAAGGAAGCGCCAGTATAAATGCGATGGAGAAAAAAAAAATCTGTTTTCCCTCAAGTAGTTGCGCTACCATTCTCCTCTTACTCATCTGTTAATGTGGTTACTTGCCCGACTGGGCTACATCGGTTGAAACTATGCATTTTAAATTTTATCGAAAGAAAAATACTGTGTATATGTGACTTCAGTACGATGCGCTCAATTGTACACGTCACTCGAAGAGCACATAATCATATACGTGAATGCAACGAAGCAGTGCTGGGAGATTGGCAATCGTACCGTTAATTACAACCGACGAACCTGAGAGCATACGGGAAGTTGAATGTAGGCAGATGTGTGTGATTTACATGCACAGTACAGTTCTTTTCCCAAAAGAGTTCTCCCGTATTTCCATTTTGGTAAGTAAATATTGACCCATGTTATACCAATACCTCTACTCATTCAGCTATCACAGAAACACGTGCGCGGGCGTAAACACACATACACACACAAAACACAACACACATATGCGCCGGCAGACACAAATAAAGTCCCTAATAACGGAGAGTGTTGGTGCTTATTGAGAGCAACCTGTTTGAACCATGGGATAACTGCAACTCAGTCCTGACTTAAGGGACTCGTGCTGTTTTTGTATCCTGACGTCTTAATGAGCATCATCCTCAGATAAATTTAATCATCAATACGTATAAATGAATCAGTGCTATTTCTTAAAGAAGCGTTATATTTCATAGTGCCTAATACAGATTAGAATAAAATGAATGCTTTTCCGGGTTTCAATATTATGTCTTATTTTAAAACCTCAAAGTGATATTTCCACAATTTGTCGTACCTGAATGGCCTGCGGTTGAGAAATATTCCTTACAATTGCTTTAAACTTTTGAAGCACTTATTTCTTGTAAGATATATTAAAGTATTTACTTTCAGTGTCACAGTAATGAATAGCGTTGTTCGTTAATGTAATGCATCCCACTGTATTGAAATAGTAAAATATATATACAAGGTACAGGGATTCGAAAGAAACGTGTAATATTTGTTTACAAAATACGTATACTTGTAAACTGATACGATTTATTATAAAGTGGAAATTATAATTTATATGTAATTTATTAAATAATGACCCCAGACTTATTAAAAGAGTCAAAATTCACTTACGTACTAAGTGCACACTAATGTACTATTAAATGATACATTAAATAACAATTACTGTACCATATTCTTAGTGACGTACGTGGCTGCTGTACTTCCTAAGCAAGTATTTACTATAATATTCTGTCAGAAGCCTGACTTAGCTGTTATTGCGATCCTTATTATTTGAGTTAAAAATTTGTATGTGTTTCTGTTAAGTACGCATGGAGATTGGTATTCTGTACTGATTGTATTATAGTAACAGAGATATTTATCCTATATATTTCCTTATCTAAGCTTTAACGGAAGCGCCTGCATCTATCTATTGTACCGATAAAACTACTCACGCGCCATCTCTGTGGAACTTCAACCGTTAAATAGGTGATGCGAAATGTATTTTGAAATATCCGTGAATTACATCCCTGAATAAAAAAACAAAAAAAATTATTCGTCTGCTTTTTCTATGCCATATTACAAAAAAGAAAATAGAGATTACTTAAAGTAATAAAAATATTATTAAATAAATTTTATTAAGTAGGTTATTCGTAGGTATATCACTGGTAATTTAGTGTAAATGTAATGTTGCGTTTCGTACATTATCTGTTGATTTTACTATATTTATCAGAAGTGCACTGGGAATGAGAACATAAACATTTGATGTATGAGGAAATGGAGAAAAGTTCAGTCACGGAATGCCTGCTGCTGTTTAGTCCAGAACGAAATGTCTTACCGTTCGCTGGGTATGATAAGAACATTAAAAGTTTTGAGTCTCACAGTAACGGAAAATATTAGGCAAAGGTTATGCGAGAATATGGGACTGAACGCGTTACGTGGGTCAAAGTTGAAGTAGCAGAAGTCTGGGGAAATTTATTGATGAGAAACCAATTATTGCTCGGCTGATAAAATCAAGGACTAAAGGACGGGCAGGAGTACGAAAATATATTCGGAATTCTGGTGGGTAAATGTGAAGGAAAGAGATCTCTTGGAAAACCTAATCGTAGATAGGAAGATATTAAATCCTACAAAATTATTCTTGGGCGCTCTGCACTGGATTCTTTCGTTTCAGGATGTGGACATATGGCGGGCTTTTGTGAACACGGTAATGAAAGTTATGATTTCATAAATCTTTGGGGACTTCTTAACTAGCTGAGGCACTATCAGCTTCTCAAAAATGACTCTCTTCCGTGTATTTATCAGAAGTGTGCGTAGCTTGCCAGCCAATTATCCCCTGAAATATGACGATCTCTCTACAGGTAATTTTACCCACGTTACACGTCATCGAAATAAGCTCGCTGAATGCATGAAGATGTTCGTACTTAAGTCTAGCTGCTTTACATTTCCGCCAATAAACGCTTACGGAAAAGTAAAAAGAAGCGATATAGCCGCGTTTACGTGAGCAGTATGATAGCAATGCTCATTGCAATATCAGTACACCCTTCACTTTCGTCTCTTTATGTTCGTACTCTCACATAAAGAGTTTTCCTATATAACCAAGTCAGTGTGAAATTATGTGACCAGCAATACACTCGTTTCTGGCTACACACGTTTCCTATCCCGTGTTGTTTCTTCGTTTAGTAATGGAGTTAATTATGAGCGAACTTTTATCATTGTGTACCTGCAGTGCAGGTAGGTCTAAACTTAAAAATATTTTGCAATTGAAATTCTTTCTGGTTAAACAAGACAAACCATACTTTCAAGAAAACATAAAGGAAGGAAGTTTGTCATTATTTGTCACATTTAAGATAATGTTTCTTCGATACCTGAGACGAAATAAATGACTGGTGAACATTATTACAAACAGTGTTTGTGTTATTCAACATGACATTTTGATTTATGGAATTTAATGAGAAATAATTAAAATCTTCTGTAAAATGTTGGTGGTTTGGTTAGTCGTGTTACTGGAATAAGCCGTTAAATTTTAATCATTTATCATTCAGAGAGCTTTGAATATACACTATAAACATAAGTCAGCTGATAAGATCAACTCGAATGCTCCCAGGTGACATCTAATGCAACCTACTGCACATTCCGTCCACTGGGTAGAGCAGGGTTAGGGATAAACGCAGGTATTTCGTTAACACGGCATTGAACAGTCGGGTTAATTAAAATGCGAGAAATTCTTGACGGCGAGGAATTTTTAGCCTCTGAAGAGGAATTCTGTACCAACGAGTTAGTTAGTTAGTTAGTTAATTAGTTAGTCAGTCAGTGAGTCAGTCATTTTTTCTGTCAGTCATTCAGTTAGTTAGTTAGTTTGTTTGTTTGTTAGAGCGAAATCAGTCAAGTGTCCAAAAATGTCGGCTAATGGAAAAGTAGTCAATTTTGTGTGTTAGATTCTTGTGGAATGAAAACTGTCGTGAGAGTTCAGTAACATTTTCGGTTCTACAGGTGAGTCTCGCGAGATAAGCCAACTACCTTAGACTCCGTGAAACCACCATTAGTTTCACCGTAAGTCAAGCAAAAGAGTTTCATTCAAATGTCTGTCAAAGGTAATGCGTTTATTCTTCCATTACTGAAGGATATACAATTGAGGGCTGCGATCATATGCCCCTGTGGAAAAACTGGCTAAGATATTCTCCCAAAAATGTCGCAGGAGTTTGAATATTTAATATTTTTCGAGCCACTTGTGCTCTTCACACGAGTTTCAGTATTCCTTCGTTTGATTTTGTCTTATTCATTTAAGGTGTTTCACATTCTTAATGTATCCGTAACCTGCTCCGAGAGTTTCAGGATTTTATCTGAAAAATTTATTTACCAATATCTATTTATAACTCCATTACTTAAAACAGTGCTTAATTCTAGAAGTACAGACATGCGAGCTACAAGGACTTCAATAAACTAACGTACAATTACGAATGGATCCACTGGAGGGCACTTCCATGGCTTGATGTAACACTAACTGTCCAGGAAAGAGGTAAAATTTGTGGCTAAATCCAGGCATTACACCGTGTAGGATCACAAAATAAGCGTAGGTAAAATTCCACCTATTCTAGACATCTTTTCAAATTTGAATCTGGAGTTACCTTCACTTTCCGAACTCATAATTCCCGGTAAGGATAGGGTGGGGTCAAGCACACATCATCAGAAGCTTCTAGTGGCTAAAACAACGTCGGCATTTTATTTGTGCTTAAGTTAATTGCTTGATTTTTACGACTTAATTCTGACATGTGTGTGTGTGTGTGTGGAAAATTAGAATACGTCATTTTAGTTGGCTAATCCGAAATTATTCTGTAGTGAAATTTATGTGGATCAACAGAGCAAACACAGAGAAATCTAAGTTAACACACTATTTTAATCTAGTACAAAGCTGTCATACGCGTCTTCTCCAACTATAAAGATTAAAAATATGGAATACGTTACTTACCATTCATGTTTAATTCAGTGGCGGTTTTGACGGTTGTTTTCGCCGTTGTTCCGTAAGCTGTAGACCTCACCGACGATTGTCTACTGTTGGCACCACTGCTTGACATCCCATGGGGTACCCTCAGATCACCGTCACTTGGATGCAAGTAGTGACTGTGATGATGGTGGTGACTGGTGTGACGTTGATGTATGCTGTTCAACAAGATATTGCTTGAAGTTCTGGACAGAGCCTTCCTTTGTCGCACAGCCTCTTTATATATACGATAATACATTGTAACCATGACAACACCAGGAATCCAGAAAGACACGCCGGACGATATCATCATGTAATAGATATTAACTTCAAAAATACACACGTGGGGATTCGATCTACGGAATTCTTGATGTTCTGGTGTGGTATACCAGCCTAGGAAGATGGGAGTAAATGATATCAAAGCAGGGAGCAGCCAAACATTTGCTATCATGAAACATACCGTTCTGTGTGTCATAGTAATAGGATACTCTAAAGGTCTCACAATAGCGTAGTACCTGTCTACACTTATACAACACAGATGTAAAATGGAAGCCGTGGAGAAGTACACATCCAGCGAGTTCCAGACGTCACACATGACATATCCGAATAACCAGTTGCCTCCTGTCAGTTCCACACTTGCATTAAATGTCATAGCACAGAGAGCCACCAAAAGATCAGCTAACGCCAGGGAAACAACATAGTAGTTAGTGATGATTCTCAGTTTCCTGTGTCTCACTACGCTGATTATAACTAGAGCGTTACCCAGAACAGCAGCTATAATGATAGTACCCATGACGATTCCCTTTAGTATGGCAGGTAACAGTTCTGGCAAAGGAGTGACACCGTTGACCATGTCTGGTGCCTGGGCCAGTGAGGTGTCTGCCACCGATGCAGCCCCAGATGTAGCAGAAGTGTCATTATGGGTTAGCCACGTGGCTGTGGCACTGGATCCACTGTTCGCTTGATGGCCTTGGTCAGAGAGAGTGGCCATACCACTCAGCATTTTTTGTGAAGGAAAAGGGCGTTTTTTGCTTTTACACTCTGCTCTTCGTTTTATTACTTATTGTTTCTTGTGCAATGTTTACAGTGGAAACAGTCATTTCAAATTCACGTCAACAGCAATTTTAATAATAAACATTACAATAGTTTATTTCCTACATATGTTTGTTACCCTGAATTTTCATTTCATAAAACGTTACAAAGCTGAATATAACAATTTTAGAGTAAATATTAACACGCAAATAACATAATTCGGCGGAAAATTGTAACCTCAAAAATAGCAACAATGTCACAGTAGTGAAAAGAAAATTTGCGGTATTCTTCGAACTGGAATTTCACTTGTTTATTGGACACCTGAAATAAAATTACCAAAATAATTTTAGTGTAAAGTTATATTTTTTAAAATATACTTTATTTTATTTTAATTACCTATCCCCCTTTATTAAATATTAATTTGATTGACGTTCAGAATATGAATCGGTCTCTTTAGGATTGTTGTGTTCTGAGATTTTATGGTTTAGAAAAATACCGGGGATTCGGAGAAACCCTTTGCCTTTCTCTTCATCATAGATAAGTGGACGAATAATTTCAGTATTCTCCTAATACCTTAGATTGCTGCTACAAGAGAAGAGAGACGCCACTAAATACCAGTGTGGAATATCTGTTCATTTTTATACCCCGAAGCTGCAGGCAGGAGGCTTTTGTGAAACGTTAGTTCCTGTCGTCGCAACCGCTCGGTACCACACCTCAAAAGAACTTAATCCTAATGCGGACAGCCTTGAGAACTTCAAAAGCTATGTTATAGTTGTGACGGTCATGAAAATTCTCTTCCATGGTTTTTCTTTCCCGGAGGAGTATTAACTAATTTTTTGAAATACTAAATATTATTCGTATTATCCCAAAAGTAAATCAACATCTTCAGCGTAATAAAACAGATCAATCTTCAGTCCCTTCACTTCATGACCTAGGAATATCCCAGTAATAGTAATACATTGGAATGTATGAGAAACAATTTTAATGACCATTTCGCTACTAGGGGAGAGATAATGGGCTCGTGAGGCATTATGGGAAAAGCCCACTCTTAAGACAAAGAAAGAAATGAGAGCGTAATATTAAGATGAACCTGAAAGATATATTTTATAAATATCGGAGTTAAGTGGAAATGGATCCTGATCGCGTCACTCCGTGAACTTTGATATTAAAGTTGCTGAACTTTCAACTCCCGCTGCCACAGGTATCCCCCCATTTCTTGACACCTGCCTTCACAGGAGCGGTCAGTTATAATTCGGAATTTTTATTCATTTGGATTCTCTGTTGTTGAGCTTCATTGCAAGACATTCAATTCAGCTGCTTTACTAATTCGGATTTATGAATTTTGGCAAAATACTTCATTCCTTCCTAGTTAAAACATTAAAACTGAAAAGTAATTTGGATTAAATCGCCTTGATAAGAAATCTTTATATATATATATATGAAAGTATAATTATTTCTGTGCATGATATGAAGGCATATCGGTTAGTGGGAGTACAACTGCTCTCAATCTTAACCTCGTCAGTGTGAAGGTGCGTGGCCAACTTTACATCATTTTCATTCAAGGGGCTGCCTCTACATTTCACGCAACGCCAAATTTTGGGGGAATTTTGTGAGGATTGTTCCACGTAGACTTTCGCACTTGGTTTGTTCCTAAAAGGCCTAGAAGTTGAGTAAATCATGCCTTTTGTGACAAAAAGGAAATAAGCTGCATTTCCAATTAACTTTAGTATTATATTTCTTTTAGCAAGCGAGATTATTGCAAGATATTATGTATATTTTACGAATTTTAACCTTTTAATGTCAACTGATATATCGTTTCATTCAATAGCTGACAGTAAATTAGTACGTCTGAAACTAGATAACATAGATGTTCGGGTTTTAAGTTGTCATGGGTTGTTTTACTCATTTGTGGGTTTATTTAATTACGGCGTTTACTGCCTTCGTTCTCAAACGTCACGGAGTCCTAGAATTGTTCTTCTAGTGCTCCTTAAACTTTGAATGTAAAAGCGGTTCGTTCCTGCGAAATGCTAGATATCAATATCCCCCTACGCACCATATCAATATCCCCTACACACCATATCAATATCCCCCCTACTCACCATATCAATATTCCCCTACGCACCATATCAATATCCCCCTACGCATCATATCAATATCCCCCTACGCACCATATCAATATCCCCTACACACCATATCAATATCCCCCCTA
>Ga0123354_10012558_pt1 | contig 13124 bp, 9 predicted proteins | sample TergutLab28metaG_2_FD_97872 | JGI IMG/M metagenome (GOLD analysis project Ga0123354, IMG submission 97872) | Labiotermes labralis P4 segment gut microbial communities from Petit-Saut dam, French Guiana - Lab288 P4 | ecosystem: Host-associated > Arthropoda: Insects > Digestive system > Gut ...
GCCCCCCCCCCCCCAAACAAAATTCCTGGGTACACCACTGTTTGATTCTGAACTGTCTTTAAAATGCTGCCCATTAGAGTTGTTCTTTTATGAAGCCATGAAGTACGTGTTATGTAATTAGTAGTGCAACATGGCCACAAATTAGGATTGAACAAATTTAGACAAATGTTGTGACTTTTAGACAAAAAAGCATTGCTTTTGTCCAAGAACATGCGATGTTTCTGAATTCTTGTTGCAATTTGTGAATTTAATTTTTGTTGTGTTACTTTGAAGTAATTTTAACACCCCGAGGGATGAAATTCTTCCAGATCATATTCAAAATGTGAATTCCTACTTTGCAGAAAATTCAGTGCATATCCATGAGAAAGACGAACTGTGTAATACCGTTTAGGGAGATCATTGCTATTTGTTCTCAGAATCATACAAATCCCACAAATAAGGTCTGTGGATAAAAAAGAAGAAGTTTTTATGTTAAAAATGAAAGTAATCATTGCGTTTTTCAAAAGACCAATCAAATAAGTGGAATACAAATTTAATAACCAGGTTGGTTTGGACCCATCTTATTGGGAACATAAAAACTGAATTGGTCATTACAGAAGGGTCATGAGTTGCAAAAGGTTAAGTTTTGGGGAATTTAAAAGAAAAAGTTGTGTTTAGGCTTTACTTCCATAATTTTTTCACAAGAAAAATTCCGTTTGCAGTACATGCCATTACATTGCTTGAAACTTTATTTATGCGAAGTTATTCAGTTACCACTCAAATAACAAAATTAATATGGAGGCTCATGCCCTGTCTGCAGGGATGCAGAACTACAGAGTTGTGTGTAATCTCAGATATTCATGTGCTGTATTACTGCTCTGTACAGACTGTTCGGACTACTATTCAGGATGTGGTCTCCATGGAATATTATTTGTGATTGAAATGGTGACTCATGACATTTTTGAAAAGAAATATTCATTACAGAAGGCATATGAAAAGCATCCTTTGCAACTGTGTTTAGGTCCTCAGTGATCTCCTTCACTATGACAATCTAATACTTTAATAGTGCTGAATGAAATAGAAGTAAATAGAGGCCACAAGATCACTGAACTAAATTCTTTAATTAATTAAAAACTTGACTTTAATTTTTGAAAACCAACACAATAACACACCTAAATATTTAATCGTTACATATATAAAAATTAGTGGTTATATTCATCAGTTTTTACAAAATACAGGGAGGACTCAACATTTTATGAGCATAAGTGAGTGTTATATGCTCGTAACATTCACGTGCTTAGGTAAATGCATGTAACTTACTGACCAAAGAATGCACTTATCTTACTTTACATAAGTCCTCCCTGTTTGAATAGTATACATAACAAAGGGTTTATATCTTTGTAAAACGTAACTTAGGAATTCTGCACATGGTAATTACACACTTTGCATGCTCACTGAGCATAACTGTGTATGGCTGTGCATGTGCTTGCTTTCCTGATGTTTGAATGTTATAATTATTGTCTGTGATACTAGAACTGGATTTATGCCTAAACTGTAAAATATTTTATTTAAATATTTACTTTCATGTTTACAGTCATCCACTTGATGCATAAAAAATGGAAGAAATAAAACATTCTTAGTTACATTTCCCACCAAAAATATATATAACACTTCTCAGACACTGATCTTTCTAATATAAAAAAAGAACATGATATTACATATGTATCTCAGTGCATTCTGTAACTTATATGCTTAATTATATCAGTTTGGTGGATATTTAGTGAAACGAATGGAATCCTCCATACATTTCATGTAAAATGCCAGTTTTAAAGACTGATGTAATATAAATTACTTATTTTGACGTTTTGCTGACCGTGCATCTCAGTATATTTATCTCAGTATTTAACCAACTTGATGCACAAAATTTGTTTCACAATAAGTTATATTTCATGTCTCTACATGTTTCGAGCACTATGTGCTCATCATCAGGAGGTCAAAATTGCATTACACAGCCTCTGGTATCATCACACCTATAGGTGGCTGTCTAGTGCACGAGACGTAGATTTCATTTTGAAGTTTCATGGTAGGCTAAAGAATGGTAACTGCCTGTGAGAGTACATAGCATCATAACCAAGGAGACCACATTGTGAATGATTTGTAAGAGTTTACAATAGGGCTATCTTCGTCATTTCAGTCATCTGCAAGTACACGTGCAAACCACCACTTACATTATCTATTGTCACACTGCATGTAAGAAGTGTTTATAAAATCCAGCTCTGGTAACAGATGTCATTTATGCTACTTTTTTTCTTGCATGCCTCATTCTTATTCTCTTTGCTGCTGTGTTTATTTACTGTATTCTTTTCTAATTTTATCATCGTATATAACAACTGTTCGGCAGAGGAGTCAGACGTTATAGACTACCAACCATTGAGATGTGATTCTGATGACATGGATGGTGAGTGAATTAGAAGTAATGTCACAAAATATTGTAAAATGGTCTGAAGATTCAAGTCTTTTGGAATATTGGTGAATAGCACATGATGTTTTGATGGATGGATTGTTTTGTCTTTTTCTTCTGCATCAAACAGTGCAAGAAACATGTTCTTCCTGAACTGCTTCAAGATGTTGATAATGATTTATCAGTTTACGTAGTGTAACATTCCAGAAGACTTACTCTTCAACATTATCACTGTGAGAGCCTCACATATCACATTGTATATATTGTTAGTACAAAATAATGTACCAGAACTAAATCAAAATATCTTTGCTTTTTATTTACCAACATATGCACAATTTTCTAAAATACAATGCAAAAACCTCAATTGGTTAAAACATTAAAATTACATTAAGGGCTCCGACATGTTTCGGTTTTTTCTTTAAACCATCATCAGGGAGCTACTTTTCACATTAAAGTTACTTATATGCTGTACTGTTATGTTATATTGCGATGGCGTGTTGGCAGCACGTCGTGTCGTGTGTGAGATGTTTTCGGATATAAATGTTACTGTTGCTGGTCCTCCTTGTGTCTTTCAGTGACGTCTCATATACGACACGGTAAGATAAAAGACTGTTTTATCCATTATGCCTTTCATTCATATACATGTACACTAAAAAGGAATTGATGTTCAAGTTTTATTTGCTTGTGATAACTACTAGACATTAATTTACCAAAAATTATAAAATTGAATTACAGACATGCTGCCATCACGCCATCGCAATATAACATAACAGTACATCATATAAGTAACTGTAGTGGGAAAAGTAGCTCCCTGATGATGGTTTAAAGAAAAAACCGAAACATGTCGGAGCCCTTAATGTAATTTTAATGTTTTAACCAATTGAGGTTTTTACATTGTATTTTAGAAAATTGTGCATATGTTGGTAAATAAAAAGCAAAGTTTGAAACACTATGCACAGTGAAAAGTTAAAAAAAAATACAAAATACAAAATATCTTTTGTTATGTAGAAGCATACATTTTAACTTTAGGGAAAACACAGTGCATTATTCTTAGGGAAGGATTATGCAGTTTATTGTGTGCCTATGAATCAAATGTTTTGATTAAGGAAGGTAAATGCACTTCGTACTCTCAGGAAGTGACCTGTCCAGTAACGAGCAAGTTGTCATTGTCTTGGCTTTACAGATCAGTAGTTAACCAGTTTGAATTTACCCTTCGACAGAAAGACATTCCTTAAAGTGCTACTAGGTTTTCACTTGAATGACATATTTTAATGTGTCTCCTTGGGTATGGTAAAATACTGAGTGAATGTAACAAAACGTATGATGTGTTTTCCATGAAAGCATACACACCATGGTTTTTTAAAAGTAGATCACAGAGACAAACTTATCTTAAGACATGTCACATGTATCGTAAATTGTGATGGGTGTTAATTTTGTTCAGCCCAAACCCTCTGAATATCTTTAAAATTCATAGGTCCGTGCTTCGCTAATATATTCACAGAGTACAACCAATAAGATGCAACGTTTCACAGTTTTATTTATTTCTGTAAGACGCTCTACATGTTTCAGACGGTTTTTCCGTTCATCATCAGGAGCTCAAAACTGCACATACAGCGTCAGGTACCGTATTTGTCAGACCGTTACTGCTACCTGCTGCTAGCCAGCAGAAGGTAGCAGTAACGGTCTGACAAATACCTGGTGCTGTATGTGCAGTTTTGAGCTCCTGAAGATGGACGAAAAAACCGTCTGAAACATGTAGAGCGTCTTACAGAAATAAATAAATTGAGAAACGTTGCCTCTTGTTGGTTGTACTCTGCGAATATCTCTGAATATCCTTTTGAGTATTAGTATTTAATCTGCTCATCGATCTTCCAAGTGTTTTTCTTCTTAAAGTTTTCTGACTATTCTGTGTACAGTTCTCATATAGCAGCTTTACATGTTCTACCATCTCATCCTCCTTGATATCATCACCCTAATGATATTTTGTGGAGAGTAAAGTGAAGAAACTGAATATTAACTTTAAATGTACATGTAGTACTGTCAAACTCCAATATAATGCCACTGTTTTGTTGCCACAGCTTGTGACAGTGTATAGAGGTAGCTCAAAATACTGTGTAACAGGGAATTTCTGTGAACAGGTTTTCATGGGCACTAAGTGAGAGTAGTGCTATATATATTTTGCTGTCTATCATACCTAACTGTACACCAAATCCTGGGATGGTTATGTCAGAGAGAATGAAATGGGTGTCACGTATAGCACACATAGGAGAGATGGAAATTCACCCAGAATTTTGGTCATAAAGCTTGGAGACCTAGGCATAAATGGAAGTAAAATTTTAATAAAAATCTTAAAGGATGAAGATGTGAATATGTGGACTGGATTCATCTTTCTAAGAATAGGTACCAGTTTAGGTCTCTTGTGAACTCAGTAATTGTCCTTTAAGTTCCATAGAAGGCAGATATGTCTTTGTAAGCTCAGCAAGAAGAGCTTTGCAGCATGACCTTCATTATGCAGTACATATTGACACAGTTGCCTAAACTAAGCGTATTTTATTGATAGTCTTAATTTAAAACTGTCAAATTATTCTTAGTGAACTTGGGGTTGTAATTAATTTAGTTAGTAAATTAAGCTCAGTGTTACTAGGTGCCTTGGTTCTTATGGGATATTACATGTCACAGGTTGGTAGTTGTTAACCCTTTAAACGCCGAGTTAAATCCCATCTGCCATCTACTGGCATTATTAGGAGCTCACCTTATTTTCCATGTTAGCAGGTTAAGGGTTAACCATCTACCTTCATACACTGTGCAACATTCCAGAAGAGCAAAAGCCTCAAATGTACCATGGCAGAAGCCTGATATTTTACATGAATGTTACTACTTTAGTATAGTAAAATATGGCATCTGGAAGATAGTTAAACTGACTGCAAAGTATTGAATTTACATGGTATAAATCACAGTATAGATTCAGTAAGAGAGTACTTTTTTACACACACATATATGTCTTATAAATGGCATAGTACACTGATTCAACAACACTGAATTTATATCACTGTGGAAAAATAATCCGGTTTCATCACCAATATAGTACCCATGGAGATAATATAGTATTCCTGTAAGAAGGTGTAGGATTCTAATAGAGTGCCTTATAGTGCCATTTCATCATGGGACGTGATCATGAATAATGAAATGACACTGTAGAGCTACTGTCAAACATGCCAAACCAGCAGGCAGATTTGGTTTTCAGAATGGATATCAAATTATATCAAGTTTCATGCTATAGGACTGATGCATAATTACCATAAATAAAACTTTTTGATCCGTTCATTAGTGATTCTTCAAAACATCTGCAATACAGGTAATTTCTACATTGTGCATTTACCCAAATATAAGATTGACATCATTGAAGGCAATGAAAGTTTGAAATCTTCTACAAAAAAATCTTTTGTCATGTGTTGGATGAGAGTGCTGTGACCCACTCTTTCAGCATCTATACATAATCTGTGCTTCCTATCAGTTGTTTTTGGTGAAGGGTAACAAACTCAGTGTGTTGAATATCTACAGACAAAGGAACCAAACAAGCAAAGAATCATCACACCTGTTGGGAATGCTGGACATTCAAGTAACTGGGTGAAAATAAAACATTTCTCAATATTCTTGCATTCCCTGCATGTATTCTGCTCTGCTTACAATAAGTTAAACATGGAAGGTTTTGATAAGTTCTGCACTTGTTGACTTATACATTACTCTGCATTTTGTGCTACATTCAAAATAACTTGTCATCCAAATAAGTTAATCACAACCATACTTAGAAGTCACCACCAGATATCAACAATGCTTTAGAGAATATATGGAAATGCAATTGGTATATGCATTTATGTTCAGAAATTCGGAAGCCACCTATGTAATTATGTTGACTTGTATTAAATATTCTTGTGTCTTTACAACCCATATTTATGGTAAACACCATCTGTGCATTCCCTTAATTATCGTAAGATGTTTGCAGAAAGAAAATATAATGGTGTACCCCACCTTGCTCGAATCTGAATTTATAGAATAGAAAGCAGTTTCAAACAGTATGCTTACATGACTTAGGACATACTAATTCAGTTCAGAACAATGATATTTCACTATCAAATTAACAAATGTTTGACTCTCTGGACGTTAAAACAGAAGCTGTTATTGTCCTGCGTCAGCTTTATGCATCCTCATCACAGCCTGTTTCTGTTATGTCATGTCTTTTAATTGTACCCTCCATCATGTGTCTCTTTCTCACAGGTTTTGGTATTTCCCTATACAGTTTAGGAATGTTGTTTATGAGGCCATAAAATGATATCAGCAGCATGTACATGTACTTCCATCACATATTCAGTTTCCAGCACTCCTTATGACATTTCTAAAACAAATTTAATATCTCAGGCTGGTCAGTTTCCACCACTCTTCATGACGTATTCTAAAACAAAGTTTGTATCTCATTCTAGTCGATTTCCAACACTCCTTATGTCATTTTGATACAAAATTGGAGTAAAGAGGATGATAATTCCTGTTTTGGATTGTGATGAACCATAAATATTTTGAACATATGGTTTCAAATGGTGACTGAAGCATTCTAATGTTTTATCTAATCTGAAAACTTCTTCAAGTTACAAAATACTGCAGGTGTGACTTAATATTTATGTATGTATGTATGTATGTACATATTGTAGTTTTACATGTAGAAGTAAGAGTAAGATCGGCATCCTTATTTGTACTTTTTTCATATAAATAGTGTTTTGTCTCTTTTGAATTGCTTTGAATGACTCTTCTTTTTTTTTTACAAAAGTACAACCTCAGCAACTATTTAAAGTGAGTATATTTTATTCAGAAGAAGCATGTACATTTTCTTTACTCAGTGCTGTGAATACACAGTGAAGACATTCGTAGTGTAGTGTGGCTACAGTTTAGTTTCATCTTCTTATAGGCATCATTATCTATTTCTGTAATTATTCCACATTATTAAAGAGTTTGTTTGCTTTGTAATGAAATAAAATAAACCTCAGCTGCTAATCTGGTGTTTCTTTTGAACTAAACTGGTGTGTTTATGATGTCATAGACTCCATCAAAGATAAAAATGTGTTACTATTTTTGCATTTGAACATGTACAATGCTGGTTTGGTCACCTAGCAGCAGACAAATTCGAAATATTTTGAAAAGGAAACTGTGTGAAGCATAGTGCCTTTAAAATGTACCCTCCTACTTTGAGGTGAGGGTGTGCTGTCACATGAATTGCCAACAGTAGCAGCAGCAGGTAAAAGCATCCTCATGAGCAAAGTACTTCACCCAAACATAGTTAAGTTTTCAACCATGTCATGAACTTTCCTCCAGTATTTAAAAATCATATTCTTATTTGAGTAGCACAGCAATTGTCAAATAACTTCATTGTTGTATTACCAGTCATGCTTGTACAGATCTGTAGAAATCTCAGACACCTATATGAAATGATAACAGTTATGATAATCATTTTGTGTCGTGTATCTAAACCATAAATTTATAATGGATTTTTTATTCGTCCATCACAACTGCCCACACTGCCGATTCTGTATTTTGTGGTAATTCTTCTTGTCTGTTGACAGCACTGTGTAAAAGTCTTTGGTTGCCTTTGTATTAGCTATAAACATTTTTCTAATCTATTTGGGTGGTCTCCTCCCCTTACATGTAGAAATAAGGATTCTCTGCCCAAACAAGACTTGTTCGCAGTTATCTACAAATTCCTATGGCTCAGGTAAGAGGCTACATATCATGCAGATCTATAAGTGATATATGTTGATGGGGTGCAATACTACTGTAATGTTGGTTGCTCATTTCTGTTTTATGATTTTTCTTTTGGGAGCTGCACGTTTGCCCAGTTTGGCTGTCAAATGTAATTATATAACAGTAGTAGGAATTTTGGAATTTTCTTTTGGTCTGTTGACATTATCAAATATATGTATTGTACAAGCAAAACCAGGCAGGAATGAAGTTTACATTGCAAGTGATTCTTGTATACTGTTATAGTCAAAAGTGTGCTTAACATTGTACTCGTTCCTTTTTCTGAAAGGAAGCCATGTTGTAACTACCTAATAATATGGCTCATTTCATCTCATTGAGTTATATATAACAATACTAATTTATCTGATGGCATGTATTTCTAAACAGTCGTAATCCCAAAACTATGTTCTAAACCATCTTAGTTCTTTGAGTGACCCTTGAGGTTTCATAAGTATATTTTTCTAATGAGATAATGTTAAAATAAACTTAACCTTTTGGCGCCAGAATTATTTTTTTAATTTTACGACACCCTGTATATAAAATGTGAATAATACGGGAACCAAATGCGTTAGAATTATGAAACAAACTGCATTTTGAAGAGAAAAAATGGAGAGTATATACCATGTTTAAAATATTCAGTACCTATACTTGTTGAATAAATATATAAAATGCAAATTTAGAGGTTAGCGGTGCGGTACGACCACTATAGTTGACATTAGGCGTCAGAAGGTTAAAACACTTTAAAATCTGTATCCGCTCTCAAGTATTTTTTTTTTTGCCAGAAAGCAAAACTTAGTTTCTGATTTTTTTTGTGCACAGCAGTGGTATAAGCTGCAGGAGACAGTTTACTTTTCTAGCATGTCATAGTATGACATTCTTTTGGCAAATGTGTCTCACCTGAAACATTAGCAGAAGTTTTGTTGTAAAAAATGAATTTCTTTCATGACAGTTCATTTTATGATCCATTTTGCAGAATATGATAGGAGAGCTGCTGTTTGTAAGTGGGTTATATTGATTGGTAAAAAGGTAACCATGCAGAAGCAATGTACACTTCCTCTTACCTGGAAGACGTTGGATGTTGAGTTTTTATGGTGTTACAAAATTTGAGTTTTACTGTTCTGTGATTTGTTGTTATTCCTTTATGACCTTAATATGTGTTATCAGCATGTGTCAAAATTGGTATTTCATGGGTTGAATCTGCAGAAGAAATGTGGAGAGTATTCCCGTCAGTGCTGCAAGTGGACAAAACATGATAGATATATTTTAAAATTTTTTGTATTAACATATAGGTGTTGCTGGCTGCTAGAACTTCAGGTTGGTATAATTAAATTTCAGATCTAGTGGTTTTTGTGTTTTGACAGTCCTCATGTAGTAATACTCCTACATTATGGTTTACTTCTCGTTTGTGGCTGTGGTGGTGTATTATGGTGATTGCCTTATTTCAGTTGTATATGTTGCTCCATGCAGCCTTTGATTTGATTTGTTCATGGTGTTAACCAGCAACTAAATCATGTGAACATAAATGTATAATAATTTTCTCTGTGCATAGCATTATCGTATTATTTACATTATTATAGTTTTATGTTCAAGTTACTTATCAAGTAATATGATTACGTGAATAGCCAATCTGTTATTTTGGAACTCACTGTTAAAGTGTACAATATTTAGTATAAATTATATTTTGGTGTACTTTGTGTGAAACTGTTTTCAGATGCTATTGTTTTTGTCTGAGGTTTCCATTGCTCCATACAGCAGGGGAGAGAGCTGGAAGCATTACGTAGTGGAAACTGAGTGTTTTGCTACTCATAGCTTATTCAACTCCTTTGCTAGAATGCAGATAAAAATAATTGTGTTTGTCTAATTATCATTACATAATAATGGTGAATGTTTAGTTTGAAAACATGAAAATACAGAATAGATATAGTGTGTAATCTCTTTGCCAGACCTGTACTTATATGTTTGTGTTTTCTTTTCTTCCCCATTAGCTCGTAAACAAGAGATAATTAAGATGACTGAACAGCTGATAGAAGCAATTAATACAGGAGATTATGAAGCATATACGTAAGTTTGGCTTTATGTACTGACTTAGGTAGAATATCTTTTATAAATTAACTCAGTACTTCACTTCACACAGGGCTTTGTTCTTATTAAGTTCGTAGCGTACGTGTATAGGTGCAAATGTGTCTGAACATAGCATAGTTGGTAGAGCCGCTGGGGTATGGACTGGATGGTATGGGGTTTCAAATCCCAGCAGGGATGAGAGATTCTTCATGATGGGCACACTGGTACTTCGGTGCATACATGTGGGTGGCAGAAAATTCAGAGGGGTGTGACTACACGTTTTGCCCCATTCTTCTTGCAAATGTTAGGATTTTTTTTACCAGGGTGTCCTTTAAACTACAGCTAGTGACTCTAGCATCCATATCACAATTCATAATATGATTCAGTTATATACAAGGATGGTGTGTGTGTGTGTGTGCATAGGTATATGTATATATAGGAAGGGGTCCAGCCTTCCTCCTATTCAGTGGGTGCCAGGACTTTCTTCGGGGGGTAAAGCAGTCAGGGTGTAACATTTACCACTCACATTCACCTAGTGCCGAAGTTAGGAATGTGTGCAGCTATACTCCTGCTCCCTCTATATGCCCTCATGAAAAGAACGTGGAGACACACACACACACACGTGCACACGCACACGCATGATTTAAACCTGAATTTCTGATTTGACCACTTGTTATTGTCGGATGTTCATCCTGCACTGAGTGCATTTTCAGGAGGCAGTGGATCCATACTAAGAAGATTAAAATAGGCATAGGATAAATATTATTAATATATTTTAAACTAAGTACAAATATTTCTAAATGGTCCATTTGTTGGGATTTTTTAAGCAGTCCTTGAAACTGACTGTACTGTCTGTATAATTTTGCTGCACTGTAAAAGGTTCATTACATGACATGAGAAAAGGACCCATTCAGTACCATTGGGCTTGGGCTTTGATGGGGAGTGGGGGTGGGGAGTATTGCAGTAGATTATATTTGTGTTTATGAATACATAGTAAACAGCTCTTCCATGTACCATCTTGACTAAGCCCTGACAGTCAGCGACATTTCTAAAGGTAATTTAAAAACAAATAAATATAGTGTAACTGAATCCATGGTAATGGAATTTAATTTACTTTTAGATATTTTATACAGGGTGAGTCTCTCGCTAGAGGCCCCAAACTATTGTCTGTGTATACAGTCGAACAGTGCGGGTTTCTTGTTTGTAAATACTGGCAAACAGGTTCATTTAAAGCATGCCAGACGGCATTTCGAACGGAATTTGGTGAAAGACTTGCACCATCGAAGTGTTCCTTCCAGTAATTAGTTAAAAAGTTAGAGACCAGGGGAAGCCGATCTAACGCCTGCCGACTTCTTTCTTTGGGGCCTATTGAAGGGTAAAGTGTACAAAAATACACTCTGCACAATCGAACAACTCAAAGATGCCATATGCCAAGAGATTCGAGCTGTCAACGTTGACACGTCGGGAAAAGTATTCCAGAATTTGGAGAAACGCATTCAAGTGTGCTTGGATGTGAAAGGAGACCAGTTTCAGCATCGATTATGAGCAGGTCCTGTTTTGCATCATTCCCGGTATGTGTATATAAATTTTCAATTCATTATCTCAATAAAATAATTTTTTATAGACAATAGTTTGGTGCCTCTACTGAGAGACTCTCTCTGTATGTTTTAGAGTGAGTTTAAAAATGTCGTGTGAAGTTTTCTTCTTAAAATAATTGTAGTTTAAAAGATGTGTCATGTAGTTACATTTCTTACCTAATTTAATTTCTGTCCTGTCTCCAGTCTGTTTATATTTCACAACCATTCTATCCAGCCATTGACATGTGGGTGTGCAAAATGTGTTACATACACATTCAACTGTTCTTTTTGGACTGCTTAACCCTGAAGATGAAGGCACTATGATCAATCTAAATTTTCAGAAGCTGAATGTCCAATAACACAGCATCACATCCCAAATGACCTGCATCTTCAATGAAAATCCATTTACCTGTCACATATTTTTAACATTGATTCTTCACAGCATAGTGCATTCTGGGTTGAACTGAACTGTATCAGGTTCTGGGCATGCTGAATGCGTTGTGTTGTATTCTACCATTTCCCATCCTAAGATTTGCCACACTTTGCACAGCAGCTGTGCATTTTCTCCATAATTTAAAACATAAGGAAGTGAATATATATATGTATATGTATATAGAACATATCTTACATTAGTTTGTAATTTTGTAAGTGCTGTGAATTAATTATGTTTTTTTCTCTTCCCATATGTAGGAAAATCTGTGACCCTCACCTCACTGCATTTGAGCCAGAGGCTCTAGGTAATTTAGTCGAAGGAATGGACTTTCACAAATTTTACTTTGATAACGGTAATTACTACTTTTTTTTGTATGCCTGTCTATGGTTGTATCTTGTATAATTCTGTGAGCATGTGTGTGTTAGGGTGACCAGATTTTGAAATTAAAAGAATTTCAGTACTGCTGCTGCACAAACGTAGCCAAGGGAACACAAAGCTGTATCCCCAGTTCATTGATGGCTCCATTTTCTGTTATAAAAGCAAATGCTTATTTTAATTAAACTACAAAAGACTGCATTGTGAGACAGCTTGTCTCGTCCTTTATTAATGTTTGCTGTACGTACCCTGCAGCAAGAGAATAAAGAAACTACTATCTCAGAACACTGTCAGAAAGAAAAAATTGTGGCAAAGTGTAGTCTTAAGCTGCCGAAATCTTTTACAGTAGTTTTTACACAGCACCTGTAGATGGCCAGACTTGGTGCATGGGTGCAAATGTGTTATAATGCCCCCCCCCCCCCCCCCCCCCCCCCCCCCCCCCCCACCACACAAC
>Ga0123354_10012559_pt1 | contig 13124 bp, 8 predicted proteins | sample TergutLab28metaG_2_FD_97872 | JGI IMG/M metagenome (GOLD analysis project Ga0123354, IMG submission 97872) | Labiotermes labralis P4 segment gut microbial communities from Petit-Saut dam, French Guiana - Lab288 P4 | ecosystem: Host-associated > Arthropoda: Insects > Digestive system > Gut ...
CCTTCTGCCTGGACTCACGGTCATTATTCCATGCAACACAGAAGCATCAGCCAATAAAACCTCTCAAAGGTCTGAGAAACAAATATCAAGTTCTTTAAAGAATTAGAAAATTTGACCTGAGACTAGTGAATTGTCACAGTGAACTTAAGCAAAAGTAAAATAATCTGAAAGGAATATTCATAGAAATGGGATTTCTAACTCACAGAATAAATAGGGTTCGCTGTAACTTAAAAAGTTTGAGATAAATTATGAAAAGAAGGTCTTCAGGGGAAAATTTTGCAGGCGGAACTCGATCCTATACGGATGTAAATGCTAATTATTATAGAGGCCTGGACAGATCTTGAGGGTTCCAAGAGATTGAGGCTCTCAGATTTCAAGACAAGCACATGAAGGTGGTAATGTCAGCCCTGCACCGGCCGCCTTCACACCCCAGAAAATATTACTGGTACTCATTTCTGTTAGAGACTGAGTCGACCCCGGATATTGGGCGAGAGACATTACGATTATATAGGATAACAACTATGGATTATGATGTGTCTATAAAGCTTGTAGGTGATGTGATCTAAATTACCCACCTAAACAAGCACTGACACAGAGACAGACAGACCCACGCACACGCATATATGTGTGTGTGTGTTCATTTACTTAGGACTTAAATTGGTTCAGTACGGTACTGCATATTCGCAAAAATGTTCGTTATTAAGAAAGGTTTCATTTAAAATAATATTTCTTATGTACGTTAATAATATTAGGAACATTATCTTATTTTTAGTGAAACAAATACAATACTACATTTCCTTTGTTTAAGTAATTTTTATAAATTATATTTCTTTTTTAGTGTTTCAAGAAAGAAAACTTTCCACATTTCAAGCAGTTTCGGAATTCATCTCCTGTCAGTATTGACACCTTGCAAAAGTAGTAGTTCCTGCAACAATGTGTTCTAAAGAAACAACATTTTAGCTATAACCGAAAACGGTAAATTGTGCAGACGAAGGATTTCATACTTATAGTGAAAGTGAATCTGGATACAGAACTGGAAAACTACGATGATATTCTCGTCCTTCATGGTGCAGTTTTCTTACTGAAAACAAAGGAATTAGACAATGTAGGCTGATTCACTAGAAGACGCCTTATACAAAACAAGTAAAACAATCCCCAAAATCATTAATCATATTACCATTATGTTCATAGTGTCTTGTTTTATATATTTGAATAGGCATTATCTTAACCTAAGTACAAACACTTAAATAAATTACAGTTTAGAGACACCTTTAACCTGGAGGTTTGCTTCTTGCCATTCAGGTGGTTGTCTCTTCGCATCGTTGTTTGTTTCTACAGTGGGAAACAAAAACCGACATCGCCACTAAAGCGCCGAGTAAAATTTTATTCCTTTGTTTTACTCTAAAACACCGAACACAATTTCGAAATTTCATTTGATCTGTATGCGACGGTATCGTCAGAACTGCCAGTACTTCTTCCATAACACGTCATAACTTCAGAGAAATAATTTCGGTGTAGCGCGCTTTAATATTTTACAAGGCATAGGCCTTCCACAGGAACGTAGAAGAGGAATTGCTCCTCCCATTGTGTCGGAGTTACAATTGGTCTCTGAATCAAAAGGAGAAAAAGAAAGTAAGGGGGTTTGGAAACAAATTGCAGCGAATGACTTCAGTGTGGTGTGAGTGGGTAAGTGCGTCCAAAATTTTAGACAGGAGACTGGAAGGTCACCTTTTGTCCTAGACTTCCTAGGCTTAGAAATGAACAATATGTTAATTTGGGTCCTGAAAATATTACGTGTAGGATTTGCACATGAATCAAGTGGGATTCAAACTCCGGTCTTTCTTCGTTAATGATTGATACAGCCCAGTTTAAACAGCATTTCTAAACAATTAAAATACTCATCGTACAGTAATGTTCACCGCGTCAAAGAGCACCCAGATTCAAAATATTTGTTAGCTTATATCTTTAAGCAGACAAACAAACAATTTAAAACTAAAAATGCAGCAGACCAACAATTTCAAACTCTTAAAATATGTTTTATCTTATATTATTAATTAATATATTCTTGTGAAGGTACCCCGAAGATGGTTGAAATAGCAACCGAATCATGTAGGTAATTAATAATATATTATAAAGCGAATTTTAATAGTGTTGGACTGTTGCATAAACTGAAAGATTCATTGAATGTAAGAATAGGGAATATATATATTTTTTTAAAACAAATTTCCTTCGTACCCCCGTGTTGTCTATCGTATCTATAGTGTTTTATACTGAAGGTTTTTCGTGCCATTGTAGAAGGCTTAGTGTCAGTTTTGCACTTGGGTCACTGTAGCGCGGAATACTAGAGTCGAATGTCGGTGTCGAAATGGCCGCGTTGCTCGTAAACTATAACAAGCAAACCGCACAGAGAACATCGCATTTGGTCACTTGTCACTGCTGGTCTCTAGAGTCCAATAATGTCACACGTGACGAGCCCTAATGTAACAACGACCCTGACGCATTTAGGGCCATACGTTAAAGCGGGCCGAGCTTCATACCCGCTCAAATACTGGCATCGCACGCTTAGTCTGCCTTATTCTTGTATCCTTTGATCTTCGTTTCCTTCCTTATTCCTTAACCTCTTCTCCAAATTATGTCACTAAAATCGTTAAAATAAATAATTACATTGCCACCACCTACACACCTACGGACCTACACACCAACACATAATTGCCAACCCCCCTAAACATAAACATAAACATAAAATAAACTAGCGATTTGTTTTAAAGGCCCTGTTTGTAGCACAAAATGTTTATAGTCGAATATCAGGATTTAATGGATGAATGGGAATGAAGCAATCGTGGCTTCATGCGAGAAATTTGCCTAGAGGACTGAAGCAAATCATGAAAAATCTTACTCAGGATACCCAAACTTTGCCCCATAATTCGAACCTGTTACCTCCAGAATAACGAGTGCTACACATTCTGCAACTCTTTATGTATTGTACGATTCGAACAACGGCTTATTTATGACTTGCGACTTAGGGAATAAATTGAAAAACAAACAAAATATATATATATACTGAGAAAATAATTTTATATATTCCCGTCTTATGCCAGAAACTACGATTGTAAGGTATAAGAATACATGTACGTCTTGATGCAAATTAATAAAACTTCGATACGCATTAAAAAAACGCTGTGAGGCGCGTACAGTAGTAATGTGCGCTTTGAGACACCGGCCTGTGATTTAGTTGTCAGCTTCAGAACTCAGTGTTGGAAGCATAGGAAGAAATATCTCGTAGATCACGATTTTAGAGCTGAGAGCAGTGCAGTACCAACGTTCAAGACTAGTGGGAGAAAAGAACATTGATTCTCGGGAGTACGAGTAACAAGTATCCAGATTTAAGATTCCGATAGCAGAGTTGGTGGAGTTTCTTGGAATGCGGCTCCATGTAGTCTTGTAGGTAGTTACCTTAGATTACATTGCAGCAGAGTGCAGGACGTAAGAGAATAATAAATGCTTTTAAAGGGTTTGTAAAATATAAACCTGGTTTAATTAAAGTATTTTCCTAGAGGGAATGAGAGGAAACACGCAAAACCCAGCGTGTTCGGTGCCTCGTCCTACATTGATTCCGTGTACCTCTCGACTGCAATTCGGAAACATTACCGCCCGAGGACGATTGAGCAAAGCAAATTCTTTATTTTGTGGTTCTTGTTATGTGACTTTCCCCAATATTCACCGCAGGATTTCAGCTCAAAATTATAAAATATTAGTAATATTAGAAGTAGTAGTAGTAGTAATAGTAGGAGGAGGAGGAGGAGGATGAGGAGAAGGAGGAGCAGCAGCATCAGTTTGTTGTTGTTGTTGCTGTTGTTGTTTTGTCGTCGTCGTTCTCTTCGTTTTCTAAATCCAACTAAAACCAGGTCTTCTTTTCCTTTGGTTTGACAGGATGAAGTTTGTTCCGGCTTGAAAATATATTCAGTGGCTTCACAAGGTGCTACTATTCCAAAAACCAGTCCGTTATCAGGAAACAAAACAGGAAATATATGTATGTTGTAACACTGGGACGCATTAGTGCAACCACTGTTGCAGTGGAAAAGCTGTAGCTGTTACATATTATACGTGTGTGTGTGTGTGTTTGTAGCCTTAGGTATCCAGCATACAATGCGCATGCGCCATATTGCCATCTATGTCCTGTCAGGCTCTACAATATTTTTCCATATAATTTCACAAATGGCACGATTTTCGAAAAAAAAATGTAGAAAATAAAAGATCTGTTTTGATTTCCTCTGTAAATTTTATGTGAAACATTTCTCATTTTAAGAATAATTGAGCGAAGTATGATAAAAAGTGCTTATTGGTCTTCATGTAAAGTACCCCTTATTCTTGTCCAATTTTAACGAATCTTGAATTAGTAGACACATTTTTGAAAAATACTCAATTATGAAATTTTCTGAAAATCCTTCCAGCTGTAGCCGAGATGTTCCATGCGGACGGACAGAAGGACAGACAGATGGACAGGTGTAACGAAGCTAATAGTCACTTTTGCAATTTTTCAAACGCCTTAAAAAGATAAACGTGAATTTAAATTTTATTGCTGTAAATTTCTTACGTAAGTTAAGTAAGATTGACACTTTGTCATATAATTGATTTTTCTCGCAGTATTGACATTTGGTGGGATAAGCTTATGTGCAGTTATCCTTTCCCATTATTAGCTACTTCAGAGTATGGAGTAATTTATGTTCAAATAACCCGTCAAAACACAAATCACATTAATTGTCAATACTTACCATTCATTAAAACATGTTTCGGCCAAAATTACCAACTTCAGATAAATACAGAAATATACAAAATACTTGGGATATTGACTGCAAGTGATTTCATATTTTTGTATTTAATTAAAGATGGTCAATTCAGCCGAAGCATGTTGTAATGAATAGTAAGAATACTGACAGATTTATTTAGTTATTATATGACTGGTAGGTCATACATTATCACAATGGGATGCATAAAATAAAGGTAATTTTGGGTAAAGCCTAAACATTACTTTAATTTAGTTCGCATAGGCCTTTCCACTTTTCCACATTTTACACTAGAAGCAGCACATCAATACAGAAATATAAATCCGGCTTTGTTTTTAAATTTTACACAACATGGCTAATTGCGCCTATTAGTGATCGACTTGTTATATTCATGCTTCCTGTTGTTTGTAATGTTTGTTAAGATTTGCATTTTTTAAGAAGGAAAGTCAGAGGGCAATATTTGGACCTGATACAGAGAAAAGAGGACAAGCTAGGCAATGAAAGGATACGTAATTTGTGCTCTGCACTCAGTATTATTATCATAAAGAAGTTAGGAAGTTGACATGGACCAGACATGTAGCGCTCATAGTTATATTAGAAATTCATACAACGATTTGTCGGAGTACCTGAAGGTGAGAGATCACTTGTGGACCTACACATGGGTCAGAGGTAGACATGAAATTGAAAGGTGCATAAACGTGGTGTGGATTCATCCATACTAATTAAAGATAGGGTTAGTTAGTAATAAACATTAGGATTCTAAACAAGTTGGGGAATTTGAGTAGATTAGTGATCAGGTTACTACCCCAAGGAGTGAGCAAGTTATTATTTCCGAGTTTAAATTCAGTAAGTACATTTAATAATAACAATAGCCAGCGAAAAACAAACACTCATTTCTCCATGACTTCGAACATCAGTTGCTTCGGAATCTAAAAACCGCACAAAAGCACAGACAAATTGTTTATGTAACATGGGGAACATTTTTTCCTTAGCTCCTTCTTGCACGCGGTCAAGTTAGCTTATTGCTTCGTTAAAAGTGCAGTTGTTAGAATTGTCGCGCTGCAGTAAAGCACACTCTGCTGCGTGTGTATGTAGGAAGAAGCACCAATCGTAAAACCAGGCCGCTGATGGCATTGGTCACTGTCATCACGCGTCCCCAGGGCATAATAATGTCGCACCTGGCTGCGCTAATGGACGGCGAATCTGTGTCTTTATTAGTATTGCTCTTCAAGGTAGGCTGCGTAAGAGGGAGCAGCGGTGCAGTATAATATAGTATATATGCAGTATGTAGGGAGAAGTGTTTTAATTAACGAGACTACTAATCATGAAGAATAATAGCGTCGCATGTAGTTAAATTGGGGTACGGTGCATTGGTGGGAATATAGTGACAGGAAGAATCCACAGTTCTAGCAGCAAATCCTGTCCCAACTCCACAATGTCCACCACAAATCCAATACGGTCTAGCCTGGAATCGAAGAAGACAAGGGTAAACGAATCGTTCGGTAACAATGAATCAGATTCTTTGTCCCAGTTAAAGTATTCTTGACTGGTGTGTGTGTGTGTGTGTTTGTGTGTGCATGTGTATGTGTGTGTGTTTTGTGTGTGTATGTGTGTGTGTTTGTGTGTGTATGTGTATGTGTGTGTGTAAGCATGTGTGTTAGTGTGTGTGTTTGAGTGTGTATGTTTGTGTATGCATGTGTGTGTATGTGTATGTGTTTGTGTGTTTGAGTGTGCGTGTTTGTGTATGTGTGTGTTTTTGTGTATGTGTATGTGTTTGAGTGTGTGTTTTTGTGTTTGTGTGTGCGTTTGAGTTTGTGTGTGTATGTGTACGTGCATATAATTTTCTTGACTCACAGTTCCATGGTACATATTCCGCTCTGCAAAATTTCTTAATTTCATGACATCCGAAGGTTAGTCCACGAGTTTCCACAAGAAAGTCACCTTGTAATAGGCTGAAACCAACTACACATAATTGAATCGAGTTAAAACATACAATTGCAAGTGCTAAGGTTTAGAATGGACAAGACAGACAATGAATTCTTTCCATCGCGAGGAACAGAAAGGTTTTGATCAACAAAGGAGGTTGCTTGTTTTTAAAATCGGCATCGATCTTGCTTGTTAATGTACTATTTAACGACGCAGGCAACTGCTAAGAGTATAATGTAGAAATGTTGGAATTACAGCAAGGGCAAACCCGAAGTTCTCGAGGGAAAACCCTGTCCCCGTCCCACTGTGCCCACCACAAACACTAGATGGACGGGCCTGGACCGAACCCAGGTCCACTTGGTGAGAAGCTGATGATTAACTACCTGAGATATGGCACGACCTTTGACATTATGCTTATAATCCCTGGACATTACGACATTTAACTACAGACGGTACATTTTCGACTCGGTTGTTACGTTACGTTACGTTACGCACATGTTTGTTACATTTGTGTATTGTGTATGTACACGTGCACACATTAAGTTTCGTGTAATTTATTGAGCCAAAAACAGGTTTCTGAGCTCCAATACGCCATGCGTGGAGAAAGAATTTCTGAACATTTGGCAAAGCGGATTAATTTGAATCCTGTCTCACTGTGAACGTTTAATCCTTGGCTTGTAACCTTCACGTGAAGAGCGCTTTGCGTGCAGACATCTGTCGGCATTAACAGGTATTAAAACTCTCCCCTTTGGCATGGTGCATTTTAATGATATGATGGAATATAACTGACTTGCAAGTTTTAATATCTGAATTGACGAAAAAGCCCGTAGTGCACAGCAAACAAACACTTTATTAGGCCGCAAGCAGCAGGGTGATCTAGGAACAAAAGTACAGATGTTAAGTGTTCCTCTAGACTTTCCTGCGTAATTCAAAGAGTACTGGACAAAATATTTGTGGGCTATGTCTATGTAATAAACATAGTTAATTTGAGTCTGGAATTTAGAAACCCAATTCAGAGAAGACAAAGTAAAATCACAGTAACATAAATACATATAATAATAGACGCACTTAAATTAAGACATATAAGAATACAAATTAAACCTGCATTTTCCGTCAACGTTGTACGGTCTTCGACTTCCCACATATTTTCTCTTTTTTTTTTTCGTTTGTCACCGACCAAAGATTATTATTATTATTATTGATACAATGTAAGTGAAGGTTTGTCAGCTACTGACATCTCGTAATGTTGAATTTTATGAGATATATTATTATGTGAGCCATACTAACATTATGTTTAAGTAGTTATGTGGATTAATTCAAAGGAAAATCTTAGAACTTGTTAAATTAGGATTACAAGATGGCCTACTGATTAGCATATCAAACATCAATTTAAAGGTCTGAGGTACTTTTCAACAGTCGCCAATAATCTAATTACGAGCACCAGCTTCGTAAATGTTAAGTATAACGCACATAGGCCTACTTCAGAACATAGACAGTGCCTGATATTACTTTCGTAAAAGCCTAAAGAGAAACGACTGTTAGGAACGTTTGGATTCCCAAGAGAAGGGTGAACCTGTTTTGTTCCTTGATTACTTTGTGTATGTCTGTGTGTGTGTGTGTGTGATACTGAGTCGCATCACGTTTGGAGTAAGTGATAAATAGTTTATGAAGCTAGCATACTAAGCCATCTGTGTCCTGGGCTGAACCAAGCAACGCAGCTCGTAACAAAGTGCAGAACACATACATCTTGTTTCAGGCAGGTCTGTCATCACACCAACTGTGTATGAACTGCTGTTCTGTGGAGAAGAATATTGTTGTCTAATTGCTGAAGTGATAAATTTATGTCTGTAACCCACCCGAACTTAATAAGAGTACAAAGTGGGATATATTCTACCAATTACACCGCGATATGAGAACGGGGGTTTATGTAAGAGAATGGGGGAGTAATCTTCTTCATCCTTTGATTAATGTCGTAATTAATTAATGTTAACAGACGTTGCCTAGTCATCTATTTCAAGACAAAGAATTAATTATTAATTGTACATCTTTGTGCAAATAAAAAAAAATACGTTTGTCTGTACCTGAACAGGGTGTTTATTGTAAGGAACTTATATATCAAATTCTAACAATTAGGCGCAAATTGAAAGAACGGTTCAGATGTAAAATATTTATGTATTCCAAGCAGCAAATCATAGCTAATGTTGGACCGACAGCAGCACAAACTGCGGGCAGGCCTATCCCTTGTATTTGCGGTGTAACACGTCAAGTACGAACTTCACGTGTCAGAACTCTCATCGCCATAGCACTAAAATACTTCACTCCTTTGCCAAGTTACGTTGTTAATTTTATGAAAAGGAACTTCAGTAACAAGCTTAAATTTTTCGGAAGCCAAACACATCAACGAGTTAAAAAAAGTATACTGTATTGATTGGAGGTACTATTGTACTACTCTCTTCACCTCAAATTCTACTAGCATGTTTATATCTTGGTCGTTGTGAGATTGCAAAACAGTGCTCTTTGTCAACCTGTAAGGGCGTGTCGCAATCGGGAGGGCATATCGCTCTTGAAATTTTACCAGTGTACAATGTAACAATAATTTTCATAAACAAATCTTTATTCATGACAGGAAAACAGTGACGTGAAAAGCCGGGTCATTTCAAAAAGAAAATTATTTTGGTGTCGTAAAGTTCGGCGGCAAGACACACATGTCTCGAAAAGTCACATCTTTGGGGGGGGGGCGGGGGCGGGGGCGGGGGCGGGGGGGTGGTAATTGATATCCTTAATATTAATACACGTTTTCAAAACACCTACAACATATTCAAGCTTAACAAGTCCCAATTACTCTATAATTTTAACAGAATTTTCTCGGCATCTGCGCAAATCTGCTGGCAGATTTGCGCTCAGTGTTTGAACTTTCTACTTTGCAATCCCAGTTTTCGTGACAGTCACTGATGAATGTAAATCTGTTCGGGCGGCATCGCGAGCTGGCTACCACTGCACAGGAGAATCGCCTCTACCAACACTTCAACTTTCGGACTGTGACGGATGGTTACAATAATAACCCGTAAAAAGCAATAAAAGATAAAAGAAAAATCCACAGACACACCTTTTGTTTTTCCCGTGGCTATAAGTTTCAGATAGAATCAATTCATCATCGCGTCCTTACAAGATTAATTAGCAGGTTTAGATGCCATATATATGGTATTTACTTTTCTCTCCTTTGCGATCACACATTGCAAAGGTGTTCTTATAAAAAAAGGTAAGAGGAGTCGAAGGCAATTTTAAAAACCAGATATTCAAGAAAGCTGTTAACTAAATACACGCTTCTTAAATCTTAACTTCACTTATTTATGTCTTTAGATATTTATTCGTCCTGTAGTGAATACGTGCACACACAAAACCAGTCTAGAGTTTAACCCTTGTGCACAAAGCTCTTAAACTAAACAAACAAAATCTCTGGGCAGAAGTAAAACTTTGTGTCAGCGTTTAAGTGTAACTCTACCCAGACATTCCTAGCACATGTAACTTCTGTATATTTTCGCATTAATAAAACGAAACAGTGTACGTAAATTACTAATTCAGAGAATGTTAAAACTTTTCCGTAACAAAACGTCCTTTAAATACAAGCCCATGACAAGAAATTTCGAGCCTACTTTCTTGTTAATACACAAGGTACGTAGTTTGCTTGAGCGAATTATTAACTAAGCACCATGATGATATTCTCTGCCTGACAGACTGCCCCGTTGACTGAGCAAGCTGAAACTGTGTTTATCATTATGATCCCAAAAGTTCTCACGTTCCTTCCTGCTCGACCCTTCACCAGGGACAGCCTGAACCGTCAGTGTGTTCTGACCGAACGAGTATCAGGCCGACACGCACCGTGCAGTGGTGCGTGTCATGACATGCTGTCAAGATTACCTATCCATTTTATATGAACATTGTAATTCCCTTGAAGTTCTTGTTTCCAGAATTAACAGTGGGTGGCGTCTGAAGATTCAAACATTCTGGAATGTTACGCCTTGTCGACCGACAAGTTAGAGACGTTTCGAAGTCAATGCATCCCTCCAAATCTGCGACAAGGCAAAACATATCAAAGACTTTAAACCTCAGCACACCGCTGTGAGTATCCCAAATCTCGCATGGATTTTAATCACTTTTACTGACATGTGGGTGTTACGTAAATTAATGTCATTTAACTTAATGCTAACCAATGGTGGCTCCTCCTGATGTGAATCGGAAAACGCATGTACTATGAAGTTATCAAACACGGCTCATCGTAAAATAAATCACTGAGCTATAAAATCCAGCTGTCTTCAAACTCTACAAAATTTAAAATATTTTCATTGTGATAAATAACGGAACACCAGAAAAGAGATTCTAACTTTCAAAAATAACATACGTACAGTGTCGTAAGCTTTGCAAGTATTTGACGTTTATCAGCAGAAACATATTTCTTAAAATGCAAAATTAGAGTCACGGGTGTATTTAATATCAAATATAACGGGCAAAATAATCAAATATTTTAATATAAAATTTTACATTTAAAAGAATTTGCCTCGAAGATGTTTCGATCCGTTATGGATATGTTGTGCACTTTTGTTGGTTATGTTTTATAAAACTTTCATTAACGCTCCTAATTAAATTACGTTAAATTTATTAATGCCCAACAGGCAAGTTATGTCCATCATTATAAGTTCCGCCCTGAACTTGATTCACAGCGGATAAAAATATGTTGGAGGCATAATGTTATACGTATAAAATTGTGTATTTAAATATTTGTGCATTTGTTGGCTAAATTTATTGGAATTGTTGAGTATTTCACAGGAATGTATAATATTAAATTTGAAGTCACAGGTGTTGCTACTTAAGGTACATTTCAATGTGTCTGTGGTCAGAGCAAGGTTTATGGTGAAGTTACGAGGCTTATTCAGAAAGTAAGTACTATTTCGCTGTAAAAAAAATCGAGTAAGGTCTCGTATAAAATTTTATTGTTATCAGTTTCTATATTCTTCAAACTATTTTTCCACATATTCGCCGCCATTATTGAGGCACTTATCGTAGCGGGGCACAAGTTTTTGTATACGCTCCTCACAGAATGCAGCCGCCTGCGATGTCAGCCACTACTGACAATGTCATAGAGTAGAGTCCTTGAAATCTGAGCAAAGTGCAGGGACAGATCAGAAATTGTGAAACGTCTGTCGTCACGCACTCTTTTGTTGATCTTACGCACCAAATCATCATTCACCAAAGATGGACGCCCACTTCGCGCTTCATCGTGCACGTTCTCTGGTCCTTCGTTGAACATCCGAACCCATTTCCTAACCATATCATCACTCATCGCATTGTCACCATACACTTGACAGATCTGGTGATGAATCTCACGTGGTAGCATATTCCTAGCGCTCAAAAAACGAATTATTGACCTATTTCACAGTCGGCGGCCCCTTCAATTGTCTTAAACATGTTTAAAGCAAGGAAAAAACATAAACATAACACGAATTTCACGAAATGGCGTCTGTGGCTTCTCAGTTGATAGAGGAAGTCACTGCACATGCGCAAAGTGAGAGTCTCGAGGATGCGCGAGACATATGCGCAGATGGTACTTACTTTCCGAATAACATACGTATGTCCGTCTTTTCATGCACTTCAAATTCTTCTTCATCATCATCATCATCATCATCTTCCGGACACTGTCAAATTTTTGGTCTAGACAAAGTCCTGCTACTCCATGTGTCTCAGTCCTACGTATTACCCTAACCACAAAACACATTTGATCTATGATTTTCTGAAAGAACGAGTGACCACTTTTCATACCCAGACAAAACAAGGGGTAAAATTTTAGTGTTGCATATTTTGATATTCCGGAGCCATCATAGTTCAGCTATAGTAACTAAATTACGGTTGAGCCTAGCAAAAATTCAGCCTTCGATCTAAAGAGGGACAAGAGACTTTCCTCTTCCCCCCAACGTTGTCTGACTTCGGAGCACACGCAGATCATTATATATTGAAGGATAGTGGGTACCATTCCCCTACAGTAAGGACGCCAGGGCATGAAGCTGAACATTCACCTCTATACATTGCTGAGATTAAAATGCATGGCGTTCTATCTCCACTCCCACATGTCTTCAAGACACGTTGATTGGTTAGGTAAAAGAGACTATAATTTTCTGTATTGTTTATTCGTTATGTTCTAAGTATACTTACTTACTCCACGGTACAGAGTCCTTCTTGAGAAGCTAACTGGTTTGCAGCTAGTCAAGAAATTCCCCGCATTTCACGTAACCCGAAGGCTCATTACCGCACTCACAAGCGTCCGCCACCTGTCTCTATCCTGGGCCAGCCCAATCCACTCCATACACCCACATCCCACCTCCTGGAGATCCATCCTAATATTATCCACCCATCTACGCCTAG
>Ga0123354_10012560_pt1 | contig 13124 bp, 3 predicted proteins | sample TergutLab28metaG_2_FD_97872 | JGI IMG/M metagenome (GOLD analysis project Ga0123354, IMG submission 97872) | Labiotermes labralis P4 segment gut microbial communities from Petit-Saut dam, French Guiana - Lab288 P4 | ecosystem: Host-associated > Arthropoda: Insects > Digestive system > Gut ...
CAGAAAAAGTGGCTACAACACGTACAGAGGATGGACACAAACAGACTATCAAAACAAGCACTACAATATAAACCAAAAGGACGAAGGAACATAGGACGACCGAGGAAGAGATGGAGGGACCAAATTCATCATGAGGATCAAGGAACAGGAAACACACCTAACCCTTCAGGAACATGATGATGATGATGATGATATAGGTTAGAATTTGTTACTTTTCACGTTCCATATAAGTTACGTTCTGCTACTGTACACATTCCTTCTAGGTCAGGTTGTGTTATTTTTCACGTTTCTTATTGGTTAAGTTGTGTTATTTCTCACGTAACATATAGTATATGTTGTGTTGTGTTTCACGTTCAGTGTGTATTTTCGTACGTAATGTAATAGTAATTACTTTTCTCCATTGATTTTAGTTAAGGTTTAGTTATATTAATGTAGATCACTTCAACGACAAATTAATGCCTACGATGCAACGTCACGAGCTGAAACAGTCTCCCATACTTTTATTCTAACTCACTGCGATTTATAAAGTACACGAATAAAAGTATTGTAATTCTCATCGTGTGTTACGTCACACATATCATAGTCATCGGCATCCAATTCTGCAGTCTTCTGTCATGTCTTTAACAATTTACAAATAATCAGATTGAACGAGAATAACAAGTTTAATTCTTCGCAAAACGACACCATATTTTAGAAAGTTTGGCGCTGAATTCTCGTCGTATTTTTTAAGGCCTGTCCATAAATTAACTGCTAGTTTCCACGGAGACTGCATGTAAAAATTCTACTATGTGTCTGGACGCTTTGTAACGAAAAACGAATTACTTAAATTCCCAAATTTTTCAGCAGAGTAGCAAGGTCAGAACACGATTTCATTCTCACTCTAGTAGACATTTTGTTGTTAGATTGAAACGTGACTCCATTATCTACATTCAACGTTTACATTTTATCGGAAAGAACACTCAATAATTAGGATGTTATTTATAAAATAATAACAATTCTGCTATTATAAAAATTATTTCCTAATGAATTATATGTAACAATATTTTTTCTATAAAGCAGAGGATGTGGTCTCATGATGTAATTAATAAAGTGTACAACATTATTGGATTCCTACATCAACTGACTGTCCTATACACGTAGAGTATTTCATGTGTTAACTAAGCTCAGATTTCGTGTGGCTCAGTTGGTTGGACGAAAGTCTTTCACTGCGGTAAGGCCGGAGTTCTGTTCCAGCCCAGTGCTGTCTAGTGGACACAATGACAATAATTAATCGCTGGAGAAGCACTTGCAGGGAGGCACCAGCGGGAGAAAAATAACTCCCGATTGCAGGATGGTATTTGGTCCTTTCATTTCCGTTAGTGTTACAAATTTGTACCATTAAAAAAATAACTCCTAGCAAATTAATTTTTTGGAAAATATTTTTAATCACAAGTAATTACCGGAAACAATAGTTTTCCTCTTGGAGAAAGGTTAATTTATAAGCCATGGAGAGGTTGTGAGTTTCCCCATAATTGCATGAGTCCCATATGTCTTATATGAGATCTCTCTCAAGTCAGAAGTACTAGACTAATGAACAAATAAATCACGCACTGTTTAGTACTGCAATAGTATAGGAAGTAAAAAATTATCACGAGTTACTTCTTACGTGTGACAGCAATATCTTTAAGAATTTTTTTTTATTTTACTCATCTGCCCACGCAGCAAAGTGATTTACTGAGTCCGATTGCTGATCGAGCGAGATATTTATTTAGTTTTTGCATATAATTATACATTTTTCACTATACGGGGTCTTCATATTAAATTCAAATTACAAAGAACAAAGTACGATAAGAAAAGTATTAAAGTATTTATTGGGGTTTTATATATTACAACGCCAATAACAGGGAGGCTTAAGTACCAGTAAAGTTGTCCTGTACAAGCCACGATAAAAAGTATGACGGAGTTGAAGTATGGTTGCATTCATTTTTAAAATCGACGGTAGCTTGGATGGATTTCGCATCAACTTCACGCCTCGGTCTTTTCCCCTTCGTAGAGAGCCACCAGTATCTATACAATAGGAAGCTCGTTCAGGAGATTTCGTAACTGAAAGGTAGTAATGTCCCGCACTCGAAAGAACTCACTTGACATGAACAGTCTGGATAGAGTTCCTTAACATTCGTGACGACATTCGTAGGAACACAAAAAGATCCTGTTAATAACGCGAGTCTCTATAACTGCATGACCAGTTTATTTCGTTTCTAAGAAGCCTAAAGTAAAATTTGTGCTCAACACTAACCATACAGAACACTACAGACAGTAACTGCATTATCTCACACCAAAAAACACACAGCTGGACTTCAACTAAATGTATTTTTAACTGAAATACTTCGGTTACTGTTCATAAGCAAAGGACAATCCTCTTTTCTCAGCACTAAACAACCGCCAAAATCAACTTCAGTTTCCACGGTCAGTATCTGCAGTAGCTGCAAAATGAATTCCAGAGCGTAAAAACATAAGAAATAAAACATTTAAAACAAGGGCAATTATATATAAGATATTTACAATTTCTAATGATGGCACAGATAAGTTTGGGTTTGGCGCTCTTGTCACCCATGCGGCCACAGTAATATACATTAAATATAATTATATATAAAACAACATAACCACTTTTTACCTCGAGGCCGACCGTATTTATTCAGTTCAAACTTTGAAAGCAGTGGGTACTTCTGCCGAACATTTTCAGTCGGTGTGTATTAGCAAAATAAACGCAATAAGCCACGCAATGTGCACAAAATTTCTCGATTGATTCATCTCTGTAACTCACTCTATTACGTGTGGATACCAACAAGCAACTCACACAACGTACAAATAGCTTATTTTAGGTTTGCCGTGTATATTTACTTAATTATTAAATAAATATGTAGTGTTCATATTATGATAAAATAATTGTGGTTTTGATGTGGTTACGGTATCGCGAACCACTGTTTGTGCACTACGCAACGGATGTTTGAAAACTGTTTTAAGTGTGTGTAAGAACGGGTAGGCGGAAATCACTTAACTTCAAATGACTGCAGCGAAATGCTGGTTCACTGATTGTGACGACACTAGACATGTGATCGTGGAAGGGATATATTCTCGGTGCTACGAGGTCCAAACCTCTGTTGCCACATGCAGCTATGCAACTTGCATAGGCGAATTTTCTATTACTGAGTGGACTGACCAAGTTAGGACCATGTCTAAGCCGGTGCAGTGAGATGCGATGAGAGTCAATGATGAATGATGAGTACCACGGCAAAAATGCAGTGGACAAGCCGACTGGTTCGGTGTAAATATGAAGTATCACTTATTATTTCTTGTATTAAGCGTAACGCAGGAAGTTTTCTAGACGTGTTCTGTACCTTTATGGAGGCTATTGTGTAAGACACCTGTGACGTTCCCCAGTTAGCAGTTAATCGCCAGGTGTTTGTCAGGTTGCACGAGAGTGTCTGCAGGCTCTCTCCAAAGTGTAACGCCTCTCTAGCCATAATTCACCCAGTTGTGGCAGCAACTAGCTAAATTTAGAGGATGAACACACCCCACATCTACCCTACCCCGTATCGGCGGTAATTTTATTCCGCCTCGGACAATGATAGCGTCATCAGGGACAGAACTGGCTGCAACTGTAGCGTGCATCGTCAAAGTCGACTTACTCTTCAAGAGAAGGAAAAGTTATTACACTCCTCGTGAACGTAATTTTGATTTGTTTGTGTAGTTCCACAACATTGTCACTTTTTCTAAGAATTATCTACGTTTGTGTTCTCATATTGTGCCGCATTCTGGTAACGATATAGGAACACACACCGAGTTCTCTCTGCATCCACCTGCAGAACGATCTCCGCAATAGCGACTATGAAACTTGCATCCTTACTGCACTCTTAACGACAGGAAAACCAGACGAAGCTTGCCGCACGTATCCAGGTCCACTATGTCACATTTAAGAAGCAGTTTATTCAAGTTCTTACTACAGCCCCAGTCCAGCCTCTACTTGCTCCTAAGGAGTTTAAAAATCCTTATTCTCAAAGTGGGTAGGGATCACTGGATGAGTGATCGGACGATATCCGTACCCCAACGTCTAGACAAGACAGAATAAATGTCTATGTCCTGATGGGAATTTAACACGTGAGGACTAGTGACACGCTGTAGCTACTGAACCGACATGTCACTTTCCAGCACCGATACCGCGACCCTTGTCACATCTTGCTAAGTGAGTGAATTTCTAAAATTTGGTACTTATTTTAAAGGACAATAACCTAATTATACGGGTTATTGGAAAATAAAAATAAATTAAAATTCCTGTATTCTGCACATTTAGTCAGAAATTCAAAACAAAATATTAAATATTATCCTCCTAAGAACTCTACATACAGGCCAGTAATAGGCCGATGACAGCCAAGGAGTGGTCTACAGTGTCTGGCAGAACTCGGAATATGCAGTCGTTGATTCATATTACATTTAGAGCATTTTTGAATGTCCGACAAATCCTATAAAATACCTACAGTAATTTTCAGAAACCCGACAAATGGGAGATATTTAGTAGTGTTTGTCTACTGAGTCATAGATAACAAACTGGAGATGGAGCAGCCTACAGGCTGCAAAAAGAAAAAAGCTGTAGAAAAACTCGCCTGACGCTATTACAAATTCTTGGGACAGAAAATGGCGGCGTTTTGTATGAGGTTAGGTTAGGTGAGGTTCATGTGGCTGTGGGAAGTGACCTGTGATTCAGTTAACGGCTCGGTAAAATATATGATAAAATACATTACAAGTTTCTTTATTACCACGGAATTCATAAAAATTATGCGAAGTGAGTAACTGGATTAGAAATAACGCTTGCAGCCAACTCATACGAATGTTACGGTTTGTAAGCCTGAATATTCCCATTAGTACAAGACAATATTGCTGGTAAACTGATTCTTAGGTCAGCTAGTAGTAAAAGTATTATCTTTCTTGGATGTGTCTCGTAGATTTTTGAACACAACTAATGGATATCTCAGTTAGGGATGAAGAGAAGCCAACTTCGACCCAGAAAGTAGATGCAAAACCGAACATCGAAAAATGTTTTAATCTTAATATTTACTGCAGCGTGAACGTCACTTATCGTACATACTGCACTCTATTATAACGTTAAATAGTCTCAAAATTTTACGTTCCCAACAAAATCCCGGATGCTTCCTCCTTCAAATAGCGTCCTCAGAATTCTGTTTGTTGCTTCTGCAGCTTTAACTGTAATATTTTAGTCTCAATCTAACGGCGAATATGGTAAAGAACATAATTTACAGTTTTAAAACTGCCAATCCGGAAGTCAACAATGCACTGCTTTATACAAAAAAAAATCTTTTGGACTGGAATGACGTAGCCAATGGCGGTACGTAAACTTGCTTGTCGCTTAGACATCGGGCAATTCAAGCAGACAAAGAGACAGAGACTAAGCTCCGGATATTGTTGGAAGTGGTACTAGGAGGTTTCATGGGGTACTTTAGCACCGATTGAGGTCAGACTGATAATGACGCACCGTGCAATTAATTCCGGAAATGTTGGCAGCTATTCAATTGAAAAGCTTATCTCTTGGATCACTATTTAAAAAAGTGAAGACTAAAATATAATTTACAGAACTCTAATCTTATGGGCTATTTTCAAAGGATGTGAAACGTTGTCACTCACAGTAAGGAAAGAGCGTAAATTGAGGATGTTGGAGAACGGGGTGTCACGGGGTACATTTGGAAGACAATAGAGGCACTCGTACCGACTGTGGTGCGTCGTTGTGAGTTGCGCCAAAACAGAGAGAGAGAGAGAGAGAGAGAGAGTTGTAGAGAGAATTATAACAAACAGAAGTCGCCTTCAATTTACACTCGCCTGAGCTTAAAGCATGTTCCGACTATCCTGCCCTCAGCTGCAGCGCAACTGGCCATTCGGTTGTGAACAGCGCACTTCCAAGTGCAAATTTTCGCCAGAAATTTGTCTCCATACCCGCCAATGTGTGTTAAAACAGCGCTTGTTTAACGTCGCACAGCGTGTAACCGCGGTTCACAGTAGTGTGTTTACGATAATAAAAACAACCGCGACAACATTGCCAGTAAGAATAGGATCCCTTGTTGTTAGGAAATTATTGATCTCACAGACCTAGGGAAAAACATCCTGCAGTAATATCCACGATTCATGAATCACCCGGTATTTGTAGTCGGAGAACCTAACAGAGGAAGAATACTAAATGTTCAAGACATATATGAGATGATAATGCTAATAGTATGTTTCTTAATTAGATGTTTTGAGACATGGACTGAAATAATTTGGCTCAGAGTGCAGACATGATGTGGGCTATTGTACACACAACGAAATAAATATGAGTTTTAATTCCTCGAAGAATTTTGTTAGTTAAACGACTAGAGCATTTAAAACAGACGTTGTTTTGCGGGGTTTATTTGAACATAAGTAGAAGACAAGGAAAGGACAGTGGCACATTTTCATTCATATTTTATTAATTTGCTTACACAACCTGGGGAAATATGACAGAAAGGTGAGGAGGTGTTCCTTGTCGAGACTCCAACCAGCAGTGGTATTTCCCGAATTGAAGTCTGATGACATGTTGCGCTCGGTGTGGTCGTTACACAGTAGCTGGTACGAACTGCACAGCCACTTTGAATATAGTGGACAGAGATGCCCAAGGAAATAAAATTTGATCGTCAGGCGTTTCTCCTATGTTGGATCTTCCTTCTGTTGAAGAAGTATTGCAGTCAGGTAGTGAAAGACGTGTGGCTACTTTTTGTGAATCAAATACCTATGGCAATGACGTGTCTCAAAAAAAGCTACAGTTTCCGTCCCCCTTCATCTCGGAAAGTAGAAATAATTACCCCCTTTGACGCTTATTTATATTTTTTTACGAGATCTCTGGCTTGTTCCGAAAAAAAAAGTTTAGTTTTAAGCGTGGCTAATGGGTTTTCTGAGTTAGATTTATAAATAAATGAATAATAATTAAAAGTCTTAAAGCTTTAGGCCATAAATCGTATAATAGTCACATGACGCAAAGTTAGGAATATATTCATTTCTCTACTGTCCTCAACCAATTACCGCACTACCCACAACACACCAAACCGAAACACACTACTGCCGTAAGAAAGGTAAATTGAGAAATTATACTCGACTATAAGCACCGGAATATATAAAATTTCGTATAAGGAGCCACAGGAATGGCAGTCAATTAATTATTAACCTATGATTTATATCGAAGTGTTCATATTTATAATCTGTCTGCTTTAATCGACAGAAAAGCACCTGGCACCCACCGTACGTTACTCAGAGCTGTTCTAGATGTGAACAGAAAGCTGAGAGGGTCATTTTAATGAAGCGACTATAGAGCTTTCGAAATAAGATTTTGACACCATCGCAATTATGAACTTATATACGCAAAAAGTAACCAATACTGTCAAATTAATCTACTTGAAGCAAAAAGTTATTTTATGGCAAGGCCTTCCTTGGTGGGTCAGGGCCTCCTAACTGTCGAGGCTTCACGATTACACGCAGATGCACCACACTCGGTAGGACTCTTCTCGACGAATGATCAGCCCAACGCAGAGACCTGACGACTCACAACACTCAAGAGACAGAAATGGATCGGTTAATGAAAACTGATACCCCAACAAATTTGAACTGAAATCATTCAGCTCTCTGAGCGCAGTCACTGAAACGGCTGATTTTTGTAAATACGTATGAACAGAGGTCCATGCTCATAGATGCTGCAGGAAAGCACAACGGTAACGCATCGGACTCTCATTCCGAAAGATACCTAGTTCGAATTCCGTCTATAAGTTACTATTAACTTACTGTGTGACAAATGTGTGCGGGTCTATTCAGTTTATCTGTGCTTATGTCTGCAAAGTACCTTAAAAGTGGTCAGATCAACTGAATTCCACGTTGCGTGAGTTCCACATATCAAAACAGGCCTAATTAGACAGCAGTTAAACTTAAATTTCTGAAGTGCACAACAATGGGAAGGGGGGGGGGGAGGCTAGCACATTACGTATTCACTGCATGAGTACAGTGTCAAGAATACTGTCTAGGATGTGACAGCGTGTAACCAGTTAGAAATGTGTTGATTGTCCAAAGAATGTGTTACCGTAATCCTGAGGATGGTCAAATAAATGAAAAATAATTCAGCAAGTCCTTCTGAAAAACCTGGAAGTTTCATCTGTACTACGTAACGTGTCATTCCGGAACCATTTCAATCCACATTCACCGCTGTGAGAACCTCAAACCTAAAATGTTCTGCTCATAGTTTTCTTGTACAAATCTAACCACGAAAACAGAGTGACGACATTTTCCAGTAGACTATGAATGCACTGATATTTACTTCCTACTCAAGCAGCCTCTTCTGATGAAGATTCCGAGTCTCTACAGATCAACGCTGTGTAGGTGTAAAGAGCCCGCGTTTTGCATGGTCGTAATCCGAACAAGGCCTGAAAGTTCTCACAGAGTATTCTTGAGAATTCAAGTCCTCTGAAATATTAACGCTGTGCCGTTTCGAGAGTTCTTAGTGCTTTTTTCTTCAAGGCGAAGCACTTCAACTTCGCGTTGTATCTGCCGGACGAAGCAAAGCAACTTGTCGAATGATCGTAGCGCCATCACTGCCTGTTCCTGCTGATGAAGGCACTGTGATTGTTCAGAAGGGCCGTAAGTATTTACCCAGCGACACTACTGACATCTCAGAAGACTGGAGTTTTCGTCATCACCGCTGTGAGAACCTCAAATCTCGCAGTGTCTGTTGTCCTGATTTTGTTCTGACAGATACAAGTATTCCCGTAGTTCTGTGTTTAATGTGCACGGTCGGACGAATGACAGACCCACTCTCTGGAGATTGTCACAGCTGTTAGTCGCCGTGGCCATCATCCAAGCATTCACCCTTTGATTGACACTACAAGGACATTGCTTTGCGACAGTAGTATCTGAACTTGTGTGTCTGCTATAAGTTCGTGGCCAGAATAATTTTATCGTGCGATCTACTGTATTCCTGTGAAAAATTCATCCGCAGCATCGGATCTTTCCAATAATGTAAAAAATTGTAATGTTGTTGTTAAGAGAAATATTTAATTTTGGTTGTGTGCACAGTTCTGTTGACGTAAGAGGGAGTCGGGGAGTCTTCGGTAGCTGTGAAACACCGCAGCTGTGAGCGGGTTCCGCGTTCAGCTGGACACTTTAATACTGATATGGCAAATCGTGTTTTATCGACATATTTGCTTAAGTTTGGTTATCAACCCTTTTACTTCAGGTACAAGCGTTGTGTATTGCATACAGGCATTTTGAAAACTTCGACGATAAATGACCTCGTAATGATTGTAATTAAACAACTGCCTCATTGTTCTTTAACCAGCGAGATTTGTTTTTAGATCTGTTTCCTCGTCTTTGCAGGTCCTTGCTTGTGATGGTGATAACCACTAGGGCAGGAATTTTTTTTTTAACTATGGCATGCGTACCAATACAACGCTAAGTATAGCTGAAGGCCAACCATTTTTGCTCCTATGTGGCCTTAGTTGGCAACATTATATAATTCATCTCCCCTGTCAGCCAGTCTTTACAATGTCAACTTCTTTATTTAATACAAAGAAAAAAATGTCGGTTCTACATATAAATTGTTACATTTCATTCACTGGTACTGAAGGCCACCAAAAAAGTTTGAAAACCCCTGCACTGCTACTCTTGAACGAAATGTCATGAATACAGGGACATGTCACGTGATTTCCACACACTCTTTGAAAAGTGGAACGCGTACTACAAGAGATAGGAAGACGTTTTATTTGTTTTTGGTAAAGTAGGGAAAAGCTCTGGAAGGAAATATATTTGTTCTGGGAGAAGAGTGTGCGTGCGTGCGCGTGTGCGTGCGTGCGTGCGTGCGCGCAAGAGACGTAGGGTCTGGGAGAGACGAGATGAATATAGTCTGTGGGCGGAGCATTACTCCCTTTATTGATTCGTCATCAGGTTGGTTTTCAATTAAGAGCAAGTGGTTACCATGGGTTACCGGCTCCAGCACGAACGGTCTAACAGCCAGTGAGAATCGATAGACTGTAGAACGCTCACAACAGCGCGCGCGGGAAGAAGAGAGGAACTAGAATGTAAACATAAAAGAAAGACGTGGAGAACTGCAATAATGAATCGTAGAAATACAGAACTGTAGTAGGGATAAGGAATGACATGATAAAGATAGAAGAGACGTGCAGAGAAGAATTAGCTTGCGTGAGCAGAAGAAAATATCTGGTCACAAGTGTCTAGCAGCAAGTTGGAAGAGATGAAATTCATGAACTCAGCAAAGCACAGGGGTTAACTTGCATAGCAACTGTTTCTCACAATAAACGATTGTTGGTGCTTGTGACGGTGACTCGGTGTGTTTTCTGCTAACTGTGAACTGAATTGTTATATATTATTTATATGAATTATAACTAACTCCATGGAACAGAGTCCTTCCTGAGAAGCCAACAGGTCCTCAGCCAATCAGAAAATTTCCCACATTTTATTAAACCCGAAGGTTCACTACCGCATTCACAAGCACCCGCCACATGTCCCCATACTGAGCCAGAGCAACCAGGTCTATGCCTTCCAATACACTTCTTGAAGATCCGTTTTAATATTATCCTCCCAACTCTCCTCAGTCTCCATACTGGTCTCCTTCTTTCGAGTCCCCCACCAACTGAATGCATCCCTACTGACTCCCATACTTTATATGAATTATAGGTCCCAAAATATTACAAACAGCTTCACTGACTTGGGCACCATCATTAATCTTTGAAATAGAATTCCCCTATTGATGCAATGTACAGAGTGAATGATATTACGAGTTTTCAAAACGCGGTCCGCTGGAATCTGTAGTGCGGTCAGCGGTCGGATTTGTAAATTGCGTATCACGTAGTCTGCTGTACGACAGTTCCTTAGCCTATTCCAAAGCCACTTCTCCACAGAATCCGAGCTAGTGCTTCTTATCTCAATTTTCAGTATATTCCCATTTCCTTAAGGTCATTCAGTAGCTTCTTACCTCCTCTTTCTCATGTCCCTTCACTTCTACCTTTCCTTCAATAACGTGTTTTAAAGGCTAGTTCCTACGCAAGATTTGATCAATCCAGTTAGCCTTTCTTCGTTGTAGTGTATTTTGGATATTACTGTCGTCCTTAACTCTATGTAATACTTCTTCATGCTTCACACGGTCAATCTAATTGATCTCCTCCACCCTTCTCCAGCACCTCATTTCAGTATTTTCACGGTATGTCCGACACACTTTCCGGAGTGTCCAAGTATCAGCACAATAGACAACTACGTTCCACGTATAGCATTTCGCTAGTTGCTTCCTTATATGTGTATCCTTACTGGTGAAATAAACCTTCTTCTTGCTGAGTGCTGCTTTTGCAATGGCAATTCAAGTGTACACCTTGCATCACTTTTTATCATGCTACCCAAGTTGTTGGTGGGACGGGTAGCTCAGTCGGTATAGCGACTGACTACGGGCTGGAGGGTCCGGGATCGAATCCCGGTAGGGACGAGATTTTCCGCCCGTCCAGAGCGGCCCTGTGGCCCACCCAGCCTCCTGTAAAATGGGTACCGGGTATTTCCAGGAGGTAAAGTGCGGCCGGGGCGTAATACTACCGCGTTCATGGAAAAGTAGAGCTATAACTCTACCCACCCTCTGGGCCACACCGGGCCTGTAATGGGAACACTTTACCTTTACCTTTACCTAAGTAGTTGAAATATTCCAAATTCTCCAGTTGTTTGTCATCTATCATAACATAATATACGTAAAGAAATTACAGAATAATTTAGGCTCTTAAATATACCAACTATTTCAATTTTTACCAGTGCGTCCCGCGAATGAACTCAAAATAGCGGCTGGTGTCCATTCTCGAGAATCTTTTGTCACCCCTGGAGTAGAAAGAAATGCTGTAAGGACAGTTTCTCAATTAGTGGGCAGGGTCTATACGTTACTCTGGGACAGCAAGGATATTACAGTCTAAATACACAAACGAGTCAATTGCCGTTTAGTATAATAAGCTACTATAATTTGTGCGCTTTTCTAATCATAGCAATTACATTCCGATTTGCATTCTTATTTGTGTCGAATAAGGAACGATGTTTTCTGCGTTTAGACATCCTGCAACATACGAATCAGGTATTCTTTTTCCGAATTTCCCGTTGATTTCAACGGCACCTTTTCTAACGTTACTGGAGTTTATCTTATCAAAGTTTGATGCTACTTAAATTGTTTTGTTTCGAGTGACACCGAAGTGGTAGGACGAGAAGCTCTGCCTTTAACGGTCTTAATTTCTCCACAATGTTCTGTAATATTTCAAATTTTTTGTAACTGAAAATTTTAAAGAAAATCTACTTGTGTTTGTGTGTGCAGTGTCACTTGCTAAACATCTTTAGGAGAGGAATATGTTTCGATCAGAAGAGGTATAGAAGAAAACAACACGTATTTTGCTCTCAATGTGATTCTCGTAATTCTTACGATATCTAAGGTAACCAAACGAAATTTAAAGAATTGGCTAGTAGTGTCAGGTTATGAGTATATTTTGTGGCCTGTTAATTCCCTCATTGTTTAAATTCCAACATAATTAATAATTAGTAATTTTCAGCGTCAAAACAACGTTGTTATTTATAATGTTAATTCGTCACATAATTTATGGCAACACGTTTCGACCATACGAAAGTCATCCTCATACAAAATGTTACTACAAAAATGTATATACGAGGTGTGGCAATAAAGAAACCGGATTCATGCTGTAACACTTTATTGAAAAAAAATAAGACAATCGAAATGTTATCCCCTTCAATGTAGTTCCCTCCCCGATCCCTACACCGCTCCATGCGAATTTTCCACTGTTGGAAGAAGTGCTGCAGGTCATCTTGTGTTAAGCTGTTCAAGAGTTGCGTCGCTTTTGCTTTCACTGCATCCACGGAGTCGAACCTGGTTCCTTTGAGCTCAGACTTGATTTTCGGGAAGAGAAAAATGTCGCACGGTGCTAGGTCCGGAGAGTACGGTGGGTGTTCCATCACTGGAATGTTGTTTTTCGCCAAATACCTCTTCACAGATAGCGCGTTGTGTGCTGGCGCGTTGTCGTGATGAAGAATCCATGAGG
>Ga0123354_10012563_pt1 | contig 13122 bp, 7 predicted proteins | sample TergutLab28metaG_2_FD_97872 | JGI IMG/M metagenome (GOLD analysis project Ga0123354, IMG submission 97872) | Labiotermes labralis P4 segment gut microbial communities from Petit-Saut dam, French Guiana - Lab288 P4 | ecosystem: Host-associated > Arthropoda: Insects > Digestive system > Gut ...
ATGACTCAGTAAGAGTCGAAACATGTAGGAGATTTAAGATAATAACAATTTTAATGTTTTAATTATTGGATTTTAACATTAATTGATATATGTGCATTAAGTTGGAATAAAAATACTTGAATTTAGTCAGCGTATTAATCCTGTTGAGATTCGATCCGTGTACCCATGTGGAGACTCACAGCTATGCATTTAGAGGCGTCGGATGTTTCCAAAGATATCTGTCTACTGTTTTGTTTACGTGTAACGGAGTAAATGAAAGAGTATATACCACTTCGTGACAACAGTCGTGCTTAATTTTTGGGGCTTTCGAAAGCGAGCTCATCGCTGGACAAACGGAGCTGACGGCAAACGTCCCGAGGAAATGAAATGGGGACAGTCCCATGAGAGTAAGGTGGAAGTGCAATTTCGTTTACTTTCACTTTTCAGTCCGTTGTGATGTCACACGTTAACTCGGCCTGAGATTGTTCAGAATCCGTTGTTGGCTATGATAATGTTTTCAAAGTTTCTGCAGCTGGGGACTCTAGTGTTATGCATGTGCACTTACGTAATTTTGAGAATGCATTCGATTTCACTGCTTCGTAACATACTACACAAGGAAGTGGAGAAGACTGCTTAAAGAGGAGCTTTATGGCTCCTACTCTTCAACCAATATTATTCGTATGATCAAATCATGAAGTGTGAAATGGGTGGGGCGTGTAGCACGTGGAGGGGTGAGGAGAGGTGTTTACGGGGTTTTGGTGAGAAAATCTGAAGACAAACAGACCAATTGGAAAACCTAGGATTAGATGGGAGCAAAATATTGATATGGATGTTTGAGTTGGATGAGGGACATAGATTGGATTGATCTGGCTCAGGATAGGGACACGTGTCAAGCTGTTGTGAATGCGGTAATGAACCTTCAGGTTTTGTAAAATACGGGGAACTTCTTGAACAGCTGAGGATCTGTTAACTTCTCAAGAAGGTCTCTTTTCCACGGAGTTAGTCATAGCCCACTTAACTTGAAATGAAAGTTCGCATATTTGATAGTCATATTTAATTTATGTGTTTACCATGTAATTTCTTAAAACAATTAACTGATTTTTCCACATTTGATTTTGAAGTTACGCTACTGAATGACCCCCTGCCATTGTGCTTTTTAAATTCCTGTAAATAGAACAGTAACATGACGGAGGCGCGCAATATTGAAGGGGGAGTGGCACTAGCAACACCTTCTGGAGGGTTCTGAAGTTAGGTTTGCTCATAGATTTTGGAAAAGGATGTAAATTTTATTAACCCTTTATACGCCGAGTTAAATTCCATCTGCCATTTGCTGGCATTATTAGGAGCTCACCTTATTCTCCACGTTAGCAGGTTAAGGGTTAAGGTAACCTTATTGTAGAATGAATAGGAACAATGATGTGACCATAAATAACTTTCCTTCAGATATCAGTTTCGTTGTCAGTACTAAATTTGGAACTAATATTTCGGATACATGTACACATACCTAAAAACTCCTAAAAAATTGCTCATTACACTTAACATGCTTGTGATACATTACAACGTCACACTGCATAGGTCGAGGGTCGACCAGATATGACACTCGCAACTTAGAAAATGACAAAGTGATACTGTGCTGCGTATTCAGGACTATCGTACGTGGACATATGGTGTAAGGGTCGATGGACCACAGTTTGAATCTCGAAAAACACTTATAGGGTGACGTAATAGATGGGAAGTCTGGCAGCGAACCAAGTGTGTAGTAACAAAGGCGTTGTAACTGCTGCTTTCAGTTCAAAACACTGCGCCTCCCATGGGCGTTCTGCCTGACCGTCCCCGCGTTCTGCTACATAATTAACGGTTAACAGTTGGAACAAAGGACCAGATTACAAAATAAAATTTTGAACGTGTTAAAAACGTTGCTGTAGCAAATGGGTCAAATGGCAGCAGGCAAGTCCATTCAGGTTTGAATCAGGTTCTTGTGAACTTGCGGGATTTTAAATTCGAGCTTCGTAGAGTTAATGGGAAAAATAAATTAAAATATTCCAACTTCTTCCTCTAAAATCACTTTTTGTGGCGCTACATTATGCGTGGGTATACCACTCATGCTTGTTTGCCCGCCGAGTGAATACGTGACTGGAGTTCGAGTGCGCATTGATCAGCAACGCGAGTCGAACCTTGTACCTGGGCTTAAGTACAGCACTCGACGAACAAATTATATAGAGACAGCTGAGAAATTCCCTTAGAATCTGCATACGTTGTTTGTGCTTGGAAATTTTGGCGTCTTAACCGACAGTACTTTTCATGTCACTCGACAAGCAAATGTGAATAACATTCGTAACTTAGTCGGCACAAAGGTGTAGTAAATAAGCCCAAATTAAATTGTCATGTGAAAAGTTATAAATAACTAAGCGCCAGACACATATACATCAAGAAAAACCACAAATATATCTGCGCTTTGCAGAGTAATTTAAGCCACATAAATGCTGTTTACAATCACACGTAAAGAGAAACATGTAAACTACCAGCCTCTGCGTTATTTGATTAAATCCGACAAAGCCGAACGGGCCAACAGGAAAGTAATAATAATAATAACGATAACGATAATAATAATGGTGTTAGAGTGGCTAAGTTGCCATAGTCAGAAATCAACTGTCAAGAAAACGTTGTTCCTACATCGAAACATTTATAAACACACATGGACCCTCCAGGCGAGAAGACTCAAGATGAAATTGGTTACATCTTGGTGGGTAGAAAATGGCGTAAAGGGTACTTGATGTCTGCTGTTGCAGAAGAAGTGACTGCCTGCTGATCACTATCTGGTGGTTGTAACATTAAGAGAGAGAGAGAGAGAGAGAGAGACTCAGTAAGGAAACGAATCTCGAGTAAAGTGGATTTGGAGAGATTCACACTCAGGAAGCTAAATGAGATGGAAAATTAAGGCTAAATCTAGAAACTTACTTGCAGATTTAGAGAATTAAAAGTGATAGCGACGAAGTATGACGGGAAAATATGAGAAAAGGTATCGTAATTTATCTACAGATTCTAAGTCGTTGTGAATAAAAACAGCATAAATCAGCATCACACTTTTTATGGGACCAAATTCAGAAAGCCCTAAGTTTATGCACTGTCAGACGGAGACAGTAGTGACCGTTACTTAGACATGAACAGTCTTGAACCACTAGAAAACTGGGTCATGGGCTAGAAAACCGTTCAGCATTTACCTTTATACCCACTGTATTCTGTGTTCTGTATTACTTAATAGGCAAAAGCCTCGTGGTGGACAAGTTCACCAAACAAAGTGCCCTACCAGTGTCTTATGAACTGGCGACCTCATAATTATGAATCACATAAAATCACACACCCCAGACTGTGAATATGAAGAAGATGCAGATATAAAACTAGAAATTTGTGGTGCATGGGTGCTGTCCTACCTTTCGTAATACCAGAGCGCTCGGAATGAGATAAATTCGAAACATAATAGGCGTCACTGACTGAGGCATCGCGGATGAGTTCCCAGCAGCAGCCAAAGGTTAGTACGGGTCTCACTGACCAAGCACTTCTTATTCACAGCTCTGCCAGAAACTATGTTTCATGTATTAAGTATTACTGCTTTCCGCATTACAATATATGTGTATATATATATATATATATATATATATAGAGAGAGAGAGAGAGAGGGAGAGAGAGAGAGCAGGGCGGAGATTAAGCAGCTTGAAATTTCCATGTTACTTGCTAGGGATAATACCAGTTGTGGACAGCACTAATATGAGTTGAACTAGACATAGTTATAATGATAAATATAGGAAGACTGTGGTGGATGGGACGCCTCTTTAGAATGCAAGAACAGGATCCTTGGAGAAAGCTTACTGTTCTTATAACAGAAGGCACTGGACGTGCAGGAACACCTAAGTTGTGGTGACTTGAGTCAGCTGAGGAAGATCTACAGAAGATGGACATGAGGAACTGGAGAGTAGCAGGACCGAGAATAGTGGAGGGCAATTTTTGAAGAGGCGAAGGTCCACCAACGACTGTAATGGCAGAAGAAGAAGAAGATAAGAAGGAGAAGAAGAAGGATAGTACTTATGGTGTCATATAGGTCATTTTCAGTTGCCATATTCCTAAAAGCTCGTCTTTCAAATCCGTTTATTATTATTATTATTATTATTATTATTATGTTAGCTCCTTTATGCAGGGTATTTACAATTATATACCTGAAACAAACCGTGTTTCTAGGGTGTATAGTGATGCGGCTGTTCTGTATTTACATTTTGTGTACATCTAATGTTATTTCGCACGTGAAGTATGTTTTGTACTCGTATATTAATACTTTCCGAATTATGTGTGCAGTGCCCAGTATGACTGTTGTTTGTAGTTCTTTATTATTATTATTATTATTATTATTATTGTCATTATTATTATCATCATCATCATCATCATTATCATCATCGTCATCTTTTTCTCTTCCTGCTCTGGGACAAACTGAGCCTCCTACCAGGCCACCTTGCAGCACCGAGCACTCATTACACTTAATGCCGCTGTTAAGAATGCCTTGATATATAACTTACTTCCACTTCCCCATACGTTTCATGTTACGACGACTAATTACGCACAGAGACAACTTTACCCTCCCTTTATCGACTATTACTAACAACACGATCTGGTAAATGATCCGGAACTACAGCTGATAATCAAGAGAAATCTGACATTCGTTTACGTATCAATTAAAATTGATGAATATGAGGCTATTGGTATTCAGGTCTTGTGAGATGTGAGGCTGTCTCATTACGTGAGCGGTGCTTGACCGTTAGAAGCAAGGTAGTGGCTTTGTCTTCAAAGGAATATTTGACCCCTGAAGATGAAGGGCCTACGTTTCTTCGAAACGTGGGGTACGTCATATTCCAAAAGACCTGAATCGTCAGATTTCTGTAAGAATTCAAAATCTCGAACATTATTATAATATAGACGCTTCATTCCGTTTTATTCTGGCGACCACGTCAAAGAAGATGAGTAAAACGAATCATGTAGCATGCATTAAGGAAATGAAAACTGCTTATCAAATTTAAGGTAAGAGAAAGAGACGGAAACATTCGAGAGATCTGTTCATTTAAACTGATTGTAGATAAATATAATAAAAGGTTTTTAAATGAACTCAACAAGCACAGTTCTGTAAACAAACTAATAAATATTCAGCTAAGTGAAATTAGAACTTTCCTTGAACAATCGGCCATCAAGAATAGATATTTTATGAAAGTTCCTTCAAAGAAGATTTACTTCTTTAAGACAGATGATTACTTACGATCCTTTCTCGTCGTTTATCTTGAACCCAGACGCACTTGGAACTTTAGAATTGCCAGCATAGAAGAACGCCGCTGAAACAGACACAGAATTATGAAAGCGTATATGCAGACATTGTTTACCGTTCGCAGCATCAACAAAATCACTAAAGCACTGAAAGCAATAAAAAGAATTTTATGTTACATGTGCTCATAGGTCTTTTTTAGTCGTGTTCACCAAATTGCGAAAAGTGACTTCGTCATGTTTGTTTTTATGCCTGTCTGTCTATCCGTCTGTCCGCACGGGAAAACAGGCTTCCACTGGACGGATCTTCATGAAATTTATTGAGCATTTTTCTAAAATTTGCTAAGAGAATTCAAGTTGCTTTAAAATCTGACAAGAATAACATGTTTAGAATTTTAGAATTTTATAAGAATAACATGTAACTTACGCGAACACTAGGTACATTTATGATAATATCTCGCTGAACTCTTAGAATGAGAATTGCAGACAAATTTGTAGAGGAAATCAAAATAAACATTTTATGCTCCATAATTTTTTTTCAGAAAATTGTGCCGTTTATGAGATAATGTGGAAAGATGTGATAGAGCCAAAAGACCATAGATGACAATATAATGCGGCGTATTCGTTCTGCGTATTGGATAAGTAAGGCTACAAACATACAATCAGAATATTTAATATTTATTTCTGTTCCACAGCAACAGTGGTTACTCGAACGCGCCTAAATATTACGCTTATACGTACATTGCCTTTCTTGTCTTTTCTCAGTAACAACCAGATTATTAACTTCAGAATATGAAGTAATTTTATTGAAGGGATATATTCGGTTCTGCTTTACAGACATTTATAATATTCCTTTCCCTAGTTGTGCAAATCTATGAACAATTAATTTTGATGTTTTACTGACCGTGCATCTCAGTATAATCTTAGCAACTGACCAACTTGACGCACAAATTCTTGTTTTATAATAAACTTATTATAAAACAAGAATTTGTGCATGAAGTTGGTCAGTTGCTAAGATTATGAGTAATTACATGAAATTTTATGTGTGATAAGGCGTCATTCCTTGTGTTTGAAGCAGCTAGACCATAAGCAACAATATTGTGTAATTCTATAGGACTATGCCTGTCCGAAATGTGAGGTTCATCTCACTTCGCCATAGTAACCAAAGTTAAAACATAGGATTGCGGAAGTATGTGTACAAAATATCTTGATAGAGGCTTTCACTTTGTATGGCAACAGTGAATACGCTAATGTGAAAAAGTGGATATATAAAGTGCTTCTCACGGCATACAGCCACAGAAACTGAATGTCACGATAAAGTGACAGAAGAGGAAATTTCACATTCATAATGTCGTCATGGTGGCCAGCCACTGAGTCTGCAGTAAGGCACTAATGGCGTGGTGTGAAGCGGCTATAGCAATTGTAACCATATTTAATCAACTGTCTTCAATGGAAGTCAATAAAGACCACAGAATTTACGAAGGAATCGTGGATGTTGGGCTCTTACGCTTAGAATAGAAACTGAAAGCAGATTTTATTAAGGAATTGTAATGTATAAACCCTGTCGTCTCTATGCTGGAAACACGTCGAGATACGCTAAACGGTTTGTTATTAAACTTAACACACAATTTGTAAACATGTTCCAGTTTTGGCTAAAATTGTGTGAAGTAAGGAACACGTTCACATGGGGGCCTACACACTTTCATGCAAGTGCCTCTATAAATACTTACAAGAGCAAACTTTCTTAGGGGAAATATTGTAGAGACATGCCAAATTCGCCCCTCACGTCCACCACACTTTACTTCAAAATAGACACGGTTTCGAAGAAAATGAACAATATCACATGGAAAAGCCAGAATTTTCAAGGAATCCTTACATTTCCTTACTTGTTAATTGCATTATGAAATGAAAGACAAAACACTATTTCATATTGGTTGTTTATGAACCAGATGTAAATAAAGACAACTTATGTTATCAAGCTGTAAGTAACAGTTGCACCGTGTACAAAAACATTCTAATTTACAGACATCGCTTGATTTGTAAGCCAGTGGTAATATTGTCCTTTATAGGTTCAGGGTTGTGCCATAATATGACGTTACACAAAATCGTCCATGCGGTTTCGAATGCGGTTTTACATAACTCATGTAACCGTATCAATAGATCAATCGACACTGTAAAAATGAAACAAGCGAAGGCTGCTGTGCACTGGTTGGTAGCGTTTGAAAAATGATAACGTTAGTCTCGAAACCATTCCATAAAATGAAACACTTCATCCTCTTTGTCAAAAGAGCAAACATCCTCGGGCAAAAACTTGCATATCTATAGGCCCACTTGTGTGGCCTTTCTTGAACAAATTTTGACTCTTCTCTCCACTTTGACCTTAATTTTCCAGAAGAACCAAAATAAGAACAAAGGTGATGCCTTATACAAATTGTCATTGCTTTAAAAGTCCTACAATTTATGACTCATGTAAAATCAGATTATCTAGTAGAATTAGGAAAAATACATCTCCTACATTATATTCCGTTCTTTTAAAGTAATTAAAGTTGATGGAATAAACTGTAAGAAATTGTTTGACTCGTTTAATAAAATTCTGATGAAAACCCCAAAGGTAAAGAGCTGGGATACATCAGTCATTATAGGGACTAGTTTAAGAGCTGGGCGACAGAGGAATCTGGGTTCGAGTTCCCGCAGAGGCTTCGATATTCCTTTTCGACTCAGCGTGCAGACCGACAAACGGACCTACTCAACTTCCTGTCTGACATAAATGAAAGCTTCTTTCCTCGAGGACAAAACGGCCGTGGCGTGAAGCCTGTCATTCATCGCCATTTACCGCAGAGTTTGAGAATGCGAGTGGACCTCCCTTAGCACGGACTCTTCGTTGGTGTTTCTCATCGCGGCGGTCTGTGGCCACTTCCGGCGCACTTCACTTCTACTTTGTGTCCTGAGTATAGAAGCAGGTTCCTCCGATATTCGGTAACCACACATAAAAAGATACTATGTCATAATCTAAAAGAACTATGTCTCAAATTGTACGCTTCCAAAAGTCTGACACGTTAACCAGTTACTTCGTGATGGGCTTAGCAATAACAATAACCACGAACTTCGGAATTATTCATATCGGCAAAATGTTATTTTCTGCACACATGGAATATCAACACATTGTCTTTTGTAAATACAGCTTCACATCATTAGGATGCAAAGGTACAATTTAGCTGTACAGCCAGACAAGGATAGTGATGGACGCAGACCGCAATACACACAATAAAAATAATTACGGCATTATTTGGAATGTGTAAATTTAAATTATTTGGAACAGGAATTAACGAATTTGAATCATGTTTACGAATATGTTAATAATGGATTAAATATGGGGAATTCTTGTTACCAGTCCTTTCAAAATCTGCCTGCAGTCTGAACACATACAAATTACAATATGCAGAACTGTAATTTTTTGTGCTGTTTTGTAAGGATGTGAGACTTGGTCTGTCAGTAAGGAAAAATATGAGTGTGTATGAGTACAGAGTGGGGAGGAGGATTGTTGGACTTAAGATGGGAGGTTTGTATGAGATTGGAATGAATTGCATAATGAGGATGTAGCATGAGGATGAAGTTAGCTGTGTAACGGGGGAGGAAAGAGCACGAACGTTAATTGAACTGCATAATTTGGAAGAAAGTAGCATGAGGATGAAGTTAACTGCATTATAATAAGAAAGTATCATGAGAGTGAACTGAACTGCATAATGAGGGAGGAAGTATAAGTAAAATATATAAAATATTAAGTAATGTCGAAAGTATGGCTAGTACAGTGTTAACTCGTTTTTAGTTAAAATTCATATGCCATTGTTTATAAGGTAGTTATGTTTATGCAAGTTTACGCTTATGCTTAACTTAGTTTCGTTGTGTGCTTATGTCGGTTTGTATAATATATTATGCACCGTCAATACACAACATACATCAAACAAGAAGCAATAATTACAATTAGGTAATATTTGGCTACATGTTTCGGCCGTGACCGGTCATCTTCAGGCCAACTAAGAACAACAATTAGGGTACAGTAAAAATTGTACTCAATGGGATCCCATTTAGTTCATATTAAACCTTGATAAAATATGAAAATTTTTACTTCAGGTTAAAACAGTGGAAACAGTAAGAAATTTCATATTTTATGAAGGTTTAATGTGAAAGAAATGGGATCCCATTGAGTACTATTCTTACTGTGCCTTAATTGTTGATCTTAGTTGGCCTGAAGCTGGCCGGTTACGGCCGAAACATGTAGCCAAATATTACCTAATTGTAATTATTGCTTCTCGTTTGATATATGTTGTGTATTGACGGTGCATAATATATTATACAAATTTGATAATGAACAACGGGATGGCCTCTCTCTCTCAAAAAAAATTTTGGTTTGTATAAATCAATACAAGGACAGTTCACTGAATGAATAATATTGACACTGTGCAGAGGTAAACTGCACTTTCCAGCAGTGACCGAAAACAAAGGCTACTAATTTATTTTATTTCTTCTGAATTTGAATTAAATGGGGCTCCCGTGACTCTAATCTGAAGAGCATTTTTGCACCAGCCTGTGTATTTAAATCCCAATGATAACTATAGGGCACAACACGTACTTTAACATTAAAACCCCACACTTTGTCCACGCAGCACTTTTATCTGTTTTGTATGATTGTCACAATAAACAGCGATTGTTTCCTTACAGAGCATTCAGAGGTTCGTCAGATGTAGTGGTTTTATACTGTGTTCCCTGAGAGGATAGACTGAATGTTCATGTATGATTTAGGCAAATTTTAGTACTTGAAGGGTTGATGTAAACTTTTCTCAAATGTATCTTGTACTTGTTATTTCTTTCGACCACTCTTCTTTTTAGGCGCTTTCGCAAAACTTAACTTTTGTCGTGCTTGTCATCTTCGAGAAGCTCGGCTCTCACTTGAAAGATTTTCGTAACGGTATATTACATGGGATTTTTATAAAAATTTGTTACATTAATATGGGAAAAAAATAACAGGTCCTTTACTAGGAGTCGTAACTAAATTTATTATAATACATTGCGGATTTCTTCTCGAATTGATAAGGCAACAGATAGAAGTTATAGAGGAAATGATAACACCCATACATTTTACAAAATTCCACGCATTTTCCCGGAAATCTTGTTCTGTACGACGTATTACAAGCAATACGGCAAAGCCAACTGATTTGGCGTAATGTGACTCAAACAGGATGTAATTTGCATGCCAGCAAGTTAAGGCGAAAACATGTAGTCACAGGCCTGATAATTTATGCTAATTTATTTGCAATAAATTCGTACTGTCCCATGTGTTAAAAATAAACAATGCCTTCAGAGTTTAAGATGAAACAACAATTCCGCTAAGACTTCTTTGTAATAACAACCTTTCTAGTCGCCCTGTGCTTATATTTCAGACCACGAGTGATTGAAATGAATTTTATTAGTGCATTGTTTATTATATCCTGTAAATGTTGCTAAGAGGTTTAGAAATAAAGGTGTAAAGAGTGTGAATTAATGGGAACAGATATCTTCTCTAACTGGTATAGTTATATTTCCTGATAATTCGGACCCTGAATGAATCAGAGATGTCTGAGTAAACCCTATTTTTATAAGCCTATAATATCGATGGTAGAGAGTGAACATTAATTCACAAATTACCTCACTGTGAGTAGAAAATTAATAGAGAATTTATATAATGTGGTTTTAATTCCCCAATTTATTCAGCAAACTATATATATCCCTGCCAGCGGTCTACGAAATAGATACTATTTGTAAAGTGACAGTTACATAATACTTCGACCAGTTAAATCTTGGAGTTACGGTCCAAAACACAGACACAATGTCAGTCGTTATATAAACATTACATTCTTTAAAGAAATAGAGTAGCAAATAATAAGAGGCCCTGATAATAATAATAATAACATATATCTATAACGTATCTACAATTATGAACAATTACAAGTATTGTGAACCCCAGTGGATTACATAGTATGACTTTTGGAGGAGAGCCCAATTTGGAATCCGCCTCAGTGTTAAGTTATACGTAGATTTCAAAACTTGTATGCAAGTGTGCTGTTTAACGACGCTGCAAATTGGTAAGGTTATGTAGCGTCTGTGCTAGATATATGAATGAATGAATATTGATGCTAAAATGGAAAAATCAAGGAAGGCGGAAAGAACTTGTTCCAGTACCACTTCGTAAGCCAGAAATACCACACAGGCTGGCTTGGAATTGAGCCCGATTTTTTATCAACAGGTTAATAATTTGAAATTTATTTTGTAGCAATAATGAAAAGAATTTTGAGCATAAAGCTTTAAAAGTAGGCTGGTTGTCCTCGAAGAGGCAATAATATGTATAAAATATTATACAGTTGTAAATTATATAACGTAGGAACTTAAGTTCAGCGAATGGACGACATACTGTGCCAGGAAGAGAAGCTCGAGCGATCTGTGTTTCTGTTCCACCTCGTTCGGTGATTCCTCTAGCAAACCGCTAATTGGTGGCAATGAACGGAGCCGAAGTCATTTTGTGATAAGAGAAAGAACTGGGCATTTTTTCATACGGATCCTCTCCTCTGTAGGGTCTTACGTGGCAGCTGTGGAAGGTGAAGGTAAGGTTGTCTTTGTGTACGTCATGGGGAAAATGGCAAATGCCCTTCCTCTGTGGCCCAACTTCCTTCTCACTCATTTTCTAACAAATCACGGCAGCTTCCTTTCATACCTTCACAAAACGAACAAGACGCCCTCCCCAAATTGCAACTGTCCTGAAAAGATCGTAAAAACGGCCCACCACCTTACGCTGGAATGCAGCTTATGGTCAAAAGACCGCCCATCAGTTCTCAAATCTCTCCCCCACCTCTGGTTCTGCAGCACCACATAAACACCGTCAGCATCACAAGCTTCCTCAGACGTATCTTCCAAGCACTTCAAGAAGATGCCCAAGGAAATTAAATTCGGCAACACTCCTAAAGTACCTTCCAAATACTGATCTGTACTCTAAGGAAAAATGGTAAAATGGGATCAACTGTAAACATCTCTGCAACAACCCACTGAAAACATCTCTGTAAATACCCCGTGATATACCTAGATGGTAAAGCACGGGTTGAAAATCAATAAGCGCAAATATATATAAAAATGGAGCGGGAGAACAGAAGTACTACGACTCCAGTCATTCTGAATTTCGGTACTAGTTGGAGGTCAGTGATCAACTTTAGGCCACGACCGCTTTACCTCAGTGAAAACAAACCCCTGGTACTCACTGAGTAGGAGACTGGGTGGGCTTCAGGACCGATCTGGACGTTTTTGCGAGACAGAAAAATCTCTTGCCTATGTTGTGAATCGAAAATGTTTTCTCGCTCCTTCAGCCTATTTAGTATTTCGACTGGGGTATCCCGGCTCCTCCGTGGTAGTAGTCGGCACTAAATTGGTTATTTCGTCCTCCCGGGGGCTAATTACACTTCGTGAATAATCCAATTGCGGGTTCATAGCGCGAGGAGGAAATAGATTATGCTGGTATTAGCTGCAGAGCTTGCCAAGGAGAACCGTGTATTGTTGTGACTCTTTATTCACAATGAAAAGTACAGCAGAACTCTGGAGACGCTGTACGCCAATACAGATCATGTACGAGTCGTATCTGCAAAATATTTTCTTTTTTTAGATGTTGCTTGCCGCGCGTCGAGGATTAAGTTTTGTGGTCTATGACACTGTGCTGTTTGGTAGAGATGTAGGAACGTTTTGTGGTCTATGACACTGTGCAGTTTGGTAGAGATGTAGGAACGTTTTGTGGTCTATGACACTGTGCAGTTTGGTAGAGATGTAGGA
>Ga0123354_10012567_pt1 | contig 13120 bp, 7 predicted proteins | sample TergutLab28metaG_2_FD_97872 | JGI IMG/M metagenome (GOLD analysis project Ga0123354, IMG submission 97872) | Labiotermes labralis P4 segment gut microbial communities from Petit-Saut dam, French Guiana - Lab288 P4 | ecosystem: Host-associated > Arthropoda: Insects > Digestive system > Gut ...
TAATTAACCAACTTAATGTGCAAATTCTTGTTTTATAATAAGTTTATTATATGCCTCTACATGTTTCGAGCACTATGTGCTCATCTTCAGGAGGTCATAATTGTGTTATACGGCATCTGGTATCATCACGCTCTGTAGGTGGCCGTCCAGTGCGCAGGTTGGGAGAGGACTGCTCTCTCAATCCGTGCACCGGACGACCACCTACAAGTGTGATGATACCAGATGCTGTATAATACAATTTTGACCTCCTGATGATGAGCACATAGTGCTCGAAACATGTAGAGGCATACAATAAACTTATTATAAAACAAGAATTTGTTCATTAATTTTTTTAATTTCTAAGAGTATAGAGGGGTGCTAGAGGAAAGTGAGAATGGAAATTTTTGTGTGGCCGTACACATGACTGCCCACCCTGTAATACATCCCTTCCTAGTGGCTTCTTGCTCTTTCTCATGTACAGTACAAGTGTTTCTTTTTACACTTCTCTGAAGATGAAGGTAGCAGGTCCCTCCAGAGTATCAGTGACAAACTACTAATCAACATAGCATCATATCTGCAACCTCCTGTCTATAAAGGATTGGAGATTTGACAGTTTGACTCCTTACTCCATTTACACTTGCACTTTTATGCAGTAAACAGTGGCCTGTTTTCTGCATCTCGTGATAGACCACCATGGTCACGCAATGTTCCATTTTTCTTCACAGGATCCTTTCACTTTTTATGCCACACTCACTACCATTACTACTCAAATTTCCAAACACTGGCCTGTGCAGTGATTAAAGGCATGATCACCTGCCATCTGCCTATCTTTCACTTAAAAAATGTTAAGTGTAAGCATCTGCCTGTCAGTATTTCTATCACATAACTGTTGAAAGTTTGACCAGTTAGTGGATCTGCTCATTCAGTGTATCTGGTCAAAAATTAAACTATCAATCATAGGAGAAACATGCTATGAAATCTCAAAGTTGTTTAATGTATCCAAAGAGTGAGACAAAAGTTTTGTGCTGCATCTTTACCTTGTGAGAAATCAGATGTGAGTTATTTGAAAGTTCAGATTTTTTCAGCTATCCAAGGGTTGTGACCACAAATGGAAGGACAGCAGTTAGTAAAACCTCTCTCCTGTAAAATGTAAAAATAAATTATACAGTGCCATAATTCAAGTGTTGTGTATGGAAGTATCACATTAAAGATATATGGATAAGTGGTTAGCCTTTGTTATGTTGTGTTTTGTATACAAAACATACCATTCTGATAGGAAGATTTATTGCATTAGAAATAGGTACTATAACCAGAAATATCATTATCTGCTATATGCCATATTCTGAGCTGCAGTGGCCTAAGGTATAATTTAATGTTACCATCTAATCTCTCATATCAATTTTGTAAGTTTATGTTTTCTTAATCAGTATTCTGTATGCATGTACAGGTTTTCCTCATACAAACTACATGTCCACTTCTTTGTATCATGGATATACCTATCCTGTGAAGAGTGAAAGCAGAATGCCACCTATGATAGGATTGTGACTCCTGTGAATTATTCAATAAGAATATTTTAGGAATATCTTCCTTAATCAGTAATAAACATTTTGTTTTCTTCTGCAGTAAACTGTATCCAACTTAACTAGAGTAGTAGGTTGTAAGTTCTGACTTCTCCATCCTTTGGAAAGTGCTTATTATGAACACGTTGCTGAATCTATGCCAACCATACTCATAGCTCTTAAATGATAAGTATTTACAAATTTTATACTTTAGTACTGTCAGCTTTAAACAGATAGAAGTATAGTAGTTACATAACCTTACTAAGTTCAACATATTCAGTATCTCTTGTACTGGAAGAGGTAACCTGTGTCAGCATGCATTAACTAACTTATAAATATAAGCCATAGGAAATACAAAAAAGTGCCATTCTTTACTCTTGTGAGCCAGGGTGACATATTTGTTACAGTGACTAGGCCATGGGCTAGACAGCCAAAGAATCAGAGTTCATCTCCTGGCAAGGGCAAGAAGTTTTTCTTTTCTCTGCTGTTCAGACCGGCTCTGGTGCCCACCCAGCCTCTTATCCAATTGGTAATTGAGGGGGGGGGGGCTTTTCACCTAGTGGTGGCGAAGTGGCTAAGGCATGAACCTCACTGGTCACCTCAAACTAGTGCTGAGGTTAAGAATGCAGTAAATGCCTAAATAAGGACAAAGACAACTTTATCCAATACTTTCTTTTGCCCCTGATATTTCCAAAAGTTTAGTTATATACCCATTTATATTGTATGTATGCACTACTTCATTAGCACACTGCATACACTGTATTACACATGATTTCAGAACTGTGGCCATAATTGTAAAACATTTAAAGACATTTTTCAATGGGACTATAGATACTTGTATTTGTAAAAAATGATTTGTGGGACCATCTGTAGTTCAAAAACAATATTAGAAGTGTAAGTAGCCCATGTAAGTGTGAAACATTAATAGCACATGAACTGGTCCCAGATTTTCAGCTGGTACCTATACTGATTTAAGATTGTACAGGTAATTTTTTGTGACTGCTCGTATACTTGGGCTTTAGAACTAATCAGAGCAGTATTCCTTTTGGATGTCTCCTTTATCTGCTCGTTCTGGATCAGCAGGGTCCTCTTCTGTGTTTTGTGCATTCTTCAGGGGTGAAGAATTTAATTAATATATGACAAGAAAAGCGGGTACATTACATGAAGACCTACTTAAATTTATAATATCTTGCTGAATTATTCTGAGAATGAAATACTTCAGACAAAAGTTGTAAAGAAAATCAAAACATACATTTTATATCAGTGATTTTTGTTTAAACTCATGCTTTTTGTGAGGTAATGTGGAAAACAAGGTAGAACCAGACAAGCCACAGAAAATATAGTAAAAGGTAAAGCAATTGCATGACAGGCCTGGAAAGGCCCTGAGTGTTCCAGGGGTTGAAGCTCCCAGATTTCAAAACAATCGGCACATGAAGGTGGTAAGGTTGTCAGCCCTATGCACTGCCTGCCATTACCTCCAGGAAATATTCCTGGTACTCATTTCTGTTAGAGGCTGAGTCAACCCCAGGGCCAGAGTGCGGTTGGAATGATTATGTCAATGAAAAATTCCAGTGACACCATCGGCAATCGAACCCGCGATCTTCTGGCTTGTGGCGCAGTGCCTCAACCAACTGCGCCACTGCGTACCCCCACAGAAAATATAGTGCTACATAAAAATGATGCAATTTGCATGCTGGGTAACCAAGGCAAGAATACAGACACACACTCAGAATATTATTAATTGCTTTTCCACTGCAACAATACTTGCATGAACGTGCCTAAATGTCACACTATACATACAGAGCCTGTCTTGTTGAACGTGTCCCTGAGATGTACCTGTTTCAACTGTGAAGCTTTTTTATGGTAAAAAGTGTTTGGGTTTATGTGCACACTACTCTCAGGTTCCACATTATTAGGATTTGTGGATTATCAGATGATGGATTAAAGGAATTTTCCTGTACTTCTACATTAATTTTCACTTACTCATGGCCATCAGCCACAGGGCTTTAATGCCTACATTTGTTATGACCAATTCTTATTGGATCTCCATAACTTCCCCTTTCCATGCATACCCACAGCTTCCCACACTCCTCTAGATGATAAATCATGCAGGATGGGTAAGAAATGATGACTTGACTGTTGTATAGTTACTGCAGTCATGAGGCTAAAACATTAGGAACACAGAATAATGCATCTTGTACTGTAATGAAGAAATATCAGGTGTTTTAATTTTATCTAAGTCATCAACTTAGTTTTATTCATGATGCAATAAAGAGCTAGTATGTTTCTAACAGTTTGTTCATTACATTAATGTTTGCACATCTTACATTTGTGCAACAAGCAGAACTCCTGCATGAGTCAAGTTGTATTTAGACTCTGACAAGTCATTCGAATATTCAGTCTCTCTTCATACATCTAGCTCAATAACTGGTTGGCTAGAACAATGTGAAATCTTATCTGCATCACCCCAGGTTACTGGTATTTACAAAATGGACAATAAAATTTTTGGTGCATTACACAACCCAACAAATTCTGTTGTCAAAATACAATATATATCTTGCATTCATTTCACACAGTACCTCAGTGGCAGTCAGCCAGGAAGTTCAAAGTAGGAGAAGAGCATGATAAACGTGGAATGTATCACACAATCATTTTTGTGTGTTTATCATTCCCAGAAAGTTCCTTTAGACAGTAGCACTGCTTTGGACACACTGTTATTCTAACATGTTTAGAATCTAGGTATAAAATTGCATGTCTTTCCAGAACTTTTCTGATCATTGAGGTTAGGTATTTTTGATGAAGTCTGCTATTAAGAATGCTTTATTTAAATGTGAGTGGACTTTATGGGAGTTACTACTAATCTTTATTTTAAATTACAGTAATAGTACAAGCTCTCTTCATATATTTTTGAGTGTTCTCTTAGTGTAAGAAGTGTAATCATGTTGTAGAAAACGTTACTTCATCCTGGAGAGAATCTTGAGATTTGTACTGATTAAAATACTGCGTGAATTTTGTAACATGTAGGTAACACTAAATTATACATTTCAAAATTTGTTGAGTAAGTGTAAACCTTTATATTAACATACAGTAGTATAAATAAGTTAGTTTCTGATGATCTGAAAACTTGACAGAAGAATTTTAAGAATACAATAGTACCATTTACTTACACCATATAGCACAGAGTAACTGTGTTGTACATACATTCACGACATGTATATTTACAAGTAACAACAAGACAAATATTTGCAGTGCCATTATTTTGAGTAAATGAGAAAATTTCTCAAAAAAGGCACTGCTCTTTGAGCAACAACAAATTAGTAAACTTGTAAAAATATCTAGTCAATGAGAATTTGAGATATAAGAAATGCTTTAGCAAACTGGTCATGGAATGGTCAAGCTTTTAGAACTCATTACGCCTTGTTTATGTTACTGGAAATTAAGACAATGATATTGTTTGTATATTACAACACATTCACTGTACGTTCTTATACATAATTTTATATGGATTCTGAGTCCTTAGTGTTATAATTGAAAATGTTAATGTTTGTCACAAATTTTTCACTGTTTCCCATGCTATAGTAGGGTAAATTTATGGATGGGATAATTTATTCGGTTATGGGGAACTCCATGATGCAGGTCAAGATTTTAGAGCCCTTACAGTTCCAGATATGCATAGATGATGATTCTAAATATTTCCAATTTCAGATATTTCTACAAGACACTATAACTTTTGAAATAACGTATTTTGTTATTCTGTCAGCAAGACTGAAATATCATATTTCATTAAATAGCACCTGTCGTAGTTCTAAATGAAATGAAGTGCTACATACTAAGTATTTTTATAATAAATTTTAAAATTTTTGATTTTAAGCTTTCGCCATGTTCTATATGTAATATGTTTTCTTTTGGGTAATTCCCTGGCATCTGAGTTCTAATAGCCGACGTTTCGGAACATTCTATTGGTTCCATCTTCATAGGCAGGTGGATGAAGTATGACAGGGCATGGGATGTGTGGTGTATTTATACCTGACAGGGTTTTGGCAGGCAAGTGCTGCACCAATGGGAAGGTGAGTGACCGGATGGGGGCGGGTAGGTGCACAGCAGGTTGTGGAAGGGGGAGGTATTTAAGTGCGTGTGCGGGTGGGATCACTGTAGTGTACTCGGTGGCTGTCTCCTTTCCTTGAGTTTGTGTAGCAGTGGTTTCCAGGATTTGCTGAGATTGAATCCCCCATCTCTGTTGATGTTATTAGGATGCATCTCTATTTCGATGGCTTCTCTGATGAGACGATCCATGTAGCCAGTTTTAGTGGAGAGGAGTTTAGTGTTCTGTAATCTGATGATGTGATCATGATTGAAACTGTGTTCAGCAACCGCTGATTTGTCAGGTTGAACCAGTCTGATGTGTCTTTCATGTTCTTTAATGCGGAGCTGGATGGACCTTCTGCTCTGTCTGATGTACACTACACATCCCATGCCCTGTCATACTTCATCCACCTGCCTATGAAGATGGAACCGATAGTGTGTTCCGAAACGTTGGCTATTAGAACTCAGATGCCGGGGAATTACCCAAAAGAAAACATATTACATTTTAAAATTTTGTTTGTCTATCTGCACCACTTTAAATGTCTGCTATTTGCTACATACTTCATGCATCTTGACCTGCAGTTCTAGTTTTCAGTGTGTTAATTCACACTAGGGACATTGGTGTCCCTGCATGTGACGATCTATGAACTTGTCCTGGTGATCACAAATGAATATGGTGGACAATAATGTGTTTCATGAAGCAGTAAACTACATATATGAAGTCTTTAAATAACAAAAATAATTATTTAATATTTGTACATATATAAAATTTAGCAGGAATATGGATGAAACAGTGGCATATTAAAAAAAAGGTATCTATTATTTATTTCTGTAAGTGTGTGAGATTGGCAAAACTTTCTTCCAGATGAGTGGGTTAATTAGAGTTTTGCTCACATATTATTTTTTTATAATTTCTACAATTTTAAAGGAATATGTTAACTGCTACTCTTTACATTACTATTCTTTCAATTTTAAAACATGGATCATGCAATAAATCCATGGGAATTAATCAGTTAGTCCCATTATTGTGTCGGCATTGGATAAGAAGTAATTTTAACCCTTTCAATACCGAGTTAAATCCCATCTGCCATCTGCTGGCATTATTAGCTCACCATATTCTCCACGTTAGCACGATAAGGGTTAATGGCATTATGAAAGCAGTTACTCTTTGAATACTGCTATATGTTTAAAGACATGTTACCTATGTCTGTACAGAATGTACAAATTTTCTAAAATATACATAAAATAAAATAGAATTCGTAGTACACAAACATCCAATTAATAACAGTTCTTATTCTGACATCTAACAATATATGTACAAAACAAATATATATACACAGCTGTTATAGTTCCACTACTACGTCTACATTTAAAATAATCTTTGACCAATCTAAGCACTGTAGTTGCAGCAGTTGCTTAAAACACTGTTCTGACTATTCGACATTTAATATAAATAATAATAAAAGTTATTTCCTTTTTCAGCAGTAGCATGTCAATAACAATGTAAAAATATTTGTAATACAGAAATTTGAAAAATTTATATATAATATGTATGGGCGTGAAACTTGGTTGTTGAAAGTACAGGAGGAAAGGAAGCTGAGGGTGTTTGAGAACATGGTGTTGAGGAGAATATTTGGACCTAGGAGGAACGAGGAAACGGGGGAATGGAGGAGATTGCATAACGAGGAGCTAAATGATTTGTACTGCTCACCCAATATTGTGCGGGTGATAAAATCGAGAAGAACGAGATGGGCTGGGCATTTGGGGCGTATGGATGAGGAGAGGGGGGTGTATTGGGTCTTGGTGGGGAAACCGGAGGGAAGGAGACCACTGGGGAGACCTAGGTGTAGATGGGTGGATAATATTAGGATGGATCTCCAGGAGGTGGGATGTGATAATATGGACTGGATTGGGCTGGCTCAGGATGGAGACAGATGGCGGATGCTTGTGAGTGTGGTAATGAACCTTCTGGTTCCGTGAACTGCAGGGAATTTCTTGACTAGCTGCAAACCAGTTAGCTTCTCAAGAAGGACTCTGCACCATGGGGTAAGTAAGTAAGTAAGTAAGTACGTAAGTAAGTAAGCAAAGTGGAAGGATGTCGTTGAGAAGGCAAAAACCTCCAACTAAAGGAGGTTCAGCGCCTGAAGAAGAAGAAGAATCCACATAAGTCCAGGATCAAGGAGTGTATGTGAAATAAAAAAGATCTTTCTTTCACCAGTACTGTTACGTATGGACTGCCAGGTGACTTGAGTGCAGTACTCTGCAATAACAAAATGAGAGCCAGCAGCTTGAGTTCTATCACTGTTAAAAATAAAAAAAGTCTGTCAAATATGCATGAAAATGTGGTGTTCCATATGGTGAGTCTCACACACATCACCTGAAGTTCTGAAATTTAATCTGTATTCTTGCCAACAGCTATGGTAGCCACAGTTATTAAAGTACTTCTTGAGTGCTGTAGCAAGAGTATCTTGGTGTGATTCAAGGCCTCTTTTCAATTATGAGAGTAAATTTGGGTTTCATAATTTGAGTATTATTTCCTATTAAATTTTTAGCTAGTAAGTACTATGTACTGTAATAAAACAATCCATCCTGCCTACATTAATACAGGAGAACAGTTTTGAACAAGTAAATTAATTTAACTACTTAGGAACAATGGTGAATACTGACAGCTCTATTTAGGAGGAAATTAAAGAAAGAATAGCAACAGGAAATAGGGCATACCATGTTCACAAAAAACTATTTTCATCAAAATTAATATCCCAAAACGTCAAACTACAACTTTATAACATGTTAATTCGCCCAACAGTAACTTACGCTTCTGAAACATTGGTGATTAAGGAAAATAAGACAAACTGATGACTTTCAAAAGAAAGATCATGAGGAAAATATCTGGTCTTACAAGAATAGATGATGGCTACTGGAGGATTAAAACTGATCAAGAAATAAATGATATATTAAAAGGACAAAATATAATTGGGTTTATTAAAAAACAAAGATTAAACTGGTTAGGCCATGTTGAATGCATGGCTGGGGATAATATTGTGCAGAAGATTAAGAGATGGAAACCCATGTCTAAAAGACCAATTGGAAGGCCTACAACACGTTGGGAAGATGAAGTTTTGGAAGATATAAAGAGTATAAACATAGGCAATTGGAAGAAAGTAGCACAGAATACAGATAGTTGGAAAAAAGTGGTTGAGCAAGTCAGAACCTTATATAGGTTGTAGCGCTTTGTAAGAAGAAGAAAAAGAAAAAGAAGTACTGTGATGGTGATAAAGAAAGCAACTAAATCACTGATGGAGAACAGATGCTTCTCCTTGTTCAGAGTAATTACTACGTGTCATCTTCATTATTATTCACTCACACCCATAATGGCCTAAACCTTCATTCATTAAAGATAAAGCTATCTCTGTGTATGATCAACATGACATGCAGGTGTTTAGATGAATGGAGATAAAGCTCCACCCATTCTTCACTTCAACACTCAAATGGGTGGTCAGTTTCACACACCAGTCACTTGGGGTCCTCTGAAAACCCACTGAAGAGGAGGAAGGACAGTTTCTGGAGTTGGTCTGGATGTGTTGGTAAATGTAATGAGAAGCAAATCCCAAACTTCCAGCCCATACACATGTATCATTAGCTTATTTAAGAACACATTCGTTCCCCCATGTTACAAGAGTTATCAGGCAAAATTAAATATGGTAGAAAGATCATTTTGATTTGTTATCTGATCTACATCTGTTTTGGTACAACAACAGTTCCATCTAGGACACCAGATTAAAGGGAATTACTTAGCAGAGAAACCACTGCTTTCATTTTAATTCAGGAATGATTACGAATCGTGGGACTGTACAAAGCTCTAGTATGAAAGATGTGAGGTTTCTACAGCAGTCCTGCTCTGTAGCGTGACACTTATTCTGATAAGACATTTGTTAACTTTTCCAAGGAACAAGCTGTCTCCATCCCACATGGCTTACTAATTTACCCTGATGATGAGATGGAAGTTTCCTCTGAAGTATCGAGATAACCATATACCAGATAGTGCAGTGTCACATCTCACAAGATATTATCCACTTCCATGATATTTTTGTATTACAGTTGGCATGATATAAACATGTAACTAGTCTGATGGGATATGTATCTCAGTAGTCATTGATTCTTGGATTACTTAGATCCTGAAGATGGAGGCTGCAATCTCCTCAGAATCATTGGCAAGTATTGACCAACTGACATGGTGTCATATCCCAGAAAGCTTCCATATTCAGCAACACTGATATCACAACCCCAAATCATGCACATAATTAGTTTCTGCTGGTATTACAACCAGTTAACAATTCAATTCTACATATGATTAACATATAATAATTTTTCTAATAGTGGATGTTTGCTGTATATTTGTGCATGCCCTAAATTGATATGTTAAAGTAATTTGTCATTTTTAATAGAGTCATTACACAAAAATTTAAATCAAGTATTATAAGAACATTTTATCAAGGCCACATATAAAATGCTGATGGAAGCAGAGGAAGCTGAAAAAAATATCTGACATTATTTAAATACAAGGCAGTTTACAGACTACGTTTTTCAAAGCAGATATACAGTCAGTAGTAGCAGACACACAGGGAAGTTTCACTGAAAGATCAACAATCTTTATCCATAATGGGGGAATTAACATTTTTGCAGTTGATTCAATTTAAGTCACATGAAGAATTTTCTCTCAGTTGCCGTCTTAAGGACCTAAAAATCTCCTGTATCAGAGATCAGTGAACACTTCTTCTTTTACAGCTGACATACTACTGTTCTGAAAAGGGCATTCTGTTACCATCAAGGGCTTAAAGTTCAAAAGTTGGGGAGGGCATATTACAGTTTTAAAGTAAGAGGTTCTCATGGCAGTGTGTGTTCAGATTATATTCTTGTGCATTGTGACACCACGCATTCTTAGACATGGATACCACCATCTTACACGAATGTCCTGCCACTGTCTTCTGTGTTGAGATGAGTATCTTGAGGATGTCCATACCTGGCTCTGTTGGTCTGAGTGACCATTCTCCATACAGCGTCCTGTACAATCTGCCAACCTGACCATGTTACTCACTCGAACATGTCCTTCATAACATCCACAGTTGCAAATACAACTACACGAGGTCACAATACAGAAGGCCATAATCTGACTGTATAAGTTACAATTATATTACAGGATGTATGCCTTGAGCATGTGTTTATAATGATGGTATTTGGACACAGGCTTACTAAATATTGTACAAGCCCTACTGGAAAATTAATTTCCAGACATAATCAATTGTTAATATAATATTGATACAATTATGAAATGTCATATACTTAACAATAGTTGCTTTTTGATACAAAAATACAGGGTTATGAAACATCTGTTTCACATCAGAATAACACAGTTGCATGTTACTAAGTGCGAACGCTACTCAGTTATTTCAAAAGAGCAGGCGACTTGAATTGTGATTTGGTAACAACTTGAAATGAAGATTGTGTAAACCAATTTAATAATTTTCCAACAAGATGCAACTTATTCAGTTTATTACATTTCTGTAGGCAGCTCTACATGTTTCGGGTGTTGACACCCATCATCAGGAGCTCATACAGCTGTAATTACAGCTTCTGGTATTGATTAACCGGATCTACTACTGTCCGCTCTCGTTGTTGAATTGAAACTCTTCCAATAGTTCCAACTCAACAACGAGAGCGGACAGTAGTAAATCCGGTTAATCAATACCAGAAGCTGTAATTACAGTTGTATGAGCTCCTGATGATGGGTGTCAACAACCGAAACATGTAGAGCTGCCTACAGAAATGTAATAAATTGAATAAGTTGCATCTTGTTGGAAAATTATTAAATTTGATTCACGATGCACAGACCTATGCATATAAAATTGTGTAAACTGTTTTAATCCTCTAAAGTCTCAAGAGAGTGCATGGGAGAGAATAAGGGAGAATATATCCAACACTTCTAATTCTTCCTCCATATATTTTTGCTTCAAATGTCCCCAAATTTCATGGCAATTTCCTCCTGAAGTTTGTCCAAATTACACTTAAGGTTTTAAGGTGAAATATTCATTACTGAATATACCAGTGATTTTTCCCATTGTGGACTAAAAGTTGTCACCAACATGCACTAACACCAGTGGTCTTGGCTATTGGTCCTGTGTCACTCAGGTGTACAGACAATTTAAAACTTAGTCCCTAATAATCTTCATGTTTGCACTGTGCATCAATGATAATTAAACACTTTATTAACCAACTAATGCACAATATATAATATGTAGATAAAATTAAAATTACAAAATATTTAAAAGTGCTGCAACATGTTTTGGATCACAGAGGATCCATCATCAGGGAGCCTTGTAAAGTGCTTGGCAAAAAATTACAAGAATGATTCTATTGTGTCCATTGACATGGACAAGGTCGGTGTTATGGCAGTATATTCTGACCCATTGTGCATGTGTGTAGTTCACTGTATATGAAGGCACTGTGAAGTACACACATGCACAATGGGTCAGAATGTGCTGCCATAACACCTATCTTGTCCATGTCAATGGACACGATAGAATCGTTCTTGTAATTTTTAGCCAAGCACTGTACAAGGCTCCCTGATGGTGAATCCTCTGTTATCCAAAACATGTTGGAGCACTTTTGAATATTTTATAATTTTAATTGTATCTACATATTATATATTGCGTATTAGTTGGATAATACACTGTTTAATTAGTCCCTGATAAGTTAAAAGTTCTGTTGTTATCTTACACACAACACAATTCATATTTGCTACAAAGCCAAACTGTCTAATGCTGTTTCGGAGAATAATTGCTGTTTATTCATGAGAAATGTATGAATTACAAAGACTCTGGAGAAAATGTAGATGGTATGAAAAGGGTCAGATTAAGTTACAGTATACACTACAGCCAGAACTGTTAGCCTAGGTGTGCAGAAGACTTATTCAAAATTTAGTTGCCAGGGGAGAGATGCATGAATGCATACATATGATGTCTTAGTGTCTGTCTGAGATGGGTGTAAAAGAAATATGGGACATGGCAGCCCCTAAATCACCATCAACCTGTTACTTAACCCTATATTATGCATAAAATAGTTACACCAAAAAGGGAGAAGCCATCAAATCTTACACTATTCATTCAAAATGGAAACAGAAATATAAAATTTTTCAATTCTGCTATGGCTGTTTTGATGGCAATTAGTATTTTCACTATTGTTGTCAGAAATATATATATATATATATACACACAGGGGTGCTGACAAGTCCTTAGCCCGACCAGGAAGGAAACAAGTTAATGTTTCTGTCAGAATGGCATGAATTTCCTTTGGCGCCTTGCCTTGCAGAAAAAAAAAAACTTGATGACAGCTTGCGTCTCGATGTTGTTGAAATCATGCGCGTCCCTGACATGCTTCTGAGCTTGTTTCTTTCCTGGTCGGGCTAAGGACTTATCAGCACCCGGTATATATATATATATATA
>Ga0123354_10012568_pt1 | contig 13120 bp, 8 predicted proteins | sample TergutLab28metaG_2_FD_97872 | JGI IMG/M metagenome (GOLD analysis project Ga0123354, IMG submission 97872) | Labiotermes labralis P4 segment gut microbial communities from Petit-Saut dam, French Guiana - Lab288 P4 | ecosystem: Host-associated > Arthropoda: Insects > Digestive system > Gut ...
ATGAAGGTGTCCACTTCTTCTCGGATGTCTTCTTCTGTAAGTAAGGCGCCATCTTGCGACGCCTGAAGCATCAAGTCTAGGAACGCCAGTCGCCGTTTCACACCTATAACCGTACACACCACTTTCAATATTATCTTCATGTCATAACGCCAAATCTGATCACTCAACCAGTCTAAATCTCCTCACCTAGAACCTCATTATTCTCTTCCCCAGTCTGATGCTCTGATCTCACCAGCAGTTCCTGTTTTCTTCTTCGAATGATAGACCATGTCAAACCGTGCAGAACAGCCAGGTCCTTCTGCTGTTGTCTGCCGAGTGGCGACAGATTATATAAGGTGTCTGAGTTCAACCAGGGCGATCCCATCCTCGTGAAGAAAATCCATCCCATTCTGAAACACAGGAAATTCCAACGTTCCTAATCTCACTAACATTAGGAATGCATTTAATTTAAATGTCCAAAATATGTCGAAAATTAGCTGGTGGTATATCACAGTTTTTATACCAAGCACACTAACGACGTACAAACGGTATACTCTTACTTGAGCACCGAGGTGAAAAAATTGAAATGGGACCATTAAAACGTAACCCGGTATTTGTACTGCAGGATCGTTCATTTTGAACACAATCATCTCGACTTTACTGATGTTATCTGTTCAAAACGAAACGGTTTTAGAGGTTATGTTGCTGGAAGAATGGATCTGCTGTATTAGTGACTGTTCACGAACAGCCGTTTCCATTTCATCATTAATATTCACATCTTGACGATTTTAGAGATTCTACAGAGGCCTAAATAACTTACATTTGGAAGACATCTATCGTGTAAATTGTGTAAAATAATTCATAGATAGAAGGATGGAAAAAATAGAATATAAACTGATTTGAAATGTAATCGATGAATTGTTCTTTTTTTGTTTCAGTCTGTCACTCTGAGCCATGTTAAGACATCTTAACTAAAGACATGTTTATTCATTCAAAATATCTGTGCGAGGCACCGAACTGACAATTTTGTACTTAACCACTGTTCTAAGAATACATGGAGATGAGTGTGAATTGGTCATCATCTTCCTTATTCAAACAATTTCGTCACTTGACCTACAGGCTTTACTGTTAATGGCAATACATATATATCAACATTACGTACGCTAAATACAGACGTGCATACTAACACATAAACAGCAAACTCATAGCGGTATGTTATTGCTACAGCGCTGTTAGAATGTCACAGTTACAGATATCCAATTATGTTCCTTGCTTAGCAGTGAGGAATATAGGTACCAGTCACTGACAGTGGTATGGTTCTAGCACGTCAAGAAAGCGAATGAGCCAGTACACATCATTGACAGCCACATGCAGGCTGCACACTGAAATCCTACTCTGCAAACCTGGACATGATATGGGATGGACTGTCACACACATCAAGACGCTTGGAACTACTAAATTGTGGTGTTCAATGGACCGTGATTTGTTGGAAATACACAGATGAAATTATGACGTGTTAATTCAGATCTTTACTTAGAGCAAGTTACACAAACTGAATAATCTATACATTATTACCACTTTATATTTAGTGTCCGGTTTTAATTCCCACTGTTTTTCTTTTTATCTTCTTATTATTATTATTAATGTTCTTATTTCTATTAATAATGTTTTTTGTTCTGCCTACAGTTTCACTCTCATCGCTGTCAGTTTCTTTAAATACGAAACATCTTAGAAAAAATGTTTCTTGTTAATTGTGCTGTTCCACTGCAAACAGTTAGGATGTGTCCGTACGTTACAAGGTGTTAGATTGTGTAATTATATTTTTGTGAGTTACAAGTAAATGTAAATGTCGAGCAAAAATCCCAGTACTGAACCAGAGTTTTCCTGGAGTTTGAAGCCTCCAAGTTTTGAAAGAATTTCTAAATGAAGGTGGTAACATTTTTAGTTTGAATCAACGACTGCATTTGCCCCCGGTACAAATTCCTGTTACTGATTTCTGTTAGAGGCCGAGTCTAACCGAGGGCCATAATGTTACCGGAAGCTTTCTATCGATGAAAATTTCCAATCACGTTACAGGGAATCGAACACACATTCTTCCGGCTTCTAGCTAAGTGCATCAACGAAACAGCTCACCACGTGACCCCAAGTTGTGAAGGACATTCATATAATTTTAGTGTGAAATGAAGTAGTATTTTAATCCAAATTTTTTTCGGTAAGAAAAGAATCATTTTTCTTTGGTGGAAAAGCGATACAGACTCATTAAATGCCTTTTGTGCATGTTCGTGTAAATTATTTTGTTGTGAGACAATTAGTTGTAATTTTTATTAATAAGAAAATATAAACAGATATAAAATTTATTGTACCAGAATACAGTCAGCTGTGGAACAATCAGTTCTCAGTCCTGTACATGATAAATCAACCGTCCACTTTCTGACACATATTTTGATACGGCAGTCACTCACACAGTGACCGTGTGTGCACAAGGTCAGGTACAACAGTTCAGAACGCATCAAAATTTCTGAAAACACAAGTAATATAAAAACGTTCAGTTTGTTTAAGGAATTGCAGCGGAATGTTTCTAATTTCAGGTTATAATGTACTAGTAGAAGGTCCGTGCAATACTGCTGTTCAACTGTGCGTTGTAAATTGATTGTTAGATGGAACTGGTGAACTGGTGTCGCTTTGTAATTGGTTGCACCGTTAGGATGATGTAAAACAACAGAGTGCCAGCTGCTTGGGCAACGGTGGGCTTCCGCGTGCCTTGCCATTATATCAATATAGCCAACAGCAGCACACAGCGTTCACCTCAACACACTGCCATCTCTCACCTGTGGATAGCCTTAACGTACTCCGAGTCACTGTGCTGCTTTGCTTTCAGACTGACACCCATCGACGTCTCTGGAACAGAGAGATCAGTGTGCAAAACTGAGAACAGACCGTGGGATTCTGGCATTTTGAAATTGGAAAATATATTTGCAGTATCAAGAAAACCTGAAAAATCAGGGCAGATGGAATGGTGGGGATGCCGGTACAAATTACTACTCCCAGAGGTCCTGGAATTGGGCTCGAAACCCCTCAGTTTTACATATAAAATCTGGTCGTTCCCACCAGTTTTAATATTCGCGAATATATATTTAAACTAAGGCATTCTGAAACTAAGAGTCATTCTTCTCCATTTAGTGGAGAGATTTGTAGCCGGACTTCTCTTGCTGAGTGGCCTGAAAGATTACTTCAATTTGCCCAATCTCTCTCTCGGCGATACTGACCAAAATTGCCCCTTTTGATGTGGCTCCGTTATTGATATTATATCTAAGAAGATATCATTTAAAGCTTCGTCTTCTACAGGCTAACAGCACGACACTCACCACTGATGTTGTCCAAAGCACACAGGTTCATGTACGGAGTGACGTCAAACTCTGGCCCATTCAAGTGCCTGGACAACTTCTCCAACAGAATCGTTCCATTTCTGTTGAACACATCCACAAAATTCTCTAGGACTTTGAAGTGGAAAGCTGGAGTAAGCAGCTTACGGTGGGTTGCCCACCGCTGCCCTGCAGAACAGCAATATAAACTGCTTCTGTTCAAACCGCACAGCAAATGACAGAACTCAGATATACAGTACAATTTTCACAGTCAATCTGACCTCACTACCGGTGCAACTGTTCCTACTAACAACAACAAATCAAATGATGGCCACGTAGCTGCTCTGTGGATGGAGCACAACCACACAATTTCAGACGGTGCACAGCAACACTGCAACATTCCTTACATCCGTTTTAAACACATGGCCTTATTTTCAACAAAAACGTAAAATAAAATTTATTTAAGTGCACAAATCAAAATACTGCTAATTAGTGGTGCTCATCAAGTAAATAAAAATGAAATCATTTCAAAATTTTGCGAGAACAATTAACATCGTTGCAGAACATTTTTCCCTAGAAATGCGTTTCATACGGACAATTTATAACGCAAACTTGATTAGCACTAAAATTGTAAATGTCTCCAGCCATCACTGCGTTATTGGTGTGAAGGCCATTTCATCATACGGAACAATTAGATTGCAATTATTGTGCAATTAGTGTGCAATTATGGTGTACAACAACAACAACAACAACACAAATACCGACAACACCATCTATGTGTGATGCATATATATTGGGCGAGAGGTGGAGAAGTGAATTTTGGGAACAAGGAAAATTGCCCTTGCAATAGATTATAATTACAGCTGATTTTAAACAAAGATACTCGTCTGGGCTCTGAATAAATGTAGGATATTACATCCGTTCCACCATTTTGGAGGAACCTCCCAATTACGCGACATAATATACATTACGTTGCATGCAGGAAAATAAATTTTTAAATTTCATCGACGTGAAATATGATAAAAAATACAGCAGAAAATATAAAATTGCAAAGAAGGTGGAAATGATTGAACTGACGATTCTATTAACAGCAGAATGTTGTTCCATCACTCTACTAACAGTAGCAGAATGTGGTTCATTGGCTTAATATCAGAAGCAGAATGCGTTTGAATAACATTACTGAGAGTAGCTGAATGTATTTTATTCACCGTATTAACAGCAGCAGAATATTGTTCAATCATTTTACACAGTAACATAATATGACGCAATCACCTTACTAACAGTAGCAGAATGTTGTCTTTTCACTTCACTAACATTAGCTATGAGAGTTTTTTCTCCTTAACATTAGCAGAATGTGATTCCATCACCTTACAGTCATTAGCAAACTGAGGTAAAATCGCCTTACTCACAGAATCAGAATGTATTTCGAACAAATTACTGACTGTAGCAGAATGTTATACTTTGACCTTACTAACATTAGCAGAATGCTGTTCAATCACCGTACCTGTGCTGGTCAGCAAACCGGAGCCAAGCCACGGCCACAAGAACCTGTAGACCAGTCCTTTGTCAATTTGAGTGCTGCTGCTCAACAGGATCTCTAAATCAACGTGACACAGCAACGTGCATCGTACATTTCAGTGATAAAGGTAATGACAACAACACGACTATGGAAACACAAATATTAAAATGCAACCTGACTCATTCTGTACCGAGAACGAAGAGTATGCTAATAGCGAACGGAACAGTTCAAGAGTTAGCAATAACGCTGGTCAACACACAAAATGTATCCTTAACCAACGTAGTTGATTCTTCTTCAACTCAATGTGCTGAATACCAATATTGTCTTAGAATTAAATTCTTGGCTATAGATTCCATGATACATGAATTGTGACTTAATGCGTAAAATAGTTACTTGTGAAAGGAAAAATGTGTCAACCTGCGATCCCAGACGGTGAGTAATAATATTGCGCAGAGTGGTCACACTGGCACAGTGCCAGTTAGTGAGGTGGCTTTAGGGGATATCTTGTGGGGCAGAATTAGGCCGACGAAAAACTTAAATAGAAATAAGTAGCTGGTGTGATTAATTGTTATTTAAAATTTTTTATTCTGTAATTTAGTTACATTTCCTATACTATGCAACGAACCTGTGTAATCAACCGAGATAATTATTGCTATAATTACGAAGAAGTTAAATTTTCAACATGAAAATTCCATTAACACCGATCGAAAAAAGCTTGTGAATGCTATTGAGTTGCGAAGTGGGAGACCAAGACAAAAAATGTGCTTCTAATGTTTGTTGTATTTCTTGTCTTACAGCTCTGCGTCAATGGCTAAATAACATAGGTCGAACAATGCCTTTTCCCTTCCCTTGATATGGAGGGAATCAACGGACCATTTGACGGATTGCTCTTTGTGTATAGTTCCGCCTCTTCGGTGCGGAATTACAAAGAAAATAAGAGGACTGCCAATTATCCTAATATTTCTTTTGCTAATCGACCGGTACCCCACACTAAGGCCTGTCTGTTCCAGTACCATCACTGCAGGATATTTTAGATTCAGATGACGTGCCTAACGAAAACCAGGAGAAGACGTCTGATACTTCGACATCTACAGATTCTGATTTCACTGCTGATCTTCAATTTAACGAATTCGATCACATTACACAAGAGGATTTCGATGATCTAATTATTGATCTCGACGTACCGAAAAATAAGGCTGAATTGTTAGTTTCAATACTTCAACAATGGAACTTTCTGAAAGAAAATGTCAGAATTTCAGAGTATCGTAAATGGCAAAACGTTCTAGTTCAATTCTATAAAATGGAAGGTGGCCTTGTTGCTTGCACTGATATTGATGGCCTGATGCAAACACTCGGTATTAATCACTATCCTCTGGACAGCCGACTCTGTACATACTCGTGTAGTTTGAGTCTCAAAGCAGTTCTCCTTCACAATGGCAACACACTACCTTACATTCCTGTTAGTAATGCAATGCGTAATATGGAGTCATATGAGAACATGAAGATTCTGTAGAAAGCCATTAAATACGGTAAATTCAAATGGCAAATTGCGCTGACCTAAAAGTGATAGCCTTAGTACTTGAACTACAACAATGATTCACAAAATATTGCTGCTTCATTTGTGAATGGGACAGCAGAGCTCGGTTTCTTCATTATTCAATAAAGGTTTGGCCTTCCAGAACACCTCTGGAACCAGGATTCATGAATGTGAAAATCAACCACTTGTGGAACCGAGTAAAATTTTGTCGCCATCCATGCTTTGAAGCTTGGTCTGATGAAAAATTTTGTAAAGACCATGAACTAAGTATAAGCTGCCTTTACTTACTTACGAGAATATTCTCCATACTAAGTGAGGTAAAATTGAAAGAATGTATTTCCATTGGTCCACAAATACGAGGTCTTATCAAGGACGAATACTCGGACATCCTAATTCAAGGCGACGGAATGTCTGCATGGGAAACTTTTAAATGTGTAGTAAAAGAATTTTTGGGAAACAGAAGTGTTAAAAACTATCAGGATTTTGTAAACAAACTTTTGTAGAACTATCAGACGTTAGGCTGCAATTTTTCAATAAAAGTACACTTCCTTCATTCGCATTTGGATTTTTCCCCAGATACCTGTGGTGCAGTGGGTGATAAACACGGAGAAATTTCTATCGAGACATTTCTTCAATGGAGAAGAGATATCAAGTGAAGTGGAACTGTGCTATGCTCGCCGACTGCTGCTGGACTTTGAGAAGTGATGCCATTACCAATGAATACAAGTGAAAGGGAAAACACAAAAGAAAAAAAAACATGATTTTGTTTGCGTTAAATAATTTACTTAAACGAAAAATGTTCAATTTACTTTATAAATATTATCCCTAAACACAATCAGTCTACTAAACACATTCCTTTCCGCTGAAAAGTGTTTAGTTTTATATTTAATCCACCGTTCCTTATAATATTTCAACCCATTTCGTAAAATTTCACGTGGTAGCATAATTATAAACTAGAGTCAATTAATATTTGTAGGTCCCTTTTATAACTTCTTTGATGCAAACTAATAAATTAATAACATTTAATCACAGATACAAAAATTATTTTTGAAATTTTTTCCCCAGGGTAATTATACAGGTGCAGCTGTGGTGACAGGAAGTTTAGATTTAACCCAGTTAAAAAATTTGAAATATCATTTGAAAAGATGAGAAATTATAAAAAACAGAAAGAATTTATGCATAATATCATATAAATTCAGTACAAGTGACGGAATTTCACAGAGCAGAGACACGTTGTAACTGAAGGCTATCTGATGTGCAACATGGCGTCAGGAGTCTACGTAGAGGGAAGCAATTAAATTTGATGTTCTAATTAACAGCAGCAACCTAATTGTTTGATAAACATGTGATCCACATTATGTGAAAATGCAGTATGGAGTCAATAAGCTGCCCCATATCCTTGATTCACTCAGTGTCAGTGACAGACGATTCACACAATTTGTGATCAAAACCGAGCAGCAGGATTTATAGAGAGGGATTTCTTTCACGAAACATTTCGAATTCTTCAGCAAATAGAAGGCCGTTCCAATTCCTGTTCGCACTACATAAGTAGTTAATGCAAAATTTGAACAGGTGTGGTTGTAGAACTGATCTTTGTGGTACACCATACAGCACTTCGTATGGTGTGGAAAGCGTTTCACAGTAACATACATGAAGTGATCTCTAGGTCAAGTAACTACGTCACCAGTTTGTGTAACCAGCCAGCGGCCGGAAGTCATTTAGTTTTCGAAGAAGCAGATCATGCAGAACTGGGTCAGACACTTTACTGAAGTCAAAATATGGCATCAGACTGTTGTAGTTTCCCAACTCGGCGGTCCTGGGTTCCGCTCCGTGTATAGGTCACCGACGAGGAAGAGTGGGCCTTGTTGATTAAGAGTTATAGCTCACGACAGTCTTCATAATTAATTGTTGTGTAATTTTATTAAATGGTTGAATAATTACAGTTGGTAGTAACCAAACGGTAAGCACAGGAGAAGAATCAATTTCTACGATTCCACCCAACAGAGATGTTGAATGGACGACGATTGCCTAAAGAGTCCCCGCGTTCGTTAGCAGATATCAGGACTATATTAAACACTGATCCTGCGAAATGTCATTAACACCTCTCTCCCCTCCTACCCGTACAACACACACAAAAAAACCTATGGCACAAGGGTGAATATTCCAAACAGTCGTTACACATTCCTGGCTGTCTAGACTGGGGGGGTACAACTCATGGTTAGTGGGCCAAGAGCCACTGGATACTACACTGTGGATGAGATTAAACTAGTGTAGTAATAAATGCAATATATGTAACGAGTTTGGTCGCAGAAGGTTTAGATCTAATAAAATTATGGTGCCAAGAATTAAATTGGGAGTATAAAATGTGCGAAACCTTTGTATGGATGGAGAAGTCGCGTGTTTTGGAAAAGACAGCGATAAAGAAAAACTGATCTGTAGTTGGTCAGTAAAGCACTGTTCATTTTTTTGAAAAAGGGAAAAATTTAGCTCTTCTTCCAAGGCAAAAAACATTTCGCCGATGTAACTGACGTTGAAAATAATATATATGCCAGCTGTATGAACGGTATGATGTGCCCACAGTGCTTGTCATTGCTCCAGATACGATAAAAGACCCAAATATCACCTGACACTAAATCACAAAACAAAATCATTTGCATCCCACAGACACTCGGTGCTATGGAAGTGTTTGAACATTTCACAAAAGAGTAAATAATGTTTACACAATCAGTACTGACAAACGTTTTGTGAACTATAGGTCGGTTTATTGAGCAGCAGAAGACATTAGTGGCAGATGAACCAAGTTTACAAACTGAAAGGTGGTTTCACTTTTCGACAGCTATCAAAGTGTTTTACACAAACCGCTGGTCACAATGAAGGGTTCAATATGTATTCAGTTCAATTCTCAAGTTGGGAGTACGAGCTCCAATCAGGGAATACTTCGTGCGGTGATCAAAATGATTTCTTTGTTGTTTTACCAACTAGATTCTAGCAAGGATATTGGTATATTAAGGTTGTTGGTTTATTACACAGTCACTTACTCATTACACTTTTACACACCCAGTCTACTCGTGCACGGCACTGTTATTAAATTGTACCAACTGCCATCCGCGCCAACAGTTCCTTCAATTTTCCTCGGACGACTGCCCAGGGACCTCTCCCCTCACTAAACCCCTACACCGGCTCCCTTCAAAATCACTTCCTGGCTTAATGATTGTCTAGCTCAAACAAAAGAAGGGTATAGACTGTCCTGTTCCCAAGGTCAACATAGCGGTATCGCGAAACCCCAGCAGACTTGCTGCATAACTTCGCGTGACAATACATCAATAAGCTTAGTGCCCTAAACCTCTAAGTCTGCATCTGCGACGTACTAGAGTCTGGCAAAAATATCTTCTGTCGCCCCACTTTCCCTTTCTCTGACACATTCCCGGGTAGCGACACTTGTTTGGCTCCGACCCAGGATCAACCGTTACAAATTCATTCCGTGTGTCGCCATTGTATGAATAGGGGTGAAAGCATTTATAACAACACCCTGTATGTTATCAGCACCGAACGACTGAGAATATATAAGGCGTTTAAATAATACTGACTTCAAATTTATCACAATAACGAAATTCTACATTTTCTTACTACAACAACAAAAACAACAACAGCTCATGAATAATTTAACGACGTTCTTGGAAAAGTCGTCTTTTCTAATTTAAAGGCTTGTCGCCATTGTGCCGGGTCGCAAGAACCACAGCGGTTACTGACATGAAATATCGACACAATTGCCAGTTAATTTGATTAACCGTTTAGTGCCGACCTCGGTGCAAGTTACGAAGAGCATATTCTCCATATGCTACACCATCGTCAAAGCAGTTAACTATAGTTTATCATTTATAACATTTAGGACCCAGTGAACAGTTGCATTTTCAAACGCAATCCAACCGAACTGTCACACTTTTGCTCAATACAATACACTGTTTAAGTTGCTTGGTTCAAATAGCTAACGCCAGGTTACTCACCTCCACATACTTTGCTTCTGCCACAACAACAGACAGGTGTGAACCGTTCCACACTCTCACGATAGTGCCGTGTTTGTGAGTTAGTGCCTCCACGTACGCGTGGTACTCTGGTTCAGACAGACAACACATTTCTACGTGCTGCACCCACAGTCCTTCATAAATCAGTCAATTTTATCAATGCAGAATACAATTGCGTAATAATCAGCAATTCACCAACAAAATATTTAGAGCTCTGCCCACGTGACAACTAATAAAATTAACGTAATCACATATCACCAACACCATGCAGCATCTACGACATTCTCACTTCAAAATCATAAGGTCGTAGCGTTCCATGACGGCGTTCGCGACTGACGGCAAGACATAGAATCTCACGAAGCTTACTTTGGTAGTAGAATATCATCCCCCAAAAATTGCCCAATAAAGGAAGCGCCATCGGGCCGGGTAGCTTTTGTGACAGTTTCATGCGAGATCTTGTCTTGTAGTCTTTGAAGAACAACAGCGCCAACAAGCAGACCAGAAGGAGGCTCAGTGCAGCTAGCAGCATGGTTACCTGGCAACACAAATTGTGACGAATTACAGTGTGCAGGCAGCCAAATATCGACTGTAATGCACAGTTTCCGATTTGTATATTTGTGCTTATGTATATAAAAAATAACGAACAAATTAATAGAAACTACAATATATTATTAGATTCATTTATATTTTAATTTTGCTCTAAAATAATTCAGTTGATTTCCATTGAAAAAGAGGAAGGAAAATTTGAAAACAAATTGCGTGTTCGGGGTGATGTTATTATCTGATGTGAGTTCTGTTTCTGCAAGAATATATCAAGTAATATTTGAATCGTGGCGTAATTTCTTCTTATTTTTCTCATTCTTGGTCTTATTATTCCTATTATTATCATTATTATTTTTCATTCTTCTTCATATGTATGTCTTTAAAATCCACAGCTTCTCCAATCACTCTTTGAAAGTTCAGCAATGCAGACGCAATGCACTGAATTTTTTCCACATTTCGACATTCCAGCCGCACTGTCACGGAAGGCTATGGGTGTAAACTTGTTTGTGAATGTTTCGGGTATTCTTGTGGTCCTTCCAGTTCCTCTGTCTCAGTTTTTACAGACACTTCAATTACTTCCCACTGAATAATTACTTTATCTCTCAGTTCGTATTCACGTAAGTCAGTTATTTCTTCCACATCACACATAAACATTACAATGCCGGTTGTTCAGCCAGTTTAAAATTTTTTTTTGCCAGTTAATTTTTGTCTCGCCCTTTTGGAAAACTTGAAATAAAAAGTGGTGGTCAGCATCACGAGCCAGCCGTTTTGCCCTCGGTTTTACCGTCCACTAGCAATGGAACAGAACACTGGGTGTTCCAGGAGCGGTTCTGGACATTTAGAGGAATGATAAAATGTTGGCACACGCTGGGATTAAAACCACGGACGGTCCATCCACTACTACATTCCATACACCCACTACGCTCTGAAGGTTCCATTCATTACTGGCTGCAGGCCTGTTAAAATGCTAAATTAATTATTCAGGAAGACATCCAAAGACAGGCGCATCGACCTGTTGATTGTGGAACTGTGCAATTTAAAGTCTCTTGTTACGCTGCTTGTGTCTGAACCGCCACAATTGAAGACCGATAAGCTGATCTTGTTACGTCAGTTACTAATTACATGTCGGGCAATCAGGACATAAATGTGTAGCAAATTTGTACTGAGTGAACAAAATTTCAAAGGAATGACATTCTTAACCATTATCACAGCAGTAATGTTAGTGCTGCCACCTGCTGTCAGCAGATCAGCGACACACCTCGGCAGTTCGGTGATAATCTGCCGAACTTTGGATGAAGGTCAAGCATTTCCCTACAGCTAACATCTTATTGCGGAGTGCAGACGAACTGAAATCGTGGGTTACATAAGTACATTCCGAAAATATCGTAACAATCTTGGTTATCCTGAAGGCATATTGTGTTGCTGGTAGCATTGTCCCTGAGAAAGATCTTTGTCATTGTTTGTCAGCTTCTTCTGTCACTGAAGTGCTTCCTCCTAGATGAAGTAAACTAACTTATGGCAATTTTTATTCAATGTATAAAATGTAAAGTGATGTAAACGGTTGTCTCACTCATGTGCATTTCTTAGGACAATTCTACACATCAGGCCAAACACAGAACGCCATATCTTATGACGGATAACAACAACATTCAGAAACAATCAGACAACAATCACAGGTCACACTGTTCTATATATTAAGAGCTTCATTCACTAAATGTAAACAAACACGTCAGCAGTACGTTCTTTGCCATCCGTGCTGTCTGCAGTTGTTTGTATTTCTAACAAAACAACAGAAATCCACAGGCAATGGCAACATTTACATTAACATACACTTCACGCTTTACAAATATTCCTTTATGCAACAACAGAGCGACCAAACTTTATCCCTCCAACAGAAATGTTTGTATAATGTCGGACATAAAAAACTGCGTGAGCGATATCACACAAGAACATTACACCATTTGCTGTCCTGATACAGTCGCTAACACACCAACACAAACTGACAAACAACACAACATGTACTGTACATGCTCTAAGCACCAATTCCATACACAGTTTAATGCTCCATTCTTCCTCTCTGCCAAACACAAACAACAATACCGATTTGTGTGACCGTCCTGTTTTAAATTGTACTTTATTAAAGTAACATAAAACTTAC
>Ga0123354_10012569_pt1 | contig 13119 bp, 4 predicted proteins | sample TergutLab28metaG_2_FD_97872 | JGI IMG/M metagenome (GOLD analysis project Ga0123354, IMG submission 97872) | Labiotermes labralis P4 segment gut microbial communities from Petit-Saut dam, French Guiana - Lab288 P4 | ecosystem: Host-associated > Arthropoda: Insects > Digestive system > Gut ...
AGTATTAAGTTCGTGGAAAATCATTAATTAGTTCATATTTTGAGATTGTGTCTGTAGCCTCGTTTGTACACCACGCAATGCGCATGAGCCGTTTTATATTGACATCTGTGGCTTGCCCGGCCATATTATATTTTATCACATTATCACATAAACGGCACGATTTCGGAAGCAATTTATTAAATATGAAATACATGTTTCGACTTTGTCTATAAATTTTTTCTAAATATTTCTCATTTCAAAATGAACCCGGCGAGATATTGTCATAAATGTGCATAGGCCTGCATGTTGTGTACCCATTATTCGTGTCAGGTTTTAATAAAACTTGAATTTTCTGGACAGATTTTCGATAAATACACCAATACAAACTTTCATGAAAATCCATACAGTGAGAGCTGAGGTGTTCCATGCGGACAGACATACAAACAGGCAGACGGAGAGGATGAAGCCAAGAGTCGCTTTTCGCAATTTTAAGAATGCGCCTAAAAAGGATTCTAGATTCTCGAACAATATAAACAATATATGGGACCTTGTAAAGTTAAGAATAAAAGTTACTATATTTTGTATCATTCAGCGAGCTACAGAAAGCTTTATTATGTCGGAAGTATTTTGGCGTAGTACGTGGCATTATTCCAAAACTGATGTAGCGATATGAATTTCACTGTAAGTGGTTCCGCCATATAGGTCAGCAAGCTGTATCCAAATATGTTTAAACATGTTGCACACTGATTCCAAACAAAACTGAAATTCATAGGGGATCACGAGCCAGGAGGACTTATTTACGTCACTAAAAAGCACTGATTTAAAAAAAAATCACAGGAAATGGAACAACTATGGAGGAACATAAACTGTCGATGTTTCTAAGGGCCGAATATTGAGAATGAACAAAGGAGTGAATTACTCTGTCGAAACATAAATTTTGAACATAATTGTTAAGAAATTCGGACTATGTCCAAAGTCGCAGTCTATAAAAAGACCTACAACGCATTGGAGTCTGGATCGCCCTTTGTTTTCAGGTGTAACAGCAAAATTGGAAAACATACTTTGGAGGAGGCCAGTTACGTATAAATAGTTTGAATTTCCGTTTTTTTGAGAATTATCAAAGCGATTTCGGCACCAGAGGGGCACGGATTTACAAAAGCGTTAGGCATGGTAATGGCACTGACAGTACGAATTTTGAGAAATATCAAAAGAAGCAATTCCACTAGATATGTACAAATTTTTAGAAGAAGATAATTTTGGGAATCATGAGGGATTCAGTACTACCACACTTCCAGAACTTTTCAGAAACATCAGACACGGTAATGACATGGACATCACAAATTTTAGAACCCACGAGACCAGTCAGCTGCACCACAGACCCCACAAAAATAGAGTTTAAAGGCGCTCATACAAAGGCTTTGCCACTCTTACTGTTGAGAGAACCCTTATCCATTGGATGCGGAAATAATGCTGCTTACTTACTGCTGTAATACACAAGCAGCCTTTAAAATCACACTGAAAGTGTGATGCCATAAATTTCAAGGCAACAAAAATTACAATAACACTTGCATTGAGCACAAACTATGATGAAAAAACACAAATATACGAGTATTTACTATTTTGTTCCTTTAGGATGCGATTCTGGACCGATATGAGCCGACGCTTCCTGAGCTATAAAACACATTTCTCAAACACTCTGTATGAAACACGAGCTTAGAAAGATTTATTTTCAACCTTATTCTATCAGATAACTTTGTCGTTATCACTGTAAATCTTTATTAAAATCCCGTGTTCTCTATTCTGGCAAGAATTTCTGTTTTCAGCAAAACATACCCACCCACACACACACACACACACACACACACACACACACACACTTTTGTAAACAAAGTGCCTGAAGTACATTGCCTAATTGAAATAAACTTCCAATTCTCTGAGCAAAGAGACTACAAAGGATTTTGAAATACACTTTACGACACGCAGATATCTCTGCATTATGACTGTGTAACAAATAGTACCAGTTTTAATTATGAAAATTTTAAAACCTAAAGTCCTTGCACACTGTACATAAAATTCAGTTTCAAAGGAAAAATGAATGGAACGTTTCTTATTTCAATTTTATTTAGCAAAATAGTTCCTGTTAGTTGCGAGAAATATATGGAAAAATTAACAGATTCTGTAGTCAATATATATAAAATTCTTAAAGTTAAAAAAGGCAATACGCACAGTTAATAATGTGGTTTAAAGTTTCATGTTTATTGCTAAATGACATCACGAAGGTCTACAAGAAACAGAAATAGTGCGTGTGGTCAGCAGCATAGAGAGTTACAAAGTTTGCAGCCCTTGACAGAGAAGTGGCTCCCCCCCCCCCCCCCGTCTGTATGCCACATAATCATCCCCACCCCCCATAGACACAATGTTATTGGGAGTCCAATTCTCCATATGGGGCCCGAGAATCTAAATCCAGGGAGAGGAAGGCAATTCTTATGTTACTTATAAACACAATGACTCAACTGATCATGTAACATCATGCATGCAACAATGGGATAATCTAGTATAGCGGTTTGCAAAAAGTTAGAAACTGTTGTCTATTTGTAAATGTTATTTCTGCAGTCTGGGTTTCTTAGAAAATATAGGAGAATTCATAATAGGGTAGAAAATTTCTGGCAGAAAATAAAACCATGTATTTCCGAAAATGATCGGTGTTCGGGAGCACTTGTAGAATGCCAGTCACGTGCGTTATATATTGAATAAACGCGCTGCAGGTAGATCTTCAGCTCCCTGAATTAATATTTGTTGGTATGTGTTCCTGAATTTTAGCACCACATCCATTTTAAGTTTGAACTAGCATAAAAAACTTACTTCTTTCGAAAATTGCTCGAAAACTAGTAAGTTGTTGTACAATCAAATAGTCAACTACAGGACAAGTGTAACGCCTTTCTATCCAGAAGCTGTCAAACCATGTGACACATCGAAACAAGGTGTCACATCTTCCCGTCTAACTTTCCGTTTCTTTACCTGAGGCAGACATATCGGGCTTTCAAAGTGCCTTAGAAAAATTGATATTTGAAACTCTCACAGCATTGATTCTGAATATCATGAAAGATGTATCGTGGTCTTGTTTGATAAATACAAACGGACAGTTCAGAGACCTGCTGTTGCCGCCATCAAAGTAGAAGAAGAATATAGCAGGTTCGTTCGAAACGTCGTAAGATTTCTGCTATATTACAAGTTGTAAAATTCTAACATGCCAAGAAACTTGTCCCGTGTACATAAATGAAAAGCAATAACGTAACCAACAAGGTACACTTTTCGTGAGATATTTCTGTACAACCCTATGTTTTATGATGCAGCACCCACCGTCATTTCATTAAACGTATCAGCAACTAACATATTTTGTTTTATATTTAATTGTTGGTTATTTATTTAAAGAGATATTTCAGACATTTTATTTTCTGTAATCACATCAATATGTTTCGTACTTCAATCTTTTACTTACTTCCAACATTTGGCTTAGTATGTAATGTTGTTGAAAACTTTATTACGATATTAGTGTTATCTCTAAAGATCGTTAATCCGGAACATGTAACATTACAAATATATATCTCTTGATATCATAAAAATCATATTGCAAAATATTTGGATCAACTTTCCAGTACGTAAGGTCGTAAACTTGAAGAGCGAGTCACGTAAATTCCCTGTTTTACGTGTTTCCGGCCTCTTGCTGCCCTCCATTTCATTTCCATGTTTCCTTTGAATGCGAACGGGCGAATGGATCATCTCGAGTCCCGATCAAATTAGTTCAATCAATTAAGGGCCGTGGCGTGGAAAGTTTAGTCAGCGGCACTCATACACCATAGAGCATTAAAATACGATAGCTGATGGCAATCTGTTCTTTTGGAGAAGAGGAGAAGGTTCAGTGCTTGCAGAGAATAGCAAGTGCTCAAGGTAGTGCAGTAACTGCTTAAGTCAATGCAGTAAAAAATTTTCATTTTTTTCGTTCTAGGAACGGCATCGTTTCTAAATCACATATATCATCATCATCATCATCATCAAGAATAACAGTTGTGCCCACCTGAATTATTCACAGGATGAAAAATGAAAATTTAATAAATAAAATTACGGTTCCTTAAGTTTAGTAAATGTTAAAAATTGTGCTTACTAAAGTTTAGTGTTGGGTAATTTTGTTCGTAGTTTAACGGATCACAGGCAACGTGTAAATAAGAAACTTGAACCTTTGTAGCGCGAGTAAATACACAACAAATTATTGAAATCGACAGTGCTGCCTGAAGCGGAGGCCAAGGAAATTAGACGAAAGACGAGACGTACGTTAGCTTACCTTGAACTCCGCTTGAGACAGCACTGTAAACACTTAACGTTGGGCATTTTCTGTTCACAAACAATTTCTGTGAAGGAATTAATAAAGACAAAGGTGATTGCAGACAATGCCAAACAATAATCTTTCTAAAACTGCCTGTCCTGAAAACGTCCATTCGGTAGTTCATTAGATCATTATGTTCCAAAAAAAACATTATCATAATAATGTATTATTATTATTATTATTTATATTTCGGAACGAGCCTAACAAATCAAAATTCCATTCATGACGAAATTAAGAGGCCATATTATACTCAGATACACTTCGCTCTAATTCGATGCAGACCTTTTGGCTTGTAGTTTGTGATTTAAAGATATTAAGATTAAGATACACAAAGTTTTAATTTCACATGTTGTTTTAAGTGGGTTTAGGACTTGGTCTTTTATATTGAGGGAGGAACATAGGCTGAGGGGTTTCGACAAAAGGGTGCTGAGGGAAGTATTTGGGCCTACGAGAAAGGTGGTAAGATGGGAGTGGAGAAGTCTGCATAAAGGAGAGATTTGTGATTTGTACTCCTTGTTGTTAGTTTTTGGCGCGACAGCCCCCTGTAATCCAGGGCCTCCTCATTCACGAGGTATCTAGATCACAAGCAACGACGAATCACAGCCGGTAGGACTCCCCTGGACGAGTGATGAGCTCCTCGCAGAGACCTCTACCTGACAACACACAACACTCACAACATGCAAACGTCCATTCGCCCTGTGGGATGTATACCCACAATCTCAGCAGGCGAGGGGCTGCAGACTTACGCCTTAGACGGCGCGGCCACTGGGACCGACGATTTGTACTCCTAACCAAATATAATTCGGGTGTTCAAAGCAAGAAAAGTGGTTTAGACCGGTCATGTGACACGTATGAGGGAGAGGAGAGGTGTATACAGGTTTTGGCGAGAGAAACAGAAGGAAATGAATCATTTGGAAGGCCTAGACATAGACGGGAGTATAATAATAATGTGGACATTAAAGAAGTGGGATGGGGAAGAGACTGGATTGATCTGGCTCAGAATATGGACAGTGTTTCTTTTCTTTAATGTGGCAATGAACCTCCGGGTTCCATAAAATGCGGGGAATTTCTCGACTAGCCGGTGAATTATTAGCTTCTCAAGTAAGGCACCGCTCCATACAGTTATTATTATTATTATTATTGTTCCCTGGGAAGTACTATACTCTCTCAATAACAAAGTGAATTCTTCAGAATTCAGTCAGAAAATGAGGATACAGGTGTTGGTAGCATCGCTCAACTTTGTTCCTTCATTAAGCTAAATGTCATTTTTACATTGTAATATTGTGGCAAATTAACTTGACTAAACTGTGACAATTTCCGTAGGCCGATTAAGAAATTTTGCTCCATGAAGCATTCCCTTAAAACTGAACGGAACTTTCTACTGGACGATGTCAGTCTTTCTTTTATAAAATAATTATTTCCAAGGATGACGTTTTTCCGAACAGATGACAGTCGCCTGGCTGAAGAAATTCCACGCTATTGTATGAAATTGGCAAGTTAATTAACTACACACACAGTACAAACAATGAACAATGTATTATTATTATTATGTACGGTGTTTATACTGTCAGATAATATTCGGAACACTAATGTATTTGGAACGGCTAATACAGAATTCAGTCAGTGATAGGCCTAGCAGTTTTGCAGACCATATCACGTTATTTTAAAACCTCTCCATTATGTTATACGAATTTTAACACTGACAAAATTCAAGTCCAGTGTCACTGCCATTCGAACTCTGTCTATACAAAAGGCATTGTCACATCCACGCTATTCCCATGCATGAACATCGCTGCTATCCTTAAAATTTCCACACAAGTGGAGTTAAGTGGTTGCTGAACTGCGACCCCCAATTCCCTCCATTTCTTCTCACCCTCTTGAATTCTCGCACCACAGATTTCGCACGCCCATTCTTCCGGTGTTAGGTCCAAAGGGGCGTTAAGAGTGAAAATCAACTTGATCCAAACTAAGTTTCAACAAAAGGTCGAGGACCCGTCGAGCGGAGTGGAAGATTTTTAACAACGAGTAATTCTTGTGTTACGATTATTTCTGATGGGGGTGGGGGAGTGTAAAACAAAAACCTAATGGCAAAGGGCGTTTATTGCCAGTAAAGACGATTACAACCCCTTTCAAACTTCTACCTACCAGGGGTGCAGACGGAAAATAGTATAAGTCTGAATGCAGGGAGAGGGACGTCAGCACAGCCTAGTACGTTTCCCTCATTCATTCTGAATTCCATTCCGTTCTACACGACTGACCACTGCAGTACAACGAAGGGCCCTGCACTCAGCGCACGTGAGTGTTAACAACGCACGTGGGGAAAGCTCCATTGTAATAACATATACAATGATGGGTATATCGCTGACCTATCCATAATGGTTGCGGCTGTGATGTACATTTAGGCAAGTGTCGGGGCCGATTGTGGGACGGGGGACGGGGGGGGTTGATGCGTGTATGCAAAGTGTTAATGCATGTCCGAATACATGACACAAGTATATCTATATCATCTGCGGGAAGCGCTCTAACACAACCACACGACAACTGAAGGTCTTTTGTATACATTTGTTTTTATTCAGTCCTGAAGATGACGGCAGCGTGTTCCTTCTGAACGTTTATATCCACTGATTAGAACAAACAATGTCATGACCGATAAGCACGAACCAACGTGAAAAACTCGTGCCTAGTCCAATTGTCTTCGCTTTTTTTTTAAATGACAGGTTCGTTTGTTATCTTTTCTTTCGTCTTAAATATCATTTTGTAGTTTTATTGAAAATAATATTTGAAATAACACACAGAATTGCTCTGTCAGTTTCATTTATGATTTCAGTTAACAAACAAACAGAGTAGTGACTCAAGGATGAATACCAGGAGATTATGTGGAAAGTTTCTTGGTTTGCTCAGGTAGTTCATCAGCTCAAGAAATAATCTGTCCCTTGGATTTAGTTAGTTAATTACGAGGTTAATTTAACATAATGTTCACACAAAGATTCAGAACAGATGCATGTACGTATATACTATGTATGTACTATATTTAGAACAGCATTACTCAAGTTAAAACTTTCACGCCTGTTTTATTATAAAAGTATGCATAACAAAAACGTTTGTTTAATAACAGGTGGGATATTTTGCATTTTCAAGTTTATTGCAATAATGAAACAATCTGTTTACTTTTCTAAACATGAAAAATGTGGTTTAGAAAGCTGTAATGTTTTGTTCACAATAACTAATAATTCTCAGCCTTTAAAATTTTATCTTCGAAGGTTTAAGTATAAACGTCATGGGTATAAGTACTTGCTAAGGGCAGTGTTTACGTACAGTAAAGCAACAAAGCAGTAGAGAGCAATAAATGTGATCAAGCGAAATGTCATAATGTTGCATTAACATAAAACAAGCAATACACATTCTTTTAATTTTTTAAAAAACTCTCTCCTAAGGCTTTTGTTTCAAAACAATCTCCAGTTTCCGATTCTAAAAAAGGAAACAGCAAATTTGTAGATGAAAACAACGAAATTCTTACTAAAAAATTTCAAATTTGTTTCGCATCAGCCTACACACAAAGAATGAACTTCTTATCAATAAAACAAGAACAAGAAATTGTAAGCTCTCCTACTGAAATTTACTCCAAGTGGAGACAAATGTATTTGGTTTGAGGGTCTAATTTATATAGAGTGTAAATCAGGTGTTTTCTAACACTTCAATTTTGAATTGTTTAAACTAAAGCAACAATTTCATATCCCTTTTGAACATTATAAATAAAAAATAGGATTTACAATGTTCGCTATTTTGTGTCAAATTGCCACGCGAATTCCTCAGACTGGAGCAAAACTCAGTATATCATTCCAGGAGGGTAGGTAATTAAAGTGTATTGGAAAGTCAGTGATAAGTTTACCTGCTTCTTGAAGAAAGCCACACAAGTGGAGCGGAATTATTGTAGATTCCACCATTGTAACTCTTAATAAATTGAACTGGTATTCTGACGTAGCATGTCCAATGACTATATATTTAAACCATCAGTTTCGAATTTTTTATTTATGGGCTTCTTCAAGTGTGCAAAACTTCTTATAAGACAATAAACATCCAATTCCACTATTTTAACTCTTTCTAAAACACAGTAAATTTTTACATCTTTTGACCAATAGTTGTTTTACTCGAATTCATTATAAACAAGATCTGTGTTGACATATTTTCAATAATGTTAATAATTTGTTTTACCAAACAAGGATTGTTACAATGGATCAGATTGTGAATTATCACAAATGATATATCAATTCTTCATGAAATATGCACTAAATTTAGTTACAAACAAATGAAACGTTTCATTTTTTAACGTACATGTTTGTACAGGAAATAAATTTCAACTCTGAGTAATAATGAGGGCGATTTGTGAGGAACGTTAAGAGTGTATAGCGGGGTGACGTTACCAGCCGAGGCTGCAACCTGTGAAATTCTCAGATCAGTAACACAAGAGTTTGTGGCTTGAAGTAATGTTGACGAGGGAAGGAGATGACAGACTATGTGCAAACTTTGGTGAGCTGCAGCTGTTGTCCAGTAAGCTTGATCCCTTCACACCACATTATCATCATCTCGCAGCTGACGGGGAAGAGTTCGGATTAATAAGACGTCATGTCTACCCCGACAGTTTGCCGTATATCAAACTGTTACTCACTTGAATGCCCAGAACCTTCTACAAAATCCGATAACATCAGGCCTTTCTCAGCTCGATTTTATGCTGAGAAGTCTTTAATCTAAACAACAGCGAAGTCTTACAAAAATGAGGAACAACGGTTGTAAATGAAATCTATTGGACAGAAAAATTAATACTAAATAATAGAAAAAAAGTTTTTGTTCCATTAAATTTGTTAGACATTGGATTATAAATTATGGCGAAATGAAGAAAAATCGTTGAATATATATATATATATATTAAGTGAAAGTATCTAAAATCCGAACCTAATCCGTGAGAAAGCGCAAAAAAAAATATTCACATTTAAATTGTGATGCCTGAGATTTGCAAGGGGGAGAATATTGTCTTCCGGTTTCATCTGAACACATAGGTGACAGGTTTCTTCCAAATTGTGGCACATATCTATCAAAATTCACGGAATCACATCCAACAATCTCGTAATATTAATAAAAAGAACGGTGTTCCAAAATAAAATTGTCACTGCACAGAACCTGAATCATTCCCACGTAAGCGAATCTCCATTCCATAAGATAGCAAAATGAATCTAATTATAAATTTTCTCGTCGCGTTAATGTCGGTCATGCATACGTGTAGTATGTCTAGCAAAATAAAAATTTATGAAACTTTTTATTTTTAGCCCAAAATTAATGTGCTTTTGCGTTGCCTTACCAAGACTTCAAACTCACGATATTCCACGAACGTTCCGCAATAACGACCTTTCATCTACCTTGTGCATTTTGTGGTCTCAATACCGACAGCCTCGCTAAATAAACAACAACATGCAACCTACTTATACAATAACCTTCTCTCCAATAAAGAATACTTTTCATCAACATAAAACACAACTGTATAAATTACCGCAAATTTTTAGACCGTCCTTAACCTGTAGCGTTTTAAAAAACTGATGAAAATTAGAAGCCTTTATAAAGGAAAATGGGATCTATTGTTATATCATTCTGAGAAAATAGTAAAACGTTTTCCGTTAAAATTTCTGTCCTCTGCGTTTGAAGACTTTTTGATGGCTTTCAAACATACTACGTACAAGTAAATGGATACAGATAAGCATATTTATGACACAAATTTTCATTCCCATCACCCCTTCTACGTAATAGCTTCCACATTAAACCCCCACTGCATCAATTCACACCCGCTGTCCACAATCTACATATTCCATCAGATTCAATCTTCTTATTAAGGAATACAGCTGATACCAAACCCCTTCTGAATGTTTGGATTGTTGCCGAGTCATTGTTATTCAATTAATCAAAACCCTAATCGGTATAGCTATCATTATTACAAAATGGTGTTGAGTAATTATGAGGGTTTACCCCTTGGATTTCATTTGTAACAAAGCTTAGAATTTTACGTGTTCTCTTGTATTTTTTATAGTATTTATCTCCATACATCTGCCATTAGCTTGTAATTTGACAGCTGCTCCAATGCTTCGCATAGTTTCGTGCAGCCCTTAGAAATTGCACATAACATACAATTCTGATAAACGAAGTGACAAAAAAAATACGAATTACTTTAAAACGCATTATCGTAATTATTTTTTGATTAGTGTTTTTTGGTCAGAAAATACGAAGTATGTTTAAGTGTTTTGGTAACTAAATAACTTGTACGTTTCCACTCACAATTTTCAGTCATAATTAAAGATTCGTGATTAGTTTTGTGTCTCCCATGGTGCTCTCAGTAACATGTCGGTATGCACCAGCTACTGTGAGTAAACTACGTGTAAATGCATGTTCATAATTTCAATCTGTGAACAAATTTGTGACACTTACTGTGCTTATGGAAGGAATTGTTAAGATTACTAACGTTTTGGACATTACTCCCTACACTTTCTCAAATATATATGAAATTTACACGTTTCGGAAGAACTTACTGCTCTCATCTTCAGCGTGGATGAAGACGGCACCAAATTCCTTTACAACATTGGGAGTTACATAAACTTCCACAATAGTCACTCCTGAGAAGAAGGGAGTTTTTATGAATATATTTGTAATATCGATTTCGAAACTCAGTTCGCATAAAACCGAGTCTTCGCATTTTATCTTGTTTAAAATTACGCACTATCTACAATTCCCCTTCAGGTTATGTCCAGAGTTCTACGGTCAAGCAGTAGAACGTCTGAGGTATGGCTGTCCGCAGAGGAATGCAACTCGATTAGATTGAACTGCATCCTCCAAACGTGCTGTATAACTGTTTGTCTTCTGTTCATAACAATAACATAAAACTACTTTACTGAAATCTGATATATCGGATGAACAAAAATACAGGAAACCTGGTGCTAATGAAGCTAATCCGAACCCAAATGAACATAATCTAACTTCAATTTAACCCTGACTGTCCTTTCTAAATCCAAAGCTGTCATAAATCGATACATTTTTAACAAGACTTGTCTAAGAATTCAGTGTTGTTGAAGACATTACTCAGAAACCCTAAAAATTCTGTCTCTTAAGTTTGCATGCGTGTTGTGTCAATGAAATGTGCGACGGTCACCAGAGCTACATGCTTGTGATAGAGTAAATGTGCATGGTGTGTCTGAGGGCAGATATTTGATGTCCTCCAGTTACCTAGTTTTAGAACCGTAGCAAAGTTGCGAGAAGAAATTACTGACCGCGTCGTGTCTCTCCGTCTGTCCGTCTGTTCTTTCCCCGCGTGGCACTACCCGGCTCCCAATGAAAGAATTTTCGTGAAATTTTATGTTGGGGAATTTAATAAAATTCGTCCAGAAAAACCATGCTTAGTTGCAATCAGAATAAAATTTCAGGAATTTTAAATGAAGAACGCAGTACTTTTATGATAATACCTCGTTGGATTTTCCTTAACAGAAAAAACGACTCTCGGATCACATATTTAATTTTTTAAATTGTGTCATTGACGGGATACTTGCGAGAAATATGGTGAAACACGACCGGCCATACAAAATGGAGCACAATGTGAGACATGAAAGATTTAAGCTAAATACTGATAATTCAGGCTAAAATATCTGAAATAATAATATTTAATACCTACTGCCATCCACCGGATGATACTTTGAGGTTAAGATGCCTTTGTGCATGAAACGTAAGTACGAAAACATTGTCATAATATCAAATACATATTGCTACTGCATACTTGATTATCACTTGGCGGTGCATACTGAAGAACGCAACGTGTTGTGACGTCAAATAATAATAACTGACGTATAATTGGTTAGGTGACGTCACGTTCCTCTGCAGGTGTCGATTTTATTGTCATTTACACCATCCATAATTAAGGGAAGTAGATTCGTGCAAAGTTACTTTCATATTCATCTCCCTTTTATAGAAATATTAAATCTGTTATGATTGTATATTAGGAAAAGCATCACAAATCATGTATTAAGTACTGTTGTGTGCGTCAGATATTACAAAACATTTCACCTGGTTAAAATTTTGGGATTGTGTGTGACCGATAGGTTTGATGAAAACTGAAACAGTATGGACACAGAGTAAGCTTTTTTTTTAAAAAAATGACAAAATACCTTAATAATAGAATTAAAATTCTGTATATAAGTACAGGTGGATTTTTCATTGACATAAAATCCTTCCGATCGCACTGGTCCTGGGGTCGATTCAACCTCTAACAGAAATGAGTACCAGGTGTATTTCCTGGGGGTAAAGTCTGACAACCTACCAGCATCCTGTGCCGTTGTCACGAAATCTGGGAGCTTTAACTTCCTGGAACCCTCTGCGCCTGTCCACGGCTGTAACGGGACTGCTTTACCTTTTTATATTTGTACAGACACTAAAAAGAACAAAAGTGTGACCCCAGTGGATTAAACGGCATAATCTTTCGAAAATTGAGGGCACAAGCTTCGTTACTGTAAATGTACAGTTCCTACCTTTCATTGATATTGAGATTTCTAGATGGAGACTTTTTTGTCATCGTTAATTCAAGAATGATTAACGCAAACACAGAAAACTCTCTAAGCTTTTATTCAAAATTAGGGAAATTTGTCAGAGTTTTAGGAAGGCTGATAAGGGATAAAAATATAGTTACATACAAGAGGCACGACTGAGCTGCTCCATACTTCTGCCTAATGATGGAA
>Ga0123354_10012570_pt1 | contig 13119 bp, 14 predicted proteins | sample TergutLab28metaG_2_FD_97872 | JGI IMG/M metagenome (GOLD analysis project Ga0123354, IMG submission 97872) | Labiotermes labralis P4 segment gut microbial communities from Petit-Saut dam, French Guiana - Lab288 P4 | ecosystem: Host-associated > Arthropoda: Insects > Digestive system > Gut ...
CCCGATCCGTCACCGCGCCTTGCAGCCGTTCCCGGACCTCTTCGGCCGCCTTGTTGGTAAAGGTAATCACCGTACAGGGGCGGTCTGGCCGAACGGCCAGCCGTTCGGCCCGGCTCACCAGGGTATGGGTCTTGCCGGTGCCCGGTCCGGCCTGAACCAGAATCAGGGCGGCGGCGCTGGACACCGCCTGTCTCTGCTCGCTGTTCAGCTCCCTGGCCTTCGGGGCTGTTGCGCTGGGATTTTCTAGCCGCGATTCCAGTTGCTGCCGTTTTCTGGCCGCTTTCCGGGCTGGACCGGCAGCCGCGCCGAACAGGCTGGCCTGTCCGCACAGCTTGGCGCGTTCGCCCTCGGAAAAGACGGTGATCGCGCCGAACTCTCCGTCATAGCCCGGCTTGCGGATCACCCGGTTGGAGCGCACCCGTTCGATCGCTTCGGCCAGGAGCGCAAACCCCTTGGCCCTGATATCCCCAACCGGGGTTTCGAGCAGCAGTCCGAACTCGGAACCAAAGGCGTTGATCAGGCGGACATAGCCTTCTCCCACCTTCTTGCTGGATGGTCCGCAGTCGAGCAACTCGGCCACCATTTCCGCCAGGGGAATCAGGCTGTGCACCCGCGGGCTGCCCGGCGGCAAGACCGGCCGCTCCCGGTCGGCCAGCTCCATCACCCGATGGAGCACGCCGACGGTCAGGGGCTTGCCGCAAACCGGACAGAGCCCACCGGAGGCGCGGGTTTCCCGTGGCTCCAGGCAGACTTCGCACTTGCGATGGCCGTCGCAGTGATACTTGCCCTCCTCGGGATAGAACTCGACCGTGGCGTCGAAGACCTGCTGCCCCGCCGCGTTGACCGGCGATTGCATGGCTGCTTTCATGGCGAAATAATCGAAGTCGGTGGCGAACAGGTTTGCTTCTCGACCCAATTTTGCCGGAGAATGGCAGTCTGAATTGGAGATGAGGGTGAAGCGGTCCAGGGCGGAGATCAACCGGTTCATCTCCGGGTCCGAAGAAAGGCCGGTTTCCAGGGCAAAGACATGGGGGCTGAGTTCGCCGAAGCATTCCTCGATCGAGTCGAATCCAGACTTCGAGCCGAAAAGCGAGAACCAGGGGGTCCAGATATGGGCCGGGACCAGGAAGCCCTGCGGCGCCTTTTCCAGCAGAATCTCAAGCAGGTCGCGGCAGTCGAGCCCCAGGATCGGCCGGCCGTCGGCGGTGATGTTGCCCAAAGTGGCCAGGGTGGCGTTGAGGCGGCGGACGGCGTCGAAATCCGGCACATAGAGCAGGTTGTGCACCTTGCGGACCTTGCCGCCGCGTTTGTAGATGGAGCTGATCTCGGCACTGAGGACAAAACGGATGGCGGTCAGTTCCACTGTCGGCCTGATGCCGGGCGGCAGCAATTCGTCGATCTTGGCGGCCGGCTCGTTCTTCAACCGAAAAAATCCCGGTTCGGCGGCCTCCAGGCACTCGTGGAGATGGGCAAACCAGGCAGGATGGGTAAAATCGCCGGTACCCACCACGCCGATCCCCTTGACTGCAGCCCAGGCGGCCAGGCCGTACAGATTACTGGCCTTGCTGGTGGCCCGGGAATAGTGGCTGTGGATGTGGAGATCGGCAATGTAGTTCACCATCACAAAAAATCCTTCCATCCATAGAGTTGATGGCGCCGGACATAGGCCAGCACCGGCGGCGGCAACAGGGGCGACGCTCTTCCCTCGACAAGTTCTCCCCGGATGGCCGAGGAGGAAACCGGCAACTCGGTATCGTCGAGGTAGAGCGCGATTCGGCCGCCCCTGCCATGCCATTGGCCGCTGCCGTCATCGCGGGCAAAGGTCGGACCAAGGGCGGCAAGCGCCCGGTCAACGCCCGCCCGGTCAACCGAATCTCGCTTGACCACGATCAGGTCAACCGCTTGCAGCAACTCGTCGATCCTGTGCCAGTTGGGCAGGTCGAGCAGCGAATCGGCCCCGATGACCAGGCTGTACCGGCATCCCGCCTCTTCCCGCATCAGGGCCTCCACCGTGTTGTGGGTGTAGGAGGGCGCCGGCAACCGCTCCTCGATGCGCGAGCAGTGGATGCGGCCCCCGGTTTCCCGGCAATCGGCCAGGGCGACCTCGATCATGGCCGCCCGATGAACGAAGGAAGCCACCGGCTGTCGTTTGTGCGGCGGCAGCAGGGCCGGGATGAACAGCAACCGGTCGAGCTGGCAGCGGACGAGCACGTGCAGCGCCAGCTCGATATGGCCCTGATGAACGGGATCGAAGGTGCCGCCAAAAAGTCCGACCCTCAGTGCTTCCTCCGGTGCAACCACGGATCAGGCCCGGGTTTCTCCGGCGCCGTACACGATGAACTTCTGGGTGGTCAGCTCTTTCAAACCCATGGGACCGTAGGCGTGCAGCTTGGTGGTGGAGATGCCGATCTCGGCGCCCAGGCCGAATTGGCCGCCGTCATTGAATCGGGTGGAAGCGTTGACCAGCACCGCCGAGGCGTCGATCTCGCGCAAAAAACGCTGGCTGTGCGCATAGGAGCGGGTGATGATGGTCTCGGTGTGTCTGGAGCCGTACCGGTCGATATAGTCCATGGCCTCGTCGAGGCCCGACACCACCTTGACCGTCAGGGCCAGGTCGAGAAATTCGACGCCCCAGTCGCTGTCGGCCGCCGCCTCGATTGTTTCATCGCAGATCAGGCAGCTGGAGTGGCAGCCGAGGATGCGCACCCCTTCCTTTTTTAGGGCTTGGGCGGCCTTGGGCAAAAACTCCTCAGCGATTTCCCGATGGATGAGCAGTCCCTCCAGGGCGTTGCAGGCGCTCGGCCGCTGCACCTTGGAGTTGAGAATGATCGGGATGGCCATCTCCTGGTCGGCGTCGGCGTCGACAAAGCAGTGGCACACTCCCTTGTAATGTTTGAGCACCGGAATGCGCGATTTTTCGGTCACCGCCCGGATCAGTCCCTCGCCACCGCGCGGGATGGCCAGGTCGATATGGGCCTCCTGCCGGAGCAGGACATCGACCCCCTCCCGGTCGGTGAAGTCCAAGATCTGGGCAACGGCAGGATCGACCCCGTGTTTGGTCAGCACCTCCCTCAGCACCTTGGTCAGGGCCAGGTTGGAATGGATGGCTTCGGAGCCGCCCCTCAGGATGACGGCATTGCCGGCCTTGAGGCATAGTGCCGCCGAGTCGATGGTCACGTTGGGCCTCGATTCGTAGATCATCAGAATGACGCCCAGCGGCACCCGCATCCGGCCGACCACGATGCCGCTGGGCCGGCGGCGCATCTCGCTGACCTCGCCCACCGGATCCTCCAGAGCGGCCACCTCGCGCAGGCCCTGGACCATCTCCCTGATGCCCTTGTCGGTGATCCGCAGGCGGTCGAGCATGGCGGCGGACAGCCCCTTTTGCTCGCCGGCGATCATATCCTTGAGATTTTCGGCAAGAATATATGGCTGCTGCGCGATCAGCTCCTCACCGACATCGAGCAGGACGGCGTTTTTCAGGGCCGCCGGCATGGCGCTGAGACTGCGGGCCGCACCCTTGGCTTTCGTTACCATTTCCAAGACTTTTGCTTCGATCTGTGCCCGTTCCATCGCGGTCGTCTCCTCCTCGCGTGTCGTCAATCTTGATGCCTGCATGCCAGCGCCTCCTACTATGACGTGAAGCGGGGGCCTTGTAAAGCTGCTTTACAGCACTCCTTCTTGTCCCATGACCACCAGGTTGTCGCGGTGGATGACCTCGTCGGCATCCTTGGTCCCGAGAATGGCGGCGATCTCGCCGGTTTTGCGGCCCTTGATCTGTTCGATGTCCGTTGCGCCGTAATTGCTCAGCCCGGCGGCGATCATCGTGCCCTGGCGATCGAGGCAATGGACCGGGGCGCCGACCGCGAAACTGCCACGGACCTCGACGATGCCCGAAGGCAGCAGGCTTTTGCCCTGTTCGACCAGGGCCCGGCAGGCGCCGTCGTCAACCACCAGGTAGCCCTGCGGCTTGAGCACGTAGGCGATCCAATGCTTGCGCCGGTTGAGGGCGCCCTGGCCGGGGAGGAAAAAGGTGCCCACCAACTCGCCGCTGAACAGGGCTGTGAGAATCTCGGGGTGTCGGCCGGGGCCGATGAAGGACGAGCCGCCGCAGGCCGCCACCATCTTGGCGGCGCGCAGTTTGGCCATCATGCCGCCGGTGCCCAGTGCGCTGGCCGAGTGGCCGGCCATCCGTTCTATCTCCTTGGTGATGGCAGCCACGGTGTAAATGGGCCGGGCGCCGGGGTCCTCTGCGGGATGGCCGGTGTAAAGACAATCGACATCGGTGAGGATGATGAACATGTCGGCGCCGATCATGTTGGTCATCAACGCGCCCAGAGTGTCGTTGTCGGAAAAGCGCAGCTCCTCGGCCGAGACCGTGTCGTTCTCGTTGATGATCGGGACCACCCCGAACTCGAACAGGGTGCGGATGGTGTTGCGGACATTCAGATAGCGGCCCCGGTGGGACAGGTCGGCGCGGGTGAGCAGCACCTGGGCCACTGGCTGGTGGAACCCGGCGAATGCCAGCTCGTAGGCCTGCATCAGCAGGCCCTGCCCGGTGGCGGCCAGTGCCTGTTTGACCCTGAGCTCCTCGTGCGGCGTCTTGACCACCGAAAGCCGCTTGCGGCCGGCGGCCACGGCGCCGGAACTGACCAGGATCACCTCGCGGCCCGTTGACTGAAGAAAGGAAATCTGGCGGGCGATATTGGCGATGACCTTTTCATCAAGACCGTTGTCGCCAGTCAGCACAGCGCTGCCGACCTTGATCACCACCCGTTTGGCCTGATCGAAAAGGGTCTGCCGGTAGTAGAGCCCGTCTTCCTTATTCACCTGAAAGGTCATGGCGCGCCTCCGCCCGCTGCCGCTCCAGCAGGTCGCCGAGCAGCTCTCGCAACGATTCCAGACCGTCCCCCTCATCCGCTGAAACGGCGAGCAACGGTAGATCAAGGTCGGCAAACTGTTCTTTGACTTGATCAAGCCGCTGGGCATCAATCAGGTCTATTTTATTGAGGACAATCACATGGCGCCGCGCAAACAGTTCCTGCTTGTAGGCGGCCAATTCACTGGCCAGAGTCAGGTAATCCTCGTAGGGTCGCTCGCCTTCGCCTGCCGCATCGATGAGATGGAGCAGAATCGAGGTCCGTTCGATATGGCGAAGGAACTGGTGCCCCAGGCCCACGCCCTGATGCGCCCCCTTGATCAACCCCGGAATGTCGGCGATGATGCAGGGATCGATGAATTTGAACGAAAGCACTCCGAGCTGCGGCTCCAAAGTGGTGAACGGATAGGGGGCGATCTTGGGGTTGGCCGCCGAAAGCTTGGACAGCAGCGTCGACTTACCGGCGTTAGGCAAGCCGATCAGACCGACATCGGCCAGCAGCTTGAGTTCGATCAACAGCCAGCGTTCCTCGCCCGGCTGCCCCGGCGTGGCCTTGCGCGGCGTCCTATTGGTCGAGGTGGCGAAACGGGCGTTGCCCAGGCCTCCCCTGCCGCCCTCGGCCGCGCAAAAGGTCTGCCCGTCCTTGGTCAGGTCGACCAGCATTGCGCCGGTTTCGGCATCCTTGATCAAGGATCCCACCGGCACCCGCACCACGCAATCCCCGCCGCTGCGGCCGTGTTTGTCGCTGCCTTGGCCGCCGATGCCGGCTAAGCCCTTGAAATGGGATTTATAGCGAAAATCGATCAGGGATCGCAGGCTGCGGTCGGCCCGCAGCAGGACATCGCCGCCCTTGCCGCCGTCGCCGCCGTTGGGACCGCCCTTGGGCACAAATTTCTCCCGCCGGAAACTGACGCAGCCATTGCCGCCGTCACCCGCCTTGACGAAAAATTTGGCTTCATCGACAAAACCCATGGAGTTTATCCGCGATCTGCAAGGAAGACTATACAAAAAAACCCGGCATCAACACATCGTGATGCCGGGTTGCAGCTTGATGCGGGAAACTGCGCCGGACAAGGCGCCGCGCCTCCCGGAAAAAGACGATCAGTCCTGCTCGAGGGGATAGACGGAAACGCGCTTGCGGTCCTTGCCGAAATCCTCGAATTTGACCGTGCCGTCAACCTTGGCGAACAGGGTATAATCGCGGCCGCAACCGACATTGGCGCCGGGATGGATCACCGTGCCCAACTGCCGCACCAGAATATTGCCGGCCTTAACGACCTGGCCGCCGAACCGTTTGACTCCTCGCCGTTGGCCGGCGCTGTCGCGGCCGTTGCGGGAACTGCCGCCTGCTTTCTTATGTGCCATGGTACGCTCTCCAGATGGACTTGTTACTTATGCCGAAATTGTCTCGATATTCAGAGCGGTGTACATTTGCCGGTGGCCTTTCTTGACCTGATAGCCCTTCCGCCTCTTCTTCTTGAAGACGATCACCTTCTTGTGCCGTCCCTGCTCCACAATTTTGGCCACCACTTTGGCGCCGTCAACCACGGGCTGACCGATCTTGACCGTCTCGCCGTCAACCAGCAGCAGAACATCCGCCAGTTCAACCGTATCGCCCACTTCGCCTTGCAGCTTCTCGACGCGAAGCGTGTCACCGGCCTCCACCTGATACTGCTTGCCGCCGGTGCGGATTATTGCATACATGCGACTCCTCCTCTTTCTCCTCAACTGGAACGTCGTGCAGTGGAAATAATTATTCGTAGAACTTAGTATTTAACTCGATAGCGCCCGAGCTTGTCAAGAGTTATATTCACTCACCGGCCCTTTTCCCACGCATTCCGCGGCCTTTCCATAAAACTCAAACCAGCGGCATGGGATCTGCTTTTGGATGCAGCCCAAAATGGGGAAATTAAGTCCGTAAAGATGGTTTTTCTTGTCGTGGTCTGGAAATAATTATACTGTACCGGCAATGAGTTGGCTGTCTTCACCCATTTTTCCGGGCAAAAGCGACGGAAAGTTTTCATTAACCTCTATTTCAGGAGAAGCTCCATGCAGAAGATGGAATGTCCCTGCGGTTACATCTACGATCCTGCCGAAGGCGATTATGAAAACGGCGCGGCGCCGGGTACGGCCTTCGCCGACCTGCCGGACGACTGGGTTTGTCCAAAATGCGGCGCCGAAAAGGAATATTTCTACGCCGTCGATTGATCGTTTCCCCGCAAACCGGTCGGCAACACCGGTTTGCGGCTGTTTGCCGCAGCCGTTTCCCTTCCTCCGCCTCGCCCCTTGTCGGCCCAGCGTTCCGGGCCGTCCGCGCCGTTCCGCCAGTCGGCCATTTTTTCCTTGTGCAAAAAAGATCGATACAATAGCATCATTTTTTCCGGCAGCAAGAAACGCTCCCCGTTTTCCCTGGAGACTTTCGTCATGTTGTTTTCCCGTCGCTTTTTCCTTGTCGCCACGGTCACCGTGCTTGCCGCGGCGTTCATCCGGATTCCGGCCAGGGCCGACTACTCCAGTGAGCTGGCGGATCGGGCGACCTCGGCGTACAAAGGATTTCTGGCCGATCCCAACATGGAATGGTTCCGGAACAATGCCAGCGCCGCCCGCGGCATTCTCATCGTGCCGCAGATGCTGCGCGGCGGCGCTGGAGGACGGGGCCTGCTAGTTGCCCAAGATCCCGCCGCCAACAAATGGAGTCCGCCAGCCTTTTACAGCTTGAGCTCGGTTTCCCCGGGGCTGCAGACCGGAGCCGACGCCTCGGAAATCATACTGCTAATCATGACCAACCGGGGGCTCGGCGCCATGCTTTCCACCGACTGCAAGCTCGGCGCCGACGTGGCCGCCGCCGCCGGACCGATCGGTGGGCCGGCCAAGGCCCAGACCGCCGATATCCTCGCCTTTGGCCGTTCACAGGGCGGCGCCTACGGCGGAGTCAGTCTCGAAGGCGCCTCCATTTCCCCGCTGGACGACTGGAACTGGAGCTACCACAGTCAACCGAAGCAGATTTTCGACATCCTCGTTAACCAGAAATGGAACAACCCTCAGGCCGAGCCCCTGCGCCAACTCCTACCCAAACCGCAAAGCAACGCGCAGCCGCTCGACAGGTAACCGGACCATCTTTATGCAGCAGGAGCTTACCCGCCTCTCCGCCAGTTCCACAGCCCAGCCGCCGGTCTTCACCTTGCAACGGTCCCAACTGGGCGATCTCACCGTGACCCTGGCCGGTTCCTGGACCCTACATGCCCATCCTCCGGCCCCGGCCGATCTGCTCGCCGCCCTCGACGAGACCGTCTACCGCCTGGGTTTTGCCTGCGACGGCCTCGAACACTGGGACACCCGACTGCTCATCTTCCTGACGGCAGTCCTGGAGATCGCCGGGCAACGGAAGATCGTCGTGGACCGCGCCGGGCTGCCTCCGGGTGTGCGGCGCCTGTTGACTCTTTCGGAAGCGGTCCCCGAACAGGTCACCTACAGCCCGCCGGGCCGGGATTTCCTGCCCACCCGCATCGGCCGCAGCGTTCTGGCCCTGATCGGGCAGATCCGTGAGGTGGCCACCTTCACCGGGGAGTTCTTGCTGGCTCTGCTGGCCCTGCTGGCCGGGAAAAAACCGTTCAACCCCCAAGATTTCCTCTATTTCATCCAGAATTGCGGCGTCAGTTCCCTGCCGATTGTCTCCCTGATTGCCGCTCTGGTGGGAGTGATCCTCGCGTTCGTGGGCGCAGTGCAGTTGCAGATGTTCGGGGCCCAGATCTATGTGGCCAACCTGGTCGGCCTGGGCATGGTCCTGGAAATGGGCGCCCTGATGAGCGGGGTGATCATCGCCGGCCGCATCGGCGCCTCCTATGCGGCACAACTGGGGACCATGCAGGTGAACGAGGAAATCGACGCCCTGCGGACCATGGGCATTTCGCCGGTGGGCTTCCTGGTGCTGCCCAGGATCCTGGCCCTGATGCTGATGCTGCCCCTGCTCTGCGTCTATGCCGACATCATGGGCATTTTGGGCGGCTCGGTGATCGGCGTGACCATGCTCGACCTCTCCCTGGTGGAATATCTGGAGCAGACCCGGAAAACCATCCAGCTCAGCCAGTTCGGCCAGGGCATCCTCAAGGCCTCGGTGTTCGGCGTCCTCATCGGCTTTGCCGGCTGTCTGCGCGGCATGCAGTGCGGCCGCAGCGCCCTGGCGGTGGGCGAAGCCACCACCTCGGCGGTGGTGACCTCGATCGTGCTGATCGTGGTCTCGGATTCGTTCATCACCTATCTTCTCTATCGCTGAGATGACGCCATGACGCCGCCCGTTCCCACCATCGCCGTCAAAGGGCTGACCATGGCCTACGGCAGTTTCGTGCTCCAGCGGGATCTCGATTTCACCATCAACCAAGGCGATATCTTCGTCATCATGGGCGGCTCGGGCTGCGGCAAATCCACTTTGCTGCGGCACATGATCGGCCTGAAGCAACCGGCCGCAGGTTCGGTCTGGTACGGCGAGGCCGACTTCTGGACCCTGGCCGAGGACGAGCGGGCGGCGATCATCCGCAGGGCCGGCATCCTCTATCAATCCGGCGCCCTGTGGAGCTCAATGACCCTGGCCGAAAACGTGGCCCTGCCTCTGCGGCACTACACCGACCTGCCCCCAGAGGTGATCGCCCATTTGGTTGCCTTTAAACTGTCGCTGGTAGGGTTGGCCGGCTTCGAGTCGTTCTATCCGTCCGAGCTGTCAGGAGGCATGCGCAAGCGGGCGGCGCTCGCCCGGGCCATCGCCCTTGATCCTGACTTTCTCTTCTTCGACGAACCTTCAGCCGGACTCGACCCGGTCAGCGCCCGCAACCTCGACCAACTGATCCTGGAGCTGCGCGAAAGCCTGGGGGCCACCGTGGTCATCGTCACCCACGAGCTGGCCTCGATCTATGCCATCGCCACCAACTCGGTCTTTCTCGACAGCGAGGCCAAGACCATGCTGGCCACCGGCGATCCCAAAACTTTACTGAAGGAATGCGCTGATCCCACAGTGCTTAATTTTCTTACCCGGGGAACCGGGCAACGGGAGGTTCGAACGGTTTGAGCAAAAAAGCCAATCCCACCCTGGTCGGTGGTTTCGTCCTGGTTGCCTTGGTCTTGACCCTGGCGGCCGTCGTCATTCTGGGCAAGATCAAATTCAAGGACAACCGGCTGCGCTGCGTCGTGTACTTCACGGGTTCGCTCTACGGTCTCGATGCCGGCGCCCCGGTGACCTTCCGCGGGGTGACCATCGGCCGGGTCGCCGCCGTCCAGATCGACTTTGACAATGAACACAACAACTACGTCATTCCGGTCTACCTGGACATCGAGCAGAAGCCCGATCTAGCCGACAAGCGCAAAACGAAATGGGCCCCGGAGGAGCTCCGCGCCATGCTCCGGCAGATGATCGATCAGGGCCTGCGCGCCCAGTTGAAGATTACCAGCCTGCTGACCAGCAAGCTCTACATAGAACTCGCCTTTTTTCCCGACGCCCAAGCCCCACAGCCCGCCAAGGAAGACGCCCTGTTCGAGATCCCCACCCAGCCCTCCGGCCTGGAGCAGATTACCCAGAGGCTGGAACGCCTGCCGCTCGACGAGATTCTCAACAAAACCGCCACGGCCCTCACCGGCATCAGCAACATCGTCAACTCCAAGGAAACCCGCCACATGCTGGAAGCGCTGGATTCCACCATGGATCGGCTCAACAGTCTGCTGGCCCGGGCCGATGCTGAATTTCCCGCCCTGGCCGCCGAGTTGAAAAAGGGGCTTGCCAATCTCTCCACGCTTTCGGCCACAGCCACCGCCTTTCTACGGACTGCGGACAAGGAAATGCCGGAGGCGAGCGCCGAGCTGAAACACCTCCTGTCCGAAATGAACGCCACCGCCGGGGCACTCACCAAAACCCTGAACAACATCCAGCGGTTGACCGAGAAGGATTCCATGTTCGCCTACCAGGTGACTGCCTCCCTGCGGGAAATCGAGCGCACAGCCGTCTCGGTCCGGCAGTTGACCGACTACCTCCAACAGCAGCCCAATGCCCTGATATTCGGCCAGCGGGAGGAAAAACCATGAACCGCCGCCTTTGCCCGCGTTTTTTGTGTTTGTGTCTAGCCGCGCTCTGCCTGTTTCTGCTCAGCGCCTGCCTGGGGCCGGTCGCCACCACCCTCCACACTCTGCAACCTGTCCGTCAACAGCCGCTGGCCCGGGATTTCGCCGATTTTTCCGAATTGATCCTGTTGATGCCGGTGCAGTTGGCGCCCCAACTGCAGGGTCGCGGTCTGGTCGACCGGCTGCTCAATAACACGACCCACGCCTCGACCACCCATCTCTGGTCCGGCGCCCTCGACGAACAGATCGGCCAGCTGATGGTCAGCGGCCTCAGGGACCTGCTGGCCACCGACAATGTCGCGCTCTACCCCGGACCGCGATTCGGCCGCATCCGCTATCAACTGGAGATAGAGCTGAACGAGTTCAGCGGCGACGGCCAGGCCTTCGCCATCGTCGCCGTCTACACCGTCAGCGACAACGTCGCCAAGGCCATCCTCACCAGAAAAACCTTCCGTCAGACACGGATTATCGACAAACCGGACTATTCCGGCTATGTTGCCAGCGCATCCCAGGCCATTGCCGATCTGAGCGCAGAAACCGCTACAGCCCTGCTGGCCGCGCACCGCTCCCAACCAGCAGCCAGGTGAGCTTATGTTGCCATTACCCCGACACCTCGTTTCGATCCTGTTGCTTCTGTTCGCCCTCTCCCAGTCGGCCGCCGCCGACACCCTTGGCAAGTGGCGGGGACAAACAGTTTATGTTCCCGTTTATTCACATATTTATGGCGACGACCGTTATCGCGGCACCCCCTTTCTCCTCACCGCCACCTTGAGCATCCGCAACACCGACCCTGATAGTCCCCTGACCTTGAAGAGCATCCGCTACTACGACTCCGACGGCGCGCTTCTGCAGGAATACCTGGAAAAGCCGGTGTCCATCGCTCCCTTCGGTTCCATCCGGTACATTGTACCGGAATCGGAATCTAAGGGCGGCGCCGGCGCCAAATTCCTGGTGGAATGGGAGGCCGGCAGCCCGGTCATTGAGCCGATCATCGAATCGGTGATGATCGGCACCAAGATGCAACAGGGCATCTCGTTCATTTCCACCGGCCGAGCGATCAAGGGAACCCCGGCCCACTGACGCAAAGCTCCGCCAGGCAAACAACCTTAAAACCGAAAAAACACCGACTCGCCCCAAGATAGATATGGCCCGTTTCTTCCGACTCCTTTTGCTGCCGCCGTTGGCGTCCCTTCTTCTTCTGGCCGGCTGCGCGCCCAAATCAAACGACCTGCTCGACATGATCATGCCGGCCAATACTCTTAAAGTGGGCACGGTCACCGACGCGCCGCCGCTCGCCTATGCCAAGAACAACACCACCACCGGGTTGGAAGCGCTTTTTGCCGAAGGACTGGCCACCGCCATGGGCCGCCGCCTGGAACTGATGCCGCTGCCCAGGGAGAAACTGTTTTCGGCCCTGCGAGACAAGAAGATCGACATTATCATGGCAGGGATGACCGCAGCAGAGGCGCAACGCCACAGGATCGCCAGCACCCCCCCGTATCTGGTCTCGGGCCAGACCACTTTGGTTCGGCTTGGCGACTACGACGGGATGGGCAACGGCATCAGGAATTTGACCGAACCTTCGGTCCGGTTGGGCGTCGTCGCAGGCAGCACCGCCGACGCCTGGATCAAGGGGCTTCGTCCCAAAGGTTCGATCAGCCGGTTCGCCACCGCCCCGGACGGAGTGCAGGCCCTGATGAAAAAGTCCATCGACGTCTTCATCTTCAACCAGACCGCCAACTACTACTACGCCTCGCTCTATATCGACAAGGGACTGACTCCCGGCGCCATCTTGCTCACCAGGGAAGAGCTGGCCTGGGGCATACGGGCCGACAACGACGATGTGCGCGAGGCGGCCAACAAGTACCTGGCGGCTATCAATCAAAGCGGCGCCCTGCTCAGGATGCTGGAACAGACCATCCCCTTCTACCGCGACACAGCCTACAGCCCGGTGCAGCAATAAGACAACAGACGATCAACGAAGCTGTACCGGCTGAACGGTTAGCGCGTATTAGACCGAACTTTGACCTAGCTTTTGACGCAACCCAGCGTCATGTTGGGTTTTTTTGCAACGGCAGCCTGTGGCTACTGGGTACAGGCGGGATTGACTGCGAGGAGTTGGAAGGCTTTATCCTGTA
>Ga0123354_10012571_pt1 | contig 13118 bp, 10 predicted proteins | sample TergutLab28metaG_2_FD_97872 | JGI IMG/M metagenome (GOLD analysis project Ga0123354, IMG submission 97872) | Labiotermes labralis P4 segment gut microbial communities from Petit-Saut dam, French Guiana - Lab288 P4 | ecosystem: Host-associated > Arthropoda: Insects > Digestive system > Gut ...
ATCGTGGGCCAGGGCGAACGCGGGGTTGTGGCGGCCGCGTCCTACGAGGCCCGCAAATTCGGGGTGCATTCGGCCATGCCCGTGGCCACGGCCAGACGGCTTTGCCCCCTGGGCATTTTCGTGCCCGGCCGGCATCGCCGCTACGGGGAGGTGTCCCGGCAGGTGATGGCCGTGCTGTGCGAGTTTTCCCCGCTGGTGGAGCAGGCCTCCGTGGACGAAGCGTATCTGGACGTGACCGGCACGGAACGGCTCTTCGGACAACCGGCGGAGCTGGCCCGGCAGCTTAAGGACCGGGTGCGCGAGGCCACCGGCCTTTCGTGCTCGATCGGCGTGGCTCCCGTGAAGTTTCTGGCCAAGATCGCCTCGGATTTTCGCAAACCCGGCGGGATCACGATCCTCGAGCAAGAGGACGTGGAACCCTTTTTGCGCAATTTGCCTGTGGGGAAGATTCCGGGAGTTGGCGGCAAGACGTTGCCCAGATTGGTTTCGCTTGGGGTGAAGACCTGCGGGGACGTGCTCAAATACTCGCAAGAGTTCTGGGAAGGGCAGTTTGGCGAGTGGGGCCGGGTGATCTACAACAGGGCGCGGGGAATGGGGTCGGCAGAGGTCGTTACCTGGTCGGAGACGAAGTCTTCAAGCGCCGAAAACACCTTTACGCAGGATTTGGCGGACATTGAGGAACTGAAACGCTGGCTTTTGCGGCAGTCCGAGCGGGTGGGGCGGGATCTGCGCAAGCATGGCTGGCGCGGCCGCACAGTGACGCTGAAAGTCAAGTACGCCGACTTCAAACAGATAACGCGAAGCCATACCCTTGCGGAACCGACCGATTCGGACGAGTTGATTTTCGCGGCCGCGACGGAACTTTTGAGCAAGGTGTCCTTGTCGAAGCGGGTAAGGCTGATCGGGGTCGGCGTGTCCAATTTCGTGAAGGGGGAGGAGCGGTTGAGCCTCTTGCCGCCGGACGAGGGCATACGCAAGGCCGGCCGCCTGGACCGCGCCGTGGACGCCATCCGGGACAAGCATGGCCGGGCCGCCGTGAAGCGCGGACGACTTTTTAACGGGAAGTAGCGGACCGGATTGCCGTGATGCCGCGCCGGGGTTGCCTGCGCGTATGAGTACAATTCAAATCAAACCACGCTGGATTTATGCGAAACGCGCTCACAAGTCTCAGGCACGCCGAGCCAGAGAACTCCTAACGCGAGAGAAGCGACAGCCGCCGCGGTAACAAATGCGGTTCCGTAGCCGAAATGATCGACCGTCAAACCGGCGGCCAGGCCGCTGAGTGAGGCGCCGATGCCTTGGGTTGTCGCCACCACTCCCAGGGCAAAATTATACCGGCCGGTCCCCGCCATGAGGTCCGCGACCACAAGCGGCGTCAACACCCCCCAAATTCCGGCGCCGACGCCATCAAGCAACTGGACGGCGATCAGCCATGCGCTGTTGTCCGAGAGCGTGTACAGCAAAGCCCGAACCGGAAGAACGGCAAAGCCGATGAGCAACACCGGCTTGCGGCCCCACTCATCCGCCTTGCGTCCCGCGAAGAGCGCGACCGGCAGCATCACCAACTGAGCGGCCACTATGCACGAGGACATGAGCGGTGTGGCGAACTCTTTGTTTGCCAGGGCGAGTTTCTGTCCGACAAGCGGCAGGAGCGGCGCGTTCGCAAAATGGAAAAGCATGGCGCAAAGCGCAAATACGGCCAGTGAACGGTATTCGCAGCGGGCCTGCCCGTTTGGCCCGTCTCCCTCAGGCCGGTCGGCGTCCGCGCCGCGCGCGCGTTTATGGTCTATGGACGCCGCGGGAATCGACAGGACCGCTACGGCCGCAAGCATCGCAAAGAACGGCACGAGAAGAAATACCACTCGTTGTCCGAACAGCCAGCCGATGCCTCCGGCAACGAGCGCAATGACGACGTTCCCGGCGTGATCAAACGCGCCGTTTCTTCCCATACGGCCGGCCAGCTGGCCGCGGGCGAAAAGGCCGAGCGTCAGTGTGGCCACCGCCGGTCCGAATACATCCCCAAAGATGGCGATCGCCGTGTTAGCGGTCAACACCGGCCAGAATGCCGGCGCCGCAAAGATGATTGTCCCTCCAAGGGCGGTCGCCGCAAGCGCGACCAGGATAACGGCGCGTTTCGCTCTTGTCGCGTCGATGGCGGCGCCGATAGGCGTCTGCACCGCAAGGCCTATCAGGCCGCTGATTGTCGTCACAACTCCGACGGCGGACTGGCTCCATCCTTGCTGGGTAACGAGGAATACATTGAGATAGGGCCCAAGCGCGCCCCGGACGTCGGCGAGAAGAAAATTCAAGGCGTCGAGCGACAAATGGCGGCGCTTCAGAGACGCTGGACTGACGTAAGGTGTGGCGCTCATTGGACCGGCGCCTGAATCAGTGCCGCTGGGTACAGGGCTTTCATAACCATGTGGGCCTCCATTTAGGCGCGAAAAATAAAGTACACCGCACCCACCAGGCATAGCCCGGCCCAGAGGAAATCAAGCTTCAAGGGTTGGTTCATATAAAAAACGCAAAAGGGAACGAACACGGACAGCGTGATGACTTCTTGGAGGATTTTCAGCTGCGGCAAGGAGAGCGTGCCAAAGCCAATGCGATTGGCGGGAACCTGGAGCAGATATTCAAACAGCGCAATGCCCCAGGAAAAGAGCGCCGCGATCCACCAGGGTCTGGAATGCAGATTCTTCAAATGCCCATACCAGACAAATGTCATAAAGACATTCGAGGCTGCAAGCATAACAACAGTGACAACTATGGTTCTGTTCAGCATAACCCGTGCAACATCACTTTACTCTGTAGAGCTTCTTCATCCGTTCTTCCAGAATCGGGCCGGGGCGCTTTGCGCCGAGAGTTTGATCGCCGGGGGGGCATGGCTCCATCCCAGCGGCACGCTTCCCGTCGATGCCATGCTGTGCTTCACAGGGAGCTTTTTTCCTGCAAGCTTTCAACGGGTTATTCCTCAGGAGCCTTTTCCGGGGGCATCGGGCCGTCCTTTTTGCCGTGCTTCTTGTCACCCTTCTTCTCGTCCTTCTTCTCCTTCTTCTCGTCTTTCTCGTCCTTTTTGTCGTGCTTTTTGTCGTGATGTCCTTTGGGCTCGTGCATCATGCCCGCGCATCCGTCCATGCCGCCGCGCCCCCAAGTGGGGATGCCCTCTTTTTCGAGCTTCTGGTGAAAGGCGAATTCAGCCATGAGGAGATTCGAAAGCGTGGAGCCCATCTCCCTGGCCACGGCCGCGACGGCCGTGGCGTCGGGATTTGGCATGTCCTGCAGGGCATTCAGTTCGTGGCGCTTCGCCTGCATCGTCTCTCTGAGCGAGAGGATGGTCCGGCCCTCAACGAGCCAGATTTTTCGCGCAACCTCCTGCTTGTCGGCGGGCAGGCGGCTCAACCAGCCGGGCAGGCTGGGGGCATAGATCATCCGCTGATCCGCTCCCGCAAGCCCATCATGCCCGGATGCGGAATTGGCGGCTTGAGGCTGCGCGTCCGGCTTGGCAACGTCCTGTGCCCATGCCGTCCCGATCAGACAGGCAAGGGGGACGCTCAAAAAAGCGGAAAGAATATGAGAAATTTTGCGCATTATCGTTTCTCCTTGAAAAGATGTTCAAAACAACAAAACCGTGCAAACATGCCGGGTGGTCTTGACTTTAGCGGTGGAGTCGTCCCAGCTGGGCTTACCGCATGGCCAGACAACACCACACGCAGCTTAAGAGAATCTTAACGAATGGATATAAAGCGAATATTTTTAAAAATTGCGCATGGGCGCGGTGGGCCTTTCCGGCTTTTGCAAGTTCAAGGTGGGAAACCACAAAGTTGGAAAGAGCCGCGAGCTCCGCACTGGCGAGGTCGTTTAAACAGCGGGCGAAATATCAGCGTGTGGCACGGGGGCATCCCCGAAGAGAAGACTGGCTGCGAAACCGCTTGAGCCGCCCTGCACCGCGCCTGTGGCCCGGTTTTGCAAAAAAAGAGTAAAGCCGTGCAGTCCGGCGAGTTGTTTGACTATGGACAAACCAAGCCCGCTGCCCGAAACTTCCTGTCCCGGAGGGCGAAAGAACCGTTCCCCAAGACGCGGCAGATAGGCGTCGGCGATGCCGGGCCCGCTGTTTTCAATGGTCAGGGCATGGCTGTCCAGGGTGATGCCTATGCTGCCGTTGGCGGGTGTATACTTGACCGCGTTATCGAGCAGGTTTCGCAATAATATCGCCACGAGCGACGGCGCTCCCATTACGTTGGCGGGAATGGTTCTGACGACATAATCCAAGGCGATTCCTTTATTTTGGGCTTGAGAGCGGAATTCATTCAGCGTTTCTTCGAGCAACACCGGCCAATCCAGAGGAACAAAGGAAAAAATGCCTTCCTGTCCGCCGTGTGCCATCCCATCGGACAACGCTTCAAGCCGCGACAGTGTAAGCAGCTGTTCCACCAGGCGATCACAGCGGTCTATGCTGAGGCCTATTTGTTGTAAGGCATGCCGCCGGGCCTCGGGATCATCATCGGAAAGTTCCACAACCTGCGCCTGAACGCGCAATCCCGCCAAAGGCGTGCGCAGCTCGTGCGCGGCGTCGGCGACAAAGGCCTGCTCACGCTTGTGCATGTCGGCAACACGTCTGAACAAGCCGTTTAGCGCATTCACAAGCGGCCGCGCTTCAGACGCGATGTCCACCGCTTCCAGCGGCTTGCCGTCCTGCGGCGAACGCGCCCGGAGTTGTCCCGACACATCGTGCAGCGGCGCGAGTTCCCGGTTGAGCATCCAGAGAAGCCCGGCGAGAAGCACGGGCACAAGAAGAGCCCACGGGATCATTTGCCGGACCAGGGTGGTGAGAACCAATCGTTGCCGGTACCGGCTCTGTTGCCCCACAGCGGCAATGCGTTCCCCATCCTGTGATGCGAGCCAGATTATGCGCCAGGCTTCGCCCTTTCCGATGATGATATCGGCAAATCCCCGGGTTTGGGCATCATAGACAAAATGTTTTCCTTCTTCGCCGTCATGCAAGAGAAGAACGCCATTTTTATCAAAAAGCGCGAATCCGATGGCGTTTTTGTCTTGGGCGCCGCGTGCTCTCTTATCCAGACCCCGGAGCATGGGTTTTGTCTTGGGAAGGCCCTGCGGCGGGTCGCCCATGTCCAGAGTCAGCAGCATCTTGCAAAATCCGTCTGCTGCGTATCGAAAAATTTGTCGATGGAGATACGGTTTTCCCGCCAGGCGAACAAGGCGGCCACGAGCCAGGCGGCCACGAGCAGCGCCGCGAAGAATACGCCAAGACGCAGACGCAGGCTCCAATTTTTGACATTCACAGAGGATCTCCCAGAATATAGCCCAGGCCATGTTCGGTTTTTATAAAAGCCTTTCCCAGCTTGTGCCGGATGGCGTGAATATGTACCTCGACGGCATTGCTGTTGACTTCTTCACCCCAAGGATAGAGCTTCTCTTCGATGAGTTCTCTGGAAAGAATTCTCTCTTTGTTCAGAAGGAGCAATTCCAGCAGCATGGTTGCCTTGGGGCTAAGAGAAACGGGTTTTCCCCTGTTGGAGACCCTGCGGCTTTCAGGGTTGAAGCTGACGGAGCCATGGGCGAGAAGAGGGGTGGATTGGCCGTGGCTGCGGCGGACCACCGTCCGGAGTCTTGCCGTAAGTTCCTCCAGCGCGAAAGGTTTGCCCAAATAGTCATCAGCGCCGAGATTGAGTCCTTGTACGCGTTGATCCAGGGCGCCTCGCGCGGTGAGAACAAGAACTGGCACGCTCCGGCCTTTCTTGCGCCAATATTGGAGAATGTCCAAACCATCGGCGCCGGGCAGGGAAAGATCCAACACCACGGCGTCATAGTCCGCCGTGAAAAGCCCGTCCCGACCTTGCGCGCCATCCGTGATCCAATCGACGCTGAAGCCGTGTTTTGTCAGGCCGGTCTTGATGCCGTCTCCGATAATGCGGTCATCTTCAATAAGCAGGATGCGCATGCCTGTCCTCAATAAGTTGTCTTGCATCGTCAGACAAGGAAAGCGAAGCCTGACGCGGTGTCACGGCAATCTGGCCCTCCACGGGTAGAGCAGCGCGTACATGGCTTGGCTGCCCAATATCCGCTTCACGTAGTCTCTGGTCTCCGCATAGGGGATGAACTCGATGAAGAGATCCTGGCCTTGCCCGCCCAAAAACTCTCGCCACACCCCAACCTTCACCCGTCCCGCATTGTAGCTGGCCAGGGCCAGCGCCAGGTTGCCGTCATACTCGCCGTAGCGTTCCAGAAAGTAGCGCACGCCAAAACGGATATTCACGGCCGGATTTTTAAGCGTGGCCGGATCAAACCCCTTGTCGCCGTACTTTTCCGCCTGGGTCCTGGCGGTGGAGGGCAGTACCTGCATGAGGCCGACAGCCCCGGCCACACTTACCGCGTCCGGCTCGAAAAAGCTTTCCTGGCGGATAAGGGCCTGGATCAGGTGGATGTCCACATCGGAGCCGGAGGAACCGGCCAGACTTTGGGCGATGTCGTCCGTGAACCGGCTGGGGTAGAGAATATCGCGCAAGGGGGCGAGTTCGTTCCGGGAGCCGCGTGTGAGGCAGGAGGGGAATGCGCGGGTGAGGGCGCGCACGGCCGCCTGATGCTCGCCCTGCGTGGCCGCAAGGCGGGCCAGCCGCAGGGCAACGGCCTGGTTTTGGGGCATTTGCGTTAAGAGCGCGGTCAATTCATGCAGGGCCAGTTCCGGCAAAAGCCCCTTTTCGAGGAGGTCCGCGCGATTGAAGACTGGCTGGGCTTCTTCGGGAACGGGCGGATCGCCGGGCGGCGGACACGGGGAGGATTGGTCCATTGCTGGGCCGTCGGAAGGTGGCGGCCCACCAAGCGAGACATTCGTCCCGTGGGTGGGCGGGGCGCTGGCCGGAGTGCCCGGCACGCTTTTTACGGCGCGGCTGGCCGGAAGTGCCGCGAGTCTGCGGGTGGCCAGCATGCCGTAGTAGCCGTTCGGCCATTTGGCCAGAACGTCTTGCAGGGCGAGTTTCGCTCCGGCCGTATCCCCGGCGGCCTCTTTGGCCCGGCCGGTCCAGTAGAGCGCGGCCGGGACGTTGTCGGACCCGGGAAACGCGGCCGAGAAAGTTTCGAATTGCCGCACCGCTCCCCGGTAATCGGCCAGGGCGAAGCGGATGAGCCCCGCAAGCCACATCCCCTGTTCGCGCGCTTCGGCCAATTCCCGCGATGCGTTGTTTGCCGTGGCCTCCCCTGTGTTGTCTTTTGCCGCGTTCCCCCGGATTTCGGCCAGCTTGAGCGCCATGGGCAGGGCTTCGGCAAAGCGGCCGCGTTCGATCCTAGACAGCGCCAAGAGCCTGCGGCAGGCCGCGGCCAACTGCGCGCCGTCTGGGATGTCCTGAGACTTCCCAAGCGCCAGGGTGAGGAGTTCCTCCCTGCGGGCCGCGTCCTCGGGACTTGGGAGACGCCAATACGCGCGCGCCTGGTAATACAGCGCCCAGGCCGCCAGCGTTGGGTCTTGGGCCTTGGCAACGACGTCCACAAAGGCCTGGATGGCGGATTTTGTCTGCCGGGCGGCGTAGAGAGCGCGACCCTTGAGAAAGAGCGTCCGGACCGGATCCGCCTCGGGCATGGCCTCAAGCCGGGCTACCTCGTTTTGCGCCTTGGCGTTTTGCCCCTTGGTCAGAAGAAGCTCAATGCGTTCGATACGATTTTCCGCCGAGTCCGGATCAAAACTGATGCGGCCTGACTGATGGAGTTCACGAATGGCGGGCTCGGCGCGCCCTGCCGAAATCGTCCAGGGAAAGGCCTGCATGAGTTCACGGGCGTATTGCCCGGCGCTCGCGGAATCCCCGGCTTGAGCGGCCAAAATGCCCGCCCGCCACAGGGCTGCCGGACGCATGGGATGATTGGCGAAGGTCAAAAAACGCTGATAGCGCGCCAAGGCCTCGGGCCTGCCTAAAATGTCCAGAGAGTAGGCGGCAAGAAGCGTCGCTTCCGAATCCACCGCCGGATCAGCCGGATCGACGCCCTCCAGGGCCGCCAGAGCGCCTTGAAAGTCGTTCTGCTTGAACCGGGAGAGCCCCAGATAGAGCCCGGCCCAACCCGACAGCGGGGACGCGCGCCCGTTTGCGGCTGCGAGCGCGGCTTCGGCCTCGGGATATTTTTGGGAAAGCGCGAGCAAGATTCCCAAAGCGAGCGCATCCTCCGGACTTTGGGGCCGCTTGGTGAGCGTGGCGATTCTTTCGGCAAGCCCTGGCGGCTGCGCGGCAAGGATGCGGGGCAGGGGCAAATCCTGAACCTGAACTTGCCCCTGGCTCTGGTCCTGAACCGGAACCTGGCCTTGAACTTGGCCCTGAACCGGAATCGGAGTTTGGCTTTCCGCCTTAAGCGTGGCGTTCGAAGCGTGATCCGGCGTGCGGGGAGCGGGCGGCTGGGCCTGGGCCAAGGCGGTCAGACACAAGAGCGCCGCCAGCGGGAGAATGATTTTCATGGGTATATGCCAGGCCGGCAGAGAAGCCTCGTCCAGAGCCTGATGGCCTCGCTAGCCTTGTTGAGGTTCTTCGCCCCAGGCGCGCATGCTCCGGCGCGCCTTTTTGCGCACGCCCTCCCAGGTGTGGCGGGTGAGGGCCGAATCCTCCATGGTGTCAAGCATCTCGCGATACAGCGACAGCGGGACGGAAAAGATCAACTCGTCGGTTTTCAAAAATTTGCGGGCCGAAAGGTCAAAGCCGCCGAGCACGGCGCGCTTAAGCCCCCGCGCCTGGTAGACCAGAGGCCAGGCGATGATGCTGCCGCAGCCCGCGCCAAAGGGCGAGACCACGGTCTGGTGGTCCCCGGTGGCGAAACAGGCCAGGCTGTGAAGGCCGCTCAAGACTTCGGGCCGGACAAAAAAAGTGACCACCAGCGGGGGCTCATCAAGGAACTGCTCCAGCGGTTTGATGACGCAGTATTTGGCCGGGGCGGCTGGCGGAGTCGTATCGTCTAAAAAATGACGCATGCTTTCCGGCGAGGGCATATAGTGTTCGCCCTCGAGATGGGCGGCGGGCATGCCGGTGGAAACGTAGGCCACGACCGTTTCCAGATAAGGGCTGTACAGCCCCGCGTAAAAGCCGCCGCCCATGCAGCCGCATTCCTCGAGACTGAGCCATGCGGCCGCGCGTTTTTTGCGGGCGAGCCAAATGTTGCCCACCATGCAGGAAAAATTGCCGAAGGCCTTTTTCCAGTCGATCTGTCCGGCGGCTTCCCGCGCGCGGCTAAATATTTCGCCGGGCTTGGGGCCAAAGCCTCCCTCGGGCTTGGCGTCCTCGTAACGCACGCCAAAGGGACCCTCTTCATGCCCCAGAAGTTCCAGAAGCCGTGTCGTCTTTGTCAGGATGTCGCGCATGGCGTCCTCCTCATTATTGGGTAAGAAAAAATACGTACGGAGGCGTTTTGCGTCAATACGCGGCCTCACAAGCCTTGACAGCGTACCAACTGGAGAATATTTTCAATATTATGTGTGTTTAAATAGCTTTACCCAGTTGAAGTCGCGGCATTTATGAGGGAGATGGCCCCATGCGCGTGCTCATTGTCGATGATGATTTCTACAGCCGGAGCTTTCTGGAATACGTCCTTCATCCCTACGCCGTCTGCGATGCGGCCGAGAATGGGGAAGAGGCGGTGATGGCCTATCAGCGGGCTCTCAAGGACAAAAAGCCCTATGATTTGGTATGCATGGACCTGCGCCTGCCTGAAATCGACGGTGCGGTGGCCATGCGCGAAATCCGTGGCATAGAACGGGATATGGGCGTGCCCGCGGGGCTTGGGGCCAAGATTATCGTCACGAGCGTGCTCGAAGACGCCGAGGATACGCATAACGCCATGTTCCTGGGCGACGCCGTCGCCTTTTTACAAAAACCCATCGAAGAAAAAGGCCTTCTGGCAAAGCTCCGGCTCCTTGGGCTCCTGCCCGACCGGGAATCCTTTCGGCAGGCTGTTTAACGTATTCACGCCGGGATCCGGCAAAGAACGCTTTGGTCCACCTCCAGGGCCATGGCGATCTGGTTGATAAAGGCTTCAAGCAGTCTTTGCCTGACCGGAAGCTTCAGGTTCCTTTCCGCCTGGGGGCGCGCGGGTTTGAGCGCGGCCACCCCAACCACCACGCCGCCGGCGCTTTTGAGCGGCATGAACACCATGTCGGTATCGGGCAGGGTCTGGGAGCCTTTCCCGGCCTGTTTGCCGTTGGCCTGCACCCACTGGGCCACGCCCATATCCTTGCCGCGAAGCGGCTGGGCGCCGGGCGGTTTGCCCTGCGTCAAAAGGCGGCCGCTGCTGTCCGGCAGCAGAAAAAAGGCCTTAAGTTCAAAAACATCGGCCAGATGGCGGGAAGCGGTGGCCAGGATGTTGTCAAGGCCCCGCGTGGCCACGAGATCGCGGCTGAACGCGGCCAATGCGGCGCTCTGACGCTCCAGCGCACGGGCTTTTTCAGCCTCCTGCTGGATCCGGCTGGCCATGGAACTCATGACCACGGCCACCAGAAACATCACCCCGAAGGTCACAAGGTAGTGGACGTCCGACACCGCGAAGGCAAAGCGCGGCGGCACGAAACAAAAGTCGAAGGCGGCCACGCACGCCGTCGCGGCCAAAATGGCCGGCCCCCGGCCAAGCCACACCGCCACGCCCGTCACCCCGAGCAATGAGACCATGATAAGATTGGCCAGGTCGAAATAGGGATAGATGCTGAAATTGACCACCGTGACCCCGGCCATGACCAGAAGCGCGCGGCCGTACTTCCCCCAGGAAATCTGCTGCGGCAGCCGCTCCATGACGGGCTTTTCTTCCGCTTCCCCGGCGTCGCCCCGGATGACGTACACGTCGATCTCTTCCGAGTAGAGTATCAGCTTGTCCACGGGGCTGTCCGCGAAATAGTCCCTGAGCCTGCGGCGCTCGGGCTTGCCCACCACGATCTTGGTGACGTTTTGTCCGCGCGCGAACTCCACAGTTTCCCTGGCCACGTCCTGGCCGGTGATGACAAAGGTTTGCGCGCCCAGCTCCTCCGCCTTTTTCAGATGGTTCAGGGCACTGTCGCGGGCCGTTTCGCTCATGGATCCCGTCTGGATGGAAAGCGCGAGGAGCGGGGCATGGAGGCCGGACGCGAGCCTCTTGGCGGCCCTAAGAAGCCTGACGGAGTTTGGAGACGGCCCCACGCAGACCAGGATGCGCTCCGAAGTGGGCCAGGTGGCCTGGATGGAGCGGTCATGCCGGTAGACCAGCACTTCCGTGTTGGCCCTGGCGGCCGTGGCCCGAAGCGCCAGTTCCCGAAGCGCGATCAGATTGCCTTCCTTGAAAAAATTCTTGGCCGCCCACTCCGCCTGCTGCGGAATATACACCTTGCCGTCTCTGAGTCTCTGGCGCAGGTCGTCCGGCGGCAAATCCACCAGCACCACCGAGTCCGCTCGTTCAAGGAGCGTATCCGGCACGCTCTCCTGGACGCGTACCCCGGTGATCTGCGCCACCACGTCGCAAAGGCTCTCCAAATGCTGGACATTGAGCGTGCTCCACACGTCAATGCCGTTGTCCAAAAGCTCTTCGACATCCTGCCAGCGTTTGCCGTGGCGGGAGCCCGGCGCATTGGTGTGGGCCAGTTCGTCCACGAGCACAAGCTCCGGACGGCGCTCCAAGACCGCATCCAGGTCAAACTCCGTCAGCGTGTGGCCGCGATAGACAATCTCCTTGCGCGCCAAGACGTCCAGATCATACAGCAGCGCCTCGGTGTCGCCCCGCCCATGGGTCTCCACCACGCCCACCACCATGTCCACACCCTCGATCTGCTTTAATCTGGCCGCCTCCAGCATCGAATACGTCTTCCCCACGCCCGGACACATGCCCAGAAAAATACGCAGCTTTCCCCGCCCGCGCTGTTCCTCTTCGCGCCGCACCCGGGCCAGAAGCTGATCCGGATCCGGCCGGCGTTCGTCATCGTCGCGCATTGTGTCTCCTCCATGCCAGGGGGCGCTGCCCCCTGGACCCCCGCTGGGGGGAACAATGAGGGTTTAAGCCCTTCTGGTGACGCCTGAAATTTCAAGTGGTTAGATGCAACTTTTGTTTTTGAGCCGTGTTGGTTACACGGCCCTGGTTGCAAAACGCCCGGAGGTGTCAGGCCTCCGGGTCATTTCCTTTTCCAGCAGGCCACCGACCGCCTGCCCGATGCCGCTGTTGCCAAGGGCCTCAAGGATCATCTTCTGGGGGGAGTACAGCCCCGCGCTACGGACATATATATCCGTAGTGGTAGCCCGCGCATGGCCCATGAGGATTTGCGCGGCGTTCAGGCCTTGAGACATGAAGGTAATCGCCGCTGATTTATGCCGGATGGCGTGGAATCCAAAAGGCTTCACGCCAGCCCTGCGGCACAACCTGTCCATAAAGTCCGAGCGGTCCCGATAGGGTTGACCCATTGCGGATGAACATTGATCCTGCATAAAGACGTTATCCACCTCGCGGGGCCGGGCGTCTTTCCACCAGGAGAGGGCTTTGACAAGCTCCGGGTGCATATCCAGCCAGCGGACACGTTTTTGCCCTGTGTGAGCCTTGTTGTCGGTGAGACGGATTTTGCCCTCGTCCAGACTCACATCGGCCCAGGTCAAGCGGAACGCCTCGCCCTTACGCGCTCCAGTGTAATAAAGGGTGAGCAGCAAAACCAAATCCTGCCCGCGTGCTTCCTGTATTACTCTGACCACATCTTCCTCCGGGGGAACATACCGTTGCCCCTTCTCAACGGGGAACCGCTTTACTTGGCGGAAGGGCGGAAGGATTTGCGGGAAGTCTTCCACAAAGTCCATGCCCCAACTCCAGGCGGCTCCCAGGTCTTTCCGGGCTTCATTGGCGACTTTCGGGCCTTTTGTATCGGCCATGGCCGAAAGGTACTTGAGCGCCTTCGCTTTGGTAAGGTTTTCCAAGTCCGCAATGCCCTCGGAGCGGCAAAAAGCAAAAAACCTTCTCATCACTGTCAGTTTCTTCTTCCAAGTGTGCCGCGCCATTGTTCTTTGGGCATGGGCAAGGTAGTTTTCACCCCAGGCGAAAAGCCTTTCTAATGCCGAAGGGGTCGCTGTCCGCTCCATCTCCTTTTGAGCGATTTTTAACTGTTCCTCCTCCCATTGTTTCGCGGCCCTCCATTC
>Ga0123354_10012576_pt1 | contig 13113 bp, 7 predicted proteins | sample TergutLab28metaG_2_FD_97872 | JGI IMG/M metagenome (GOLD analysis project Ga0123354, IMG submission 97872) | Labiotermes labralis P4 segment gut microbial communities from Petit-Saut dam, French Guiana - Lab288 P4 | ecosystem: Host-associated > Arthropoda: Insects > Digestive system > Gut ...
AAAAAGATCCCCCCCCCGCCAAAGAGGGTAACCCCCCATCCCATTCCCCCCCCCCCCCCCTCCCCACAGAAAAGAAACCTCCTACCAAGCCCAACCCACCCACCCCCCCCCCCCCCCGCCTCCCACACAATGCAGCACTTTCAAGGTCAGAGAACAAGCCTCCACACAACTAAACCACCATACCTGCCGAGATCAAACCCCCACAAATAGCGTTATTGTCTGGTTTATATCCATGTATTTTGTATTACTATCTGTATCTGTTCTGTTTTGATTCGGTTTGTCAAGCTATGCGTATGTAGAGATCTCTACACCACGCGCGTGTGCATGCATATAGCCAGCCCTTAAGTTCCCTAGACAACCTGATGATGGCCAATACAGGCCGAAACATGTAGTTGTTTCCATCACATAGTTATTAAATACACCTCAGTGTTAAGTTGTGTTTGACTGCAAAACTTTTCCTAGTTTCACACACACAACGGGGATGACACACTTCCTAGACCATAAATATATATATATATATCTGCATATCATTGAGTCAAATCCTGCAGCAGGACAGACTGCAACACATACAGACATCACGATACCATAAACCTACCCTTCTTTAGAAAGTAAATACATGCTTAACCTTCAGAATGTAAATGTGGACACCGTAAGGAAATGGCTAATAATGTGAGGCACACAAAATTTCTCATTTTTAAACATCATTTTATTCCTGAACCAAATTTCAAAGACAATTTACATTTTACTTCTTTGGAGATGTTTCTGCCTTCTTAGTTTCCTCTGCTGGAGCCTTCACTTCCTTTTCTGAAGCCTTGGCTTCCTTTTCCGGAGCCTTGGCCTCCTTAGCTGGAGCCTTCGCTTCCTTTTCTGGAGCCTTGGCCTCCTTAGCTGGAGCCTTCGCTTCCTTTTCCGGAGCCTTGGCCTCCTTAACTGGAGTCTTCGCTTCCTTTTCCGGAGCCTTGGCCTCCTTAGCTGGAGGCTTGGCTCCCTTGGCTAGTTTCTCAACTCCCTTAGTTGATTTCTTGCCTCCCTTTGCCAGTCCCTTATCAGGTTTCTGGTCTGATGCTGGTTTCCCCTCCTGCACTTTCGTTTTCTTAGGCCCTTTAGCCTTAGCCTTCATAATAGCTGCCCGGCGACGCTCCTGCAGCTTTATATTCTTCTCTTCTAATGGTGTTGGTTTTAGTGTTATCTAGAAATATGGGAGTACATCAGACACTCTCTTACTGACATAATATATGTTACAAGGAAATCGTATCCTACATAACTTACAACACACATTTAAGTACTGCACGTTCCAACATATTCCATACTGGGAGGGTCCTCCTCTTTGGAGATGTCTAATTTCGGTATATACAGCACCGCGCTCACTTAGTAACCATGACAGTCAGCAACCAGAAATTTCCTCTTTTACAGTATATTGATTTTCAGCCAGTGCTGATATATTGCCACAAACTGTGATAAACAAACACTGGCAACATATCGTGGTTTGACTGTACTGTACTTTCTCATATACTTTATAAGTGGTTCACCAACAAGGGCCAGGTGTGATGCCAACAATCCCTCCATGAAAATTAGCATGACAAACACACTGGCACAGACAAAATAATGGAAAATCATGAGATCTGGAGCATGGATTGCCTGCAGTCACTACAGGGTAGCAGGGTAGATTCACTAATATCAGGAGCACAAGACAAAAATCAAGATTATGAAATCACTACATTTACTCATGTACCAAAGAATATTTTTCCTGAAATTAGCACTGATTAGAGATTAGGTGGAGCAACATCCAAGTAGACTTTTATTACTGAACTGGCAGCTCAGCACAGGCAATTAAAATGGATCCACTTGTTAATGACGTTGCTGAGAAAAAAATATTGTACATAACCCAATCCAGGATTAAAAAAAAAAATTATGAGGAATCAGAATGTGCAAAAGGACATGCGGGATAAACAAAATCTCACCCTTCAGAAAACATAAAACTTTATAAAATTACTCTAAAGGGTGGCATGGTGATCAGAAGGTATATTGATAATCATGATTATTCATAGCCCAATGCGCTGATAAAATGTATTCATCACTTCACCATTGTGTTCACACCCACAGCACTGAAAGTATTACTTGAAAAAAAAAAAAGTTTTTATAAGGAACTATATTTCTATATTAGCCATGAAAACTGGCAAGATACCAGAGACCTCAGCTTAAATGTCACCAATTACACTGTGAAAATGGGAATTGAGGTAACATAATATAACAGTTAACAGTGCCCAGAGCAGTACTTCTTATAGTAATTCCTTCAAAAAGTTAGAAACATGTTCTGTGGCCATGTGGCTTGGAATTCAGTACCCTCCACATGAAAATCTGGTAAAGAAGGTCACTTACTTACAACAGAAAACAACATGTGGGGAAAATCTGATCACCTTTGTTTACATCAGCCTAAATCGGAACATGCTCACTGATGTTCTCCCACACATGTACAGGGCTGCAAAATAATAATGCACACACGGCAACCAATAAACAAACCTACCTTTCAAAATGCAGGACTGCGACCGTATACCAAATACCCACAATAACCACGTCAAAAATAAGTGAAATTAGTTCTAAAGAAAATTAATCTCATGACCAGAAAACAAGGATTAAAAACACTTTTACGGTCATGAAATTACTGGAAGTCGAACCTGGAATCCCTGAAATGGACACAAGTAGAATTGGTACTGTCACCATGAGAGTTTTAAAATGATTATGGCTTTCCACGTAACTGCACTGATTATCAGTACATACAGCCATACATCAGTGTCCACTGTGAGAACATCACCACTTAATGGATTATCATGTTGCCTGCACTGCAGTGCTCATTCCCATGTTAAAAAACTTTCTATGCATGCTGCATATACAAGTTTAAAAGATTATACACAGACCCCTCGCCTCTCAGCAAGCAATTCTTGACGTTTGCGCCTGCACTGGATTGATGTCAGGACTGCCTTGCGTTTTAGAACTGCAGCATATGGATTGAGCCTCAGCATTGCACGTGTGTTGGTTAATGGATTCAATTTCTTCACACTGCGCTTTTGCTTTCTGCAACACACCAGTATTAGTTACTTAAAATATGTGACTATTCACACACCGTCAGTACAAGCTGCTTACAGTATCTGATCAGTTATAAACAAAATCATGGTTTTTCATAACCCAATGCTCTATAAAATTAGCTTCATCATGACAACTTCATTCAATGACTCAACAAAATTGTATATTTGAAAGCAGGGCAAATTGAATAACTCTTTCCTCACCAGTTCTTATAATCAACAATCTATGCATGTCCTCTGATTAAGCACTAAACAACCTACAATCGCTTAACAATCACGCCATGATAAAACAATATTGGTCTTTATAAAAATCTGCTATGTAACATCTGTGGGAATTTTACCTACACTACAATCAAGAAACCTCTCCCTTGCTCTACATTGTTGTCTACCAAACCTTTTCTAATTTCACATATTTGATCCATCCCTTCAAGGCCTTCCTTTGTCTAGCTATCCCTTTGGTTTAAACTGGAGACTCTATAGCACTGTCCTTTCATCACGAATTTATGCAACTGGCCAGTGTCAGTATCATCAACTCTGTTTAGTACTGTCTTTTCAATTCTACTGTCTTCACTTCTCATAGTCTAGTACCAAAAACCATTTAGGAGAAATTTTTCTCTGTGCCTGAAGTTAATTTGAGGAGAATAATTGCATCAACGGCAAGTTCACTGCTTGCGAAGTTAGTAACTAACAAATTTCATAACTTGTAGTATAGAAAAGCTGACTTCGGCGGTCATATGAGTGGAAATGCCATCTCATGATTCCGTGGCACAATGTTCAAAGTACAAAAATCTTCCAAATAAGACTTTCTCCATTTTAATATTCCAATTCCATCTCTGAGAGAGACAAACTTCAATTTTCATCCCACTGCATTACCTGCAGCCCCGTAAAACTCTCAATGACAAAAAGAAGTAACAATGTATTGCCTGGGTACTTTAGTAATGCAACCTGAAAAAACTCATATAAAGACCGAATTGAATTGTTAACAATGCCACAGTCTTGTCAAAATTCATAAACATTTGCAACATTCAAAAGCCAACCGTTTAAACAAATTAAACACAAAACATCCACAAAATACACAATTTCTCTGTAAGAAGTCTGTGTCCAAAGTCTACTCACAAATTGGTTACAACTACATGTATCTCCACGGGGTAAAAACTTACATTGGAGCACGCAGGACTGCCCGGATCTCCTCAGCTTTCAGCAGGCGAGACAAATCTGTGTTTGCCATTTTGGGCATAGGCAAATTGTAACCCTTCTTCAGTTTTGCTGACTTACGCCAAGTACCATACAAGTCATCCAGTTTCGAGAAGGCCGACTGTGTCCAGATCACAAAACGCCCCACATGACCTCCAGGGGCAAGTTTCAGAAGGTTCAGTTTTGATACACTTATCAGGTCAACACCAGGGATGTTACGGAATGCCTTCGTCAAACCCTGAAGTACCAAAAAGGATAAAACATTTTTTCACTCTTCCAGGTAACTCCATGGAGCAGAGTCCTTCTTAAGCATCTACAGGTCCTCAGCCAGGCAAGCAATTCCCTGCATTTTACAGAACCCAAAGGTTAATCCATGCCCACAACAGCCTCCCACCTGTTCCTACCTCAGCCAGACAAATCCATCTAATGATCCCCCTTCCCTCCACAATTTTGTGTCTTTAAGTCCCACTTTAATATTTTCCTCCCATCTATGCCTAGGTCTTCTGAGTGCTCTCGTTCCTGCAGCTATCCCCACCAAAACCCTGTATCTTCCCATTCCAATGCATGCAATATGCCCTGCTAACCTCATCCTCCTTGATCTGATCACCATAATAATATTTGTTGGTTAGTACAAATAATGAAACTCATTATGAAATTTGCTCTGGCCTCCTCCAGCTTCCCCCTCCTTACACCCACAAACCTTCCTGAATATCACATTCTCAGAAACTCTCAGACTACTTCATTCCTTTAATCTAAGAAACTCAGCTTCACACCCATTTATAACAGATTAAATTTGTTCTGTATATTTTAATCCTTAATTTGAATACAGCACATTTCAATGCATAACAAACTTCTCTTATACACAACAACAAACCATTTAAATACAACCAAATTTACCATAATCTTCACACTCATTATCAGAGAAATTACAATATAGTATGTCTTACGGTATGTAATAAATGTATAAAACGTACCTACTTACTTACTCCATGGTGCAGAGTCCTTCTTGAGAAGCTAACTGGTTTGCAGCTAGTCAAGAAATTCCCCGCATTTCATGGAAGCCGAAGGTTCATTACTGCACTCACAAGCGTCCACCACCTGTCTCTATCCTGGGCCAGCCCAATCCAGTCCATATACCCACATCCCACCTCCTGGAGATCCATCTTAATATTATCCACCCATCTATGCCTGGGTCACCCCAGTGGTTTTCCTTCCCTCCAGTTTCCCCAGCAAGACCCTATACACTTTTAAATTTACACAACACGCAGTACACTAACATAGAATTTATCTACAGCTTCCTCACCTGATCTTGCCCATAGATGATGAGAGGGCCACGTCTTTGGATGCGACGTCGGTTTCGCATCTTACCCTTGCCAGCACGAAATCTTCTTGATTTGTAAACCTTCAAACAAAATTACATGCTTAATATGGTCACCACTTACCACTCCCTTCAAATCCAAGAAAAAACACAAAAATAACACTACAATAAGGGGAATCCAGCAACGACTTGAAGATTCATTTCTTTTGGGATATGATATTGTTGTTAACTGGTGGTTACCACCATTACAAAGAAACCTGCAGTTTCCACCTTCAAGTTAGTGCAAGAGTGGGCTGCATAAGAGAAATGGGTTCATTATATAGGAACAGCATGGATTAAGTGACTGGCATAGCAAGCCAGAAGTGGCTTTATGGAGTGGAAGAATGTACAGCCTCCATAATTTCTTCCTTTGCCTCTCCTACCTCCTCACTCCCTTCAGTTAGCTCTCCTTCCTATTTAGTTTCTTCATTCAGCTTCTTCCTCCCAGCACTGCACATCTCCTCTCCTTTCTTCTGGTGTGTTCCAGCCAGACCTGGCCACTCTAATGCCACTTCTATTGGATCCCTACACCAATCACCTAACCCACCCTTTCCCTACATAATGTAACACTTGGCCTACCATAAAAATGGAGGCAGAAGCTCCTATGGAACATTAGTAACCAACCACTGACCACCATATCATATACCAGAATACTTAGCAAACTGCAAATCACACACAGTACTCAACTTTTATCACTGTACTATCACACAGACAAATCAGTAAGATCATAATCATCCAGCACTCTCAAAGTACATTCATCCCTTGTGTCTGCAAATTACGTATTTTACCTCTTTCCAGTAAAGCATCCAACAATACAACACAAATTTTCCTTGGAAGGCTTACCTTTGGCATCATCTTCAAGCACTTTCTGAAACTACATTATATGATCAGCTAAAAGAAAGAAGTCCAATTCGCATTGGGAAAAATGTAATCCAGTGTTAATATACTCTGGTACAGTACATGTCACATTTATTACAGCTGAAAAACTTCATCATGAATTTGATTATTTCCAAGAATGTCAGAAATATATCCCAAGAGTACACTAAGAAGTGCATGTAATGAAGATCATTCAACAAGCAACTACTCATATCCCTTCCAACACAGGAACCCAACACTCGACACATCCAATTTTGAATTGCTGCACCAGTATAGGTAAAGTGGTCCCATTACAGGCCCAGTGTGGCCCAGAAGGTGGGTAGAGGTATAGCTCTACTCTTCCATGACCACAGCACTAGAAGTGGGTGAGTGGTCAGCAGCACGCTCTGGCCAAACTTTACCCCTGGGAAAGACCCAGTATCCATTTTACAGGAGGCTGGGTAGGCCCCAAGGCCGGTCTGGAGGGACGAAAAATCTTGTCCCCACCAGGATTCGATCCTGGACCATCCAGCCTGTAGTCAGTCACTACACCTACTGAGCTACCCAGCCCACACTGCACCAGTAAAATCTATAACTGAAACAAGGGTGAAACTTCAGTTATATTTAAAGTACCGCATTAATGTTCTTTCACATATATATCCTTTTTCAATAGGAAATAATCAGGCCACTTTTGTCACAACTAACACGTCTGAATACTCATAATTCACAGTCTGCCAGCCAGCTGCAATTCCCACAATACAAATCTAAAGTGACATATCTAAAGCATGTTACAGTAACTACAATCAGAGTATATGTAATACCTTCTGAATATCAGACCAAGCCTTTATGCGATGCAGAAAGATGACAGCCTGCTTTGTCTTGGTGTACTCCTGCACCTTGTCTTCTACCACCAGAGGCAGCTCTGGTATATCTTGCACCAAATGACCTAAAACCAAAAACTCTCTCACTGTCATTTCTTTCAGGCAGCACTAATACATTACAACAAATGTTCTGACAGACTGCTCTGTAATAATGACACACTGAAAAATACAGTGAAAATGAAGTTCTAATGTCAAATTTCGAATATTTTAGGGCTGTTCACACCCCCGCAGCATGTCAACTGAAATTTCTGTCCGTCTGCAAGCATACCATTTTAGAAACACATATTGGATTTCCATTAAGTTTCATATTAGCCAGTTATGGAGGAGACTGCATAATGAGGAGGGTGATAAAATCAAGAAGAATGAGATGGACTGGGCATGTGGCGCATATGGGTGAGGAGGGGGGGGGGTATAGGGTCTTAGTGGGGAAACTGGAGGGAAGGAGACCACTGGGGAGACCTAGGTGTAAATGGTAGATAATATTAGGATGAATCTCCAGTAGGTGGGATGTGGGTATATGGACTGGACTGGGCTGGCCCAGGATAGACAGGTGGCGGACGCTTGTGAGTGCGGTAATAAACCTCCGGTTTCCGTGAAATGCGGGGAATTTCTTGACTAGCTGCAAACCAGTTAGCTTCTCAAGAAGGACTCTGCACCGTGGAGTGAGTGAGTAAGTAAGTAAGTTTCATATTAGCCAGTGTTAAAAGAAAATGTCAAGCCATGAAGTTCGGCGCTTTTTAAAATAAAAAAAAAAAAGTTTGTAAGTTCCTTTTACACACGCACCATTAACAGTTTATCACTGCGATGTTTACTGCAACCATCATGCTGCTCTTTTAAAAGGTTACAATAATTTCTGAAGGTCCTGTACACAACAGGAATGATAGTGGCCAACAGCATTTCCATTACAGAAGTCTGCAAGCTAGGATTATTGGAGGTAAGGAAAAAACAATAAGATGACCACCAACGGCAAGGCATTTTTGTATTCAGATTCATGAAAACTCAGTGCATTTGGTGCAAAATTACTGGGGAAAAGTGAGCACACAAAATGTACAGGATGACAGCATAAAGCTACACTGACACAGGTAATGTTAGCGTAGCAGAATGCGTTAAAAATACGTGCCTCTGCTCCTACAATACAGCAGAATTTCATTTAACATTTAAATTCCCAGAAAATATTAAGCTGATCGAACAGGCAACTGATTAAGAGTAACAGCAAAATCTGTAGTCAGTTGCTCTCTGTGCTGGTTTCTGCAACATCCTGCAAAGCAGTGAAAGCTGACATAGATTAGCAACATAAGTTGTCTGAGTGACAAGCGAGCAGAAATCTAATCTACATACCACACAACACTCACACTTATCAAGCACTGCACACATAAACATGCCACTATTATCATCATTGCCAACCTTACCTTTCGACATCACAAGAGCAGGAACACCGCTTGCAGCAATTGCAGACACCAAAGCATAACGCTTCTGGTTTATATTAATGCGTCTGTGCCAGCGACGCCAAGGCTTGGTGGGGGCAAACATTCTCCCACCTCGGCACATGTTTCCGAAAGCTCCCTGGCCTGAACGATGAGTTCCGCCACCACGTACGCGGGGAATTCGTGCTACAGCACGTCCAGTTCCCCATGACTCAGCACTAGTCTGATGACCTACAAACACCAACTACTGTTCAGCCATACTGTAACATCATGTCAACAAACATTTATTTCATTCAATATCACCATAAAACCATTACACAAGTCTACAGATTAGACAATGGCCAAATATACAGGTGTGAGACCAGCCAGAATGAAAGAATTTTCCCATAATTCTGTAAAATGTCAGCAATGTCAAGGCTTCCACTGCAGTTAAAATCCCACGTAAAGCTCCAAGTCTTACCTGTCAGCCAACACAGTTATTTTCAAAATCAACCAACCACTGGAAACAAAACCGAACCCAGGCAGATGGGCAAAGATCAAAATAGTTGACCACCATATCCACAGATACACACAAGAATACAAATTAATAACCATTAACACTACAATTACTTTCACCTTAACATTCACCACAAAAAACTCTTGAATCTCACAACTATTTGATGTGTATTTCAGACTAATACTGCAGGAGAACTGAAAGATTCAGAATTGGTTATACCACACTTGACCACTGGACACAACCCTCAACCTGTTACTTACATGTCCCATTGGGAACATATCTTGCTCCAACCCATTCTAATGTTATCCTGGTATCTCCTTCACAGTCTTCAAATTGGATATATTTCCAAAGGGTTCCTCACTAAAATTCCGCACGCATTCCTTGGCTGCCCAATTACGGGAAGTGGATGTTAGATGATTCTCCCCACTGCCATACCATACATATTACCTCGCTACCCAATCCTGACATGTCCATATTCCAGTATCACAGAAGCAATATCAATGTATTAACCCTTTCAGTGTTCTGAAAGACCAAAGTCAAGTAACAACTTCATGCTGCAATTTGCTACCCCCTACCAATGTGTAAAAGTTATTCAAAATGCAAGAGCACATGAAAATAACTGTGGAGTAACGCTGCCCTCGCCCAGTCAAAGGTAACTGGGAGGAAACGCCTAGTCACCCACTTACTTTTGCACTTACAGATACACCTAAACAAATAAAATTGCAAAGGTGTGGACATTATCAGTGCTCATACACACAGTACAAAAATTCCAGCTACCTGGTTGCATGGATGACTAGATTTCACATGATGGTATCTAATATTTTCAGCACAATGACTAATGTTTCTTACTTTACATACAAAAAAAAAATGTGTGTTCAGTTCACATACACCGAAAAAAGGGCGACAGATGACAGTATGGTTTATACTCCAGATCTGTAGGTTCTCAATAAGGAACTTGCCTCGTGTCACCCTTTTGGTACCAAGAATTTCATGGCAGTGCCAATATTTTTGGAAAATTTGTGCAATTCTGCAAATGACATATTTTATCTGCATTAGCATTCACATAATGTTCATATCAAAGACTCAGGGAATCCTTCCTTCTGTGTAGAGCAATGTGATTCACTGAAGAGTATTACAATATTTACCTAAATACAATTTTTTTTTCTTAATTCATTATCTGAAAAATTGCAGGTTGCCTTAGAACCACACACAAAGCATATTCTATACACATAATTTCCTGAAAACTGCAACTGTGAAGGGGGATGCTTTAATATTCTGTCACCTTATAATCAGATAATCTCTGTTTAACTTCAATGTGAATACACTACACAAAACTGACAATAGCAAACACAATGCTGTTGCATCTTACTGACACCAAAGCCTATTTATTACAGCATTTTGTTTCTGCAGTCTCCAAGCTTTACACTGGTACTTAACACATGTTCCTCTTAAAAACATTCCCACTCTATGGGGATTTTTATCAACACAAGCAATATTACAATTATACTGACTTCCACAACTTTACTATACCTGCATCCTTGCTCACACAATATGGCTGACGATGATTCTTAGCCATGTTATCATGCACAAAATTAACAATATCAGGCCTAACTGGGGCCTTGAAGACTGCTGGCAATGCAATGGTTGTACCCGATGCCTCATTCTTGTCACTATACACAGTAATAAGAGGGCGAGCTGTAGATAGTGACTGCAACCAAAATAACAGTTCAGAAATTGCCAAAGCACCATTTCTATTGTTTTGACATACCAAACATGATCTGTTGGTTAACGTGAGATCCCTTACACACTATGCAAGAGAATGCCATGTTAACAACTTGTAATATAGCACATTTCAGGAACATCCAAGCAAAAGATAATTGCATAGATGTGGACATTTACAGTGCATAATGTAACATCCTTATCTCTTGTGTCTAAAAACCGTTATCAATCCATTTAACCATAAGACAGTTTACCAACGGAGGATACCAAACATCCTTAATTCTTCACGAAAATAATGTAATAGCAGCACTCAATTGGGACCCGCTAGTGTACATACAAAAGTCACAACTACTTTTGCAAGTGCAACAAACAATCATATTCACTACGTTCCAAAACGAATAACCTTCGACAATATTCACAAGTAAATAGGTGAGCTGTGTGCTTTACAAATGGTCGCACCGATCTAAAACAGCCTAACCGTAGTGTTAATGTACATGTGTGTTGTGTTCTTTTTAGAATAGTTACCTATGAAAATGTTTACAAACGTGCTTGAAATGTGTTGTGCAAATCTGCATACTACTAAACTCTACAAGCACTCTTAATCTTCACGGAAATACAAAGAACATGTCGTCTGCGAACACGGGTTGTACACAGCCTAAACGAAACGCAAGGTGTAAATGGCCGTCTAAATCTTCAATACCAGTAACACCGAATCTATAACAACGGTATTCAGCAATGATAGGGTGAAATCGCTCGTGGTGTCAGTATACAGACTTCGGCTAGATTTTTTTACTGACGCTTTGTACATTTATGCTCCAACCCTTCACCAAAATTTCAAAGCATTCCGTTCAGTAGTTAACACCTACCTTAACAAGGGTACCTGCAAGGGCAATTTAAAAAAAAAAACCTATGGAGTAATTATTATTATATACTTCATAAATCTAGGCAAACGCAGAAAATGCCGCACGTTATCACCGAACACGTGGTAGACAAATGTGTAACTTACGACAGTATTTGCTTTTACTTTAAATCCTATATTTCAATAGCATATCTTGAATTAATTCTGACAATCTGCTGTAAATTTAACTTACCATCTTTAACAGCAATTATTATACACACTCGAATATTTCACCTAATGGCAACCACGTCAGCCATACCCAAAGAGACCGACCAGGCGCACAATACACGTAAGACCAATTTCCCAGTATGCTATATTTTTGATACCAACACCACAACAAAAACAATCTGCTATGTTTAAATTACATTCGTATTTATCCTCTTTAACATCTGATGTACACTGAACATTTATACACGTTATAGTATTACTGCTATTAATATGTGATTTACTACGTTAAATCACATATTTGTAATGGTTTAACTAGTTATACTGTGTAACTATCGTCAGCACTATTTTTGTAATGTTTCTCACTCTGAATGTAAGGTGGGGTTTACAAAACTGTTTGCAAGGACCCACAAGTTGCTTTCCATTTCGAATGGAGCGAAAGAACGAGCAACGTGATGGAGGGATTTGGCGAACTTTAAATCTGTGCGCAACGATAACACGTATCAACCATGACCACGGATTATGAATTGCAAATACAATCGTCGATCGGGATTCCTACGCCGGCGACTAAAACATAGCAGAAGATTGGTTTTCGTGAGAAACCCGATACGTAAATGGGAGAGTTTCGCAGGAGGTTACCCTGCCTTTAAAAAAAAAAAGAAAAAAGGGCGGGAGGGAGGGGGGCATTGCTCATGTATTTCCATTGTATTTCATTAAATACATCAAGGCGGAAAAGTTACACTTTTATGAACCTTGGATACATTTCATACAAGTACTCAGAAAAAGTGAGGTCATTTGAGAAATTTTATGAGGTCAAATTTGTTTTAAATGGGCTGATCCAGGTAAAATGATGACTGTGTGGCAGATATTACTGTAGATACCCCCCAACCAAGGTTTAAAATTTGTTTAGACCTGGGAGAATGGGGGTCAAAGGCCGACATGGTATCAGGGGTTATACAGATGCTGATATGTAAAACCCATAAATCCTGAGAAAACCAACCGCAACAACAACGGCGGCTCTGTCGGCAAATCCTACTCCCACGT
>Ga0123354_10012580_pt1 | contig 13112 bp, 8 predicted proteins | sample TergutLab28metaG_2_FD_97872 | JGI IMG/M metagenome (GOLD analysis project Ga0123354, IMG submission 97872) | Labiotermes labralis P4 segment gut microbial communities from Petit-Saut dam, French Guiana - Lab288 P4 | ecosystem: Host-associated > Arthropoda: Insects > Digestive system > Gut ...
ACCGCACTCACAAGCGTCCACCACCTATCTCTATCCTGGGCCAGCCCAATCCAGTCCATATACCCACATCCCACCTCCTGGAGATCCATCCTAATATTATCCACCCATCTACGCCTAGGTCTCCCCAGTGATTATCATATAATGAACACTTAAATAAACTGGAAGGTCTAATAAACACATACATACACAGTAACTGTATTACTAACAACTGACATATTAATAGCAATGTAGCTGATGGAAAGACACGACATATACAGACATCAAACCCACTAGGCCAAAAATAGCACATGACAGTACCCCAGAATTTGCCTGGTGTGACTGAGTAAAATCACAAAAGACCTCAGTCAGGATACATGCCTTTCAGGTCACATTTTGAATTATAACTTCAGAATCCAAAGATTTCTAACCATCTAAACATGACATTCAGTCACAGTTTATCTTCTGGCATTGAAGGGTGACTATAGTTGTTGCACTGTGCAATGCTGACCAGGCCTAATGGCAACTGTATTTGTCAGTAAGTAACATGCAAAGTAACAGGTGGGCCATTTAAATCTCAGTCTATGTCACAGCAAACTGATCACTTAATACAGGCACCAAATGGTTAACTGGTATGATGGCTAGGCACAGTACATTTTACCCTTCTATTAATACCATATACAAGTAATACAGGTCTTACTAAATCTGTTACTGGTTACTCCATCACCTACCCTTCAATAATAATATCTCTTACCTGTAGAATGTACCAAACCAATTGAGTGGGACATACAGCTGAGTAATGTATGCCGTGAAGAGGACATAGTCACCAACTGTAAGACCCTGGTTTGTCACAACCATATAGACACATAGCAGTGATCCTGCGAGAAGTCCTAAAGACACTATCACATTTTGCATCGTGTTCAGAATGTTCATTGTCACCATTGACCTCCACTCTTCTCCCTGTAACAAGAACAATATTTGATGAGACACCACAGACAGAGACATGACAGCACTCTAAGTCACTACAGTAACTAATACACATCCGTAATACTAACAACCGAAGAGTTTGGTTCAAGAAAAGTGGACCTTTCGTACAATTTAATTTAGGAAATCACACTACACGTGTGTTCTTACAAAACTTACATCATATCTATAGACTTACAAATACAGAAGACACATGTAAACATCCAGTTATTTACCAAGCTTGGAAATGTAGTTTTGAGAAAATACTGATAACTTGTTTAGATTTTTAATGTGCCATGAAACTCAATTTCAGAACAGTCTACCAGTTTTGTCCTGCCTATTCACCTGTCCATCTGTGTGTGTTACAACAGCTTGTACTACCAGACCGATGTCAGTGAAACTCCATATAACATATCAATGTTAAATTTTGTCACTCTTTATTTTGGTTTAGAAGGGACAATTTTAAGAGCTATTTTACTTACAGACATAACTGTACTTCCATGCACAGCTCTTTAATCTCTTAACAGATTCTGAAAGAACCTGATAAATGGCACTTCCACATGCATTACTACATGTAAATTTTACTCATTTCCTTGGTTGTCTTGAATTTTTGGGACAGAACTATAATGCATACTGTTAATTCTCAGTGTGTATCATAAAAATGTTAGGACTGCCTATGTCTGTAGCAATGAAGTGAAAGTGGACTAGTACACCCTTGTGCAGATGTTGTAAGAAGATGTACTTGCAGTTTGAATGATAAGTTACAAAGTCAGGAGTCCTCTTCTCTTCAAGCAACTGTTCAATAATGCAAATTTTAACAATTACAAGAAAAATGTTTGTCTCAAAACAATGTCATATCAGTATTGTTAACACTTTAGCTATTACATTTAAAACACTAATGCAGGGAGGCTCAAATCCTGCACACCAAGTCACCTGGCAACTAAATTTTGTAAAGTGGCCCTTATATTTGTGAGTCTTCTACAAGGAATTTACATCATGTCAACCTTCTGGCACCTACACATTTGAGGTTGCTCCTAGATTATTGGAGTATTTGTGCACCCCTGCATTAGCATGTGGTAATTTCAGCAAAACCTTACTTTGGGTATTTAAATAAAATTTCACAGAATCTTACTATGTCAGATGAGGCAAAGCACCATTAATTTTACTACATTCTGCCACATTAGTAAGAGAACATGGCTCGTGAACTGTGTAATAGCCAAGACCAACACAACAGGAAAAATTACAAAGTCCACCAGGAAAATCTATTGAACACAGGAGTGATCACTTTCAAAGCAAGTTTTCACCTGAAAGTTGAGGATTGCCTCACGATAGCTCTCCACCTCATACTCTTCTGCACCATAGTACTTAACAGTCTCAAAGTTAAGCAGTGAGTCCACAGACCGTGCTCTTTGGGCATTATCTGCTAGGTTCATGCGACGCTGGAACTTGGTTCGCCACTCAGTCACCATGATTGTAGCCACTATAAGAAAAAAGTAACATGCAATACTGACTCAATTTTGCCATAAAATTCATAATTAAATGCATACACTCTGCTTATACAGAGACATTAATTTAACTGACAACTCACATCACTATTCCACTTGAACCATTTTGCACAACCACAAGAATCGTCATGTTTGCCACTCTTCCAGTTTGCCAAAAGTTGAGGTCCAAGCGTTTCAGTTCAATGTACTGCTGTCAGATCACTTTTTTACTCACCGTAGTTAAGGAAAGTGCTGGAAATGCTTTCCTCCCACTTACAGACAAGCATTGCATCTAACATACTGTACATGGCATGTCAAAATGTTATAAATTATACAAACTGACAGGAAGTAACTAGCAACAATAGTTAGATTAAATAATGTCTCTCTAAAATTCATTTGCGTTTCCCACACTGTAAAGATCTGGTGGTCTAGGGCAAAGTGTTGATGTTCTATGACACAGACCTCAGATTTGAGATAGCACAAATTTTGTGCAGATTTGTAGTATGCCTGTTTCATCTCTGACAATGGTAAATGTTATAAATGTGAAAAATATCAGTCTTCCACTGTCACTCAGAGCTGATGTGATACTGTCAACTATCATTATTGTCCTCAGAGATGCCACCTAATAAGCACCCCACCTCAGAAATGGACACTTTCAACAGTGCTTGAGAAAGATTGAGTCCAACAATGTGAAAATATAAACACAGGGATTAACAATGACAGGCTCTCGTATTTCCTGATCCTAGTGTTCAAACCCAACTGTTCCTTAGAGATAAATTAATGGTGAGAATGTACTTTTTAAAATACGACATTTGAAATTCATGTGATCACTTTACAGCATTTGCATAATCTTATCTAAATTTCTATGTTTTTTTTTTGCTTACCTATGTACAGACTCATTGTGATGAACACGATAAGTCCAAACCATCCATTAAATGCAGATATGAAGTACCCAACCGCTACCAAAATGTCAACTATAGTAGGAAGAATGGAGAAAAGGATATAGTTTAGGAGATTGTTAATACTGTCTGTGCCACGATCCATCACACGCAGCACTTCTCCTGTCTTACGGCTTAGATGCCACCGCAAACTCAGTCCATGAAGATGCTTGAACAGTTCAACCTGCACCACCAGAACAAAATCATACTGTAGCAATAACAAGACTCTCTAAACATCTGTAATAATGGTGAATTCACTTTATCCAAACTACATTAGAGAGTGTCTATTGTTGCATTATGTTTAATGGCTACCAACTGAATAGGCACACGACATAACAAAATGAGACACAGGGATACAGAGTGACACAGAAGAACTAGAACCTTATGGCCATTAGGATGGTAACTGGCTGCTGGCAGCGACAGCTGGCAATCTGCAGTGCCTTCACTACAACCACACACTCATGCCATAGCATCTCCACTTATTGTACTATATACCACCTCTATATTGGTATCCACTGTACATACACACACACACACACACACAGATGAATTTGTTTTAAAAATTTCCTGATTATTGATACTGAAATCCATTAACGAAAGAATATACTGGAATGGAACAGGGAGAATCTCTAATTGTTTAAGTAGACTTCTACATGAGGTTCTGAGTTGTGCACCAGCCATAATTCTAATAATTTTCTTTAGTAAAGTGAAAATCTTCCCACTGTTGAAAAAGTTATCCCAAAAAATTACTCCACATTTTATGATATAAAGAAATGCACTGTGAACAATAGTATTTTCCCTCAAATGTTACACAGACTTATTCAGAGGTGTACTGGTATTTACACAATATTGACAGGCTTTTCAGACTCTTAAATGACATGCCAAGGAACTGTGAGACTAGCATTTCCACTGCAAGGAAAAAGAGCTTAACAGCATCAACTGGCATTCATTTTGACCCATCAGTCCACAAACAACACCCAAAATATACAATTGGATGAGAACTTATGTGCTAAACTCTGTTACAAAGAACATCTACACAACCTCCTAAATCATATCCCTTCACGCTTGCATGTTTCGTTCACATTAATACATTTTAATAGCCTCCTAACCTAATTCTTTGCATATACTTTAGACATACTGTACAGTGTATTCGCCCTAAAGAAATATTGCTGGAATTAAAATAGTACATATTCATAAAATATAGGCATTAATCTCACATGGTCTTTGCAAAGAGCTGTTGACTCTCAGAAAATCATTTTTCTAATCAAAGTGCATCATTAACAAGAAGTCCAAGCAATCATATTTCAAATACCATTTAAAGCAGCTAATGAAGAGACAGGCATTTTTAATCTACCAATTAAGTCATTTCTGTGAGAATGAGTGTGTCCCACAGTGATGCTGCTGAAGATGCAAGGCTTCTGGGATGTCATGCTGTACTGCTGAATAAACAGTTTGGGACACTTCAGAGGGCTGCAGTACCTTTGAAACATCCAGAACAGTTTACTCACAAACACCATATAGCATCCCAGATGACTTGAATATTAATCGTCATATTCAAGTATTCAAGAATATGGTCACCAGCAAATGAGTAGAGGTTTGTTTATATGGTCTCTTGTCTTTGATTTTCTCAATGCAGAAAACAAAATTACTCTTATTCAGAGACAAACATACAAACATCACAAGCAAGCAAATATTATATGTAAATGCACCCTTTTAAGTGCTGGATAATGATAAGATACATTATTCTATCAGACACAGTGTAGGTTTGTTTTAATTGCGCCTTGCATGTATGATGCATGTTTCATCCTCTTCTTAGGCCATCAGCAGGCATGTCAATACAAAAACCATCTAAATGAAGATAAAATGCCATCAATAAAATGTAAGGGGCTCCTTGTCTATGGCCATAGTTTTCTTATAATATTAAATTATAGAATACAAAAATCTATAAAATATAAAGTACAAAATCTAAATAAATCCTAAAAATTACTATTATCCTTTAGGCTCTCTTGTGTGGATAAGATGCTGTGAACTGCAGCTTGTTGTGCCAAAGTTTAAGGAATGTTGCTCAGAAATGCTGGAAAACCAAACCAACACAACATAATGGCATTACCCTAATATGGAAATGCAAGTACTATGGCAGAACACCACGCAGGCTTCAACAAAGCTGATGAAATATATACTGTTTTTACCTCAACCTCACGGGTGGTATACTGCTGTATTTTAATCCACAGGTAAGATCGAAGGTTGTTCAGAAGACCCATCCCTCCAGTTCCACCTCCTTGAAGGAACTTGAAGCCCACAAAAATAAGGATCCAGTCCCACCGAAAGCTGGGATGTAGAGTTACCATGCTGTTCACTGCAATACAAAGTTTGAGTTTTATAATCTAGAAGTTTATGCTCATATTCCTGCATATACCTACAAAACCTTAATGCCACTACTGACAGGAAGGACTACCTGACTAGGACACAGTCACACACAGTCTAAAGATGAGATTCTTGTCATTCACAAACCCCTTAAGCCTATGCAAAATGCTTCAGGAGGTTCACTGTAATGAATGCACAGCACTAGAGTCTATGAGGGTCATTCCTACAATTATTATATAACAATACTAGCTATCCTTGCATAGCTCATTTTGCAAGCATGGTTCAGATGTATATAATAGTTACACTAACTTGTTTACCTCGAAAAGGAAAACTATTTCTGACACCTAGCATAAATTATGAGGAAATGGGTTAGATCAAGTGGTTTTTTGGTAGAAGATAACAGGACCCATAAACAAGACATTCTCAGAAAAATATATAATTTTACATGGTCTTCTGGTGTTTTGATTTTCCCAGGAAGGGCTTCAGGGAATGATAAACTTAAAATGTATTAAGTGTTAAACTTACCAATATGTTTGCTGTAGATTGGAACATAAAGATTGACCACCCGCCCCGCCACAAGAAGCACAAAGCAGAACATAACTCGAAACTGTAGGAGGACATCTTTCTTGGGCCACAAGAAAGGAGCCAGAACTGAAATCTTCTTCCATGCATTTTGGAATGCAGACCCTTGATTTGTGACATCTGCTTCCTGTGTTGCCAGAAAAGATGTTTATACTTCTGCAGTTGATTGCTTTGAACTCACACAGTTAGTCCTCTGTTCAGAGCTAAGAAATGCACAACACTGCAAATTATGTAGTAGCACATCTTAATACTGCCACTGACAATGGCGCTCTCACACTGTGACATACATAAAGGTAAAGCAGTCCCATTACAGGCCTGGACAGGCCCAGAGCGTTCCAGGAAGTTAAGGCTCCCAGATTTCTTAACAACGGCACAGGATGGTGGTAGATTGTCAGCCTTACGCACCGGCCGCTTTTTACCCCCTGAGTCGACCCCAGGGCCATAGTGCGATCAGAAGGATTTTTATTTCAATGAAAAATCCACTGACACTAGCTGGGATCGAACCAGCGACGTTCCGATTTGTAGCACAGCACCTTAACCACTGTACTACCGCAGTCCCCCTCTGTGATATACATCAGATGAAACTTAAAAAACTAATAATGTACACTGAATGTCTATCAGTAGTTAAATGTGTGTGTGAGTGCATGTGTAAGCATTTCAGAATTTCACTGAAACCTTTCATATGCACTACTATAGCACACAAGCTATCTTCATCAACATCAACAGCCGTCACTGAAGATGACCAACCGAGTGCCATGATATACAATGAACTCCACAGAGCAGAGTTTCTTGTGAGGGACTAACAGATCCTAAACCAGATGAGAAATTCCCTGAATTTAACAGAACCCAAAGGTTCAATGTCATCTTCACAAGAGCCAATCATTTGTCCCTGACCTGAACCAGATTAGTTTAGTCCATCCTTCCCCACCTCACCTTTGTAAGATCCATTTTAATATTATGTTTCCAATTATGCCCAGGTCTTCCAATGGTCTCTTTGTCTTAGGTTTCCCCACCAAAACCCTGTATGCATTTCTTTCCTCCTCCTCCAGATATGCCACATGCCCTGCCCATCTCATAATCCCCGATTTGATCACCCCAAAAGTATTCGGTGAGCAGTATAATTTTAAACATTTAATTCTGCAGTATGTTGAAATCAACAACATTTACTTGTTTTATTACAGCTGATAACATTTAAGTCAAAACTTCACTGACCTAACCGACCTGGGCAACAACATACAATGTGCAAAACTGAGCAGTAATAATTACTTTTCTAACAGCTCTTCCTCTTTCTCCAGCTTCTCAACTGATGCTACAGAACCCACCTTGTTCAGAAAAGCCATTTCCACCCCTGACTGCAGTTCTGCATATGTCAACTTACATCAATTAGAATGCTGTGTTGTGAGTGAGAGTTGCTCAGGCTGGCGTAGTCTCTTGTCGTCATAATGCCGGGTGCTTGCAATCCAAGCACAAACAGAATCACACATGACATAAAGCGAGCCACAAACACTCCCATCTCAATTTCATCAGTCAATCTAGCAAAACATAAAAAAGAACCTCTTTTACTTACTGATAAATCTGCTAATGATAATCTCAAGGTAGCCCAACAACAGATGCAGGGGCAACACCTATTTTTTGTGGGCCACAACCACGCATTAAAAAAAAAATTGTAATACAGGCTGTTAAGGAATGTCATATGTATGACAGGCTCTTAAATTTTAACATCATGTACAAACATTTAACAAAATCTTCTCCTTAAGGAGCACTATTGCCACAGCTGTCTGGCTTCATAATGTAACCAACCATCTTCATCTGCTACTACTTTCATATAGCCTTACCCGTGTGTGACTGAATGGATGAACAAATAAACCAAACCAAACCAAAACCAAACCAATAAAATTACTGAGTGTGGCCCAGGGACTGTGGATGTACATGTGGCCCATGATGTTCAAGATGTTGGACCTCCCTGGCTTAGCTTATATAAGTCTAAAACTTACTCTTATAATAAAACCAACCAGATGCACTAATTTCTCAAATTTATTTTTGGAATGAAACTCTACATGTTTCAGACAGTTCCTCTGTCCATCATCAGGAGTTCTTCACCGTACACACAGCAATGTTATATGTCATACAGGTTTGATGACAGCTGTCCGAAACATGTTGAGTTTTCTTCCAAAAATAAATTTGAGAAATTATTGCATCTAGTTGGTTTTATTATAAGAATTTATCATGATGCATGGTGACCTGAACATCAAACTAAAACTTACGTTCTGAGATGAAACCACCAGTCTTCTCTGTTTAGATTGATGAGTGACAGGCTCTCAGATATCAGCACTGATGTCCAGAAAAATAACAGAACCAACCCATGACCACGGGTTGGAACAGATGGCAGAAGATAATTGCGTTCAAAAAAAATCAGAATGGCAGAAAACGGGAACATGGTTAAAGTCAGCACCAGAGACAGAATCTGTAAGCAGTTGCAAGGTTCACATTCAGTGTAGTCACACTACAGTGGAATGGACTCTCGTGGTTGTTGCAACTTACAAAATACCGAACTTGTGCATAACGCGTCACAGAAACAAAATGTATTCTAGTGCATTTACTGAATGAGGAGACATTCATGTTTTGAAAATTTAATCTCAACAATATGCACACCAAGGTTTTACTTCAGCTGTAGTAGTTCCCGAACCACATTTCCCATGACAGAAGATACTCTGTGTTGGTCAAAACCATTAGTTGATTTCCACAACCATACCCAAAATGCTAATTGTTAAATCTTAGATACTATTTGGTTTACTGATATGAAATTCTGTTTTAATTTACAACAGAAATCACAACGGCCTAAACAATCATTCCTCCCACCACTTACAGGCACTTCCCAGCTTACAAACAGGATATGTTCTGGAGGTGGAATATACACACTCCAGCAGGTCAAGGGGGATTCAGATAATGAAAACAGTTTTGTCAACAAAATATATAAATGAAGTTTGGAATGAAATTTCAGTGACATTTTTAGAGTAGTTTGAACTGACAAGTTCTTAATAAAATGTTGCTCATAATTTTAGTAAGCTAGGGAGTGGCTATATTTATTTATCCAGCACAATTCATAGGACCTTTATCGAAGATTTTGTGGTATGTGCTAGTGCACTGTTCTGGCTGAAACAAACAGGACTTTTGCTGTTGATTTAACTGTCCTACGAAATGGAGCTAAATGAAAGATTTGAGGTACCCACAGAAGTGTGGCTGAGGATTCAGGTCTTCTGGGATGTTATGCTGTGACAATGTTAGCACATCCCAGATAACTTGAACACTCAAGGTTGCCAAAATTCTTTACAACTCTACCATTAGCTAATGTTTTTGATATAACAATGTTTGTGTCAGTCACATTTTTGTACTTGTGCTACAATGTGTGTAATTCCTGCATCACTACATACATAGTTAACAATACTTTGCAAGCTACAGCCCACTCAAGTCAGCTACTACCTCTGCAGTGAGATTTTCTGTACATATCTAAATAGACAAAACATATCAACAATACTCACATACTGCTGTCTACCACCTGCAACCACAGAACAGGCCCAATACTTAAAACAGAATGATTAAGCCCTGATTTCCACTTTAAGGGCACTCTACAGAAACTTACAGCAGTATGTAATAACCACAGGACAGGACTATCTAAAATATGTTGCTATAACTAGTGAGGCAGCTCTTTTGCCTGTCACAGTGCCTCCTGGCAGGGCTATTATCAGTTCACAATGCATTAAGCATACACTTCAGACTCACAATGATTAATGTACATATGATTAATACTGTTAGAATTTTAAATTCAAATAGAGGGCATAAATTTGTGGAATGATAACTAACAAGCACCTGATATCAAAATCCAACATCAAAGACAATCTACAATCATGATCCTACATCACAGTTCAATGGCTTCACATCCACACAACCCATTTCCCCAAGAGCCAAGCTCATCTTGAAGGTAGGGGGTGATAAGTCAGCAGTGTTACATTTTTATTATCTCAGCTGTGGCAGTTATTTGGCATATACCATACCACATTATTTGGATAAAACAGGTCTTGGAAAACTCAAGAATGTAACCATTCTAACCCAGTTTCCTGACATTGTTGACAATTCTGAATTACATTTATTTCAAATGTTACATAACAAACAAAACAATTATTGTATTGCAGCCAGCATACAACAGACTTGACTTCTCGTGGTGACGGCTTTTCAAAAGCACAGCACAATAGTGTAGGTACTGTACCTTCAGTACAACTTTGCAAACCAGTGTGGGAGAAACAGCAAAAAAAATTTTACTTCAGGCAGATGACTCCATTTGAAGCAACAGCCCATAATAAAAGTCAACCTATAAAACCAACTGTACAATATGGTCAGCACATGTACACCTGCCTCTAAATTATGTGTAATTCATGCCAGACATTCTAACGTACGAAATTCAGCATGTGCTGTGAATTTCAATATTGTCACTAATTCTAAAAAGAAATTATTCTAATGCACAATTCAAGAGGTCACAATACTTCAAATGTCTACAGTCCACTGTAACCATTACAAATGTAATCAACATAGACCATTTACCATACTTACCATATACCCACAAACAAGTCCTCCATTAAGAAGTGTTGCCTGTAATATGAATCGCACAACTGCTAAGACAGGCAGGAGCAGTGTAATAAATATCTGGGCATAATAAAGCTTCGAATGTGGTAATGATGATTGTATCAGCTGCGTACCATACTTTTTGTACATCCAAAGTTGTGCTGACCCAAAAAGCAACAGGAGGCCTGCAGTAATGCTGACCGCAAGAGTCTCCATGAAACATTGTGATATTCCATGGTTAATCCACACATCACTAAGTGTCACGTTTGGTGGACAGTACTGCATATTGATCTGAAAGGCATTAGAGGGTGATCATAACCTAGAATTACAAGTGGAATAGCAAAGATCAATAAGGAAAACAATCATTCATAGTGCTAACTTAGTAACGACGTTTTGTTTTCGTATATTATACAACCGTATACAGCGAAAACGTGAACAATGTAATCATTAAACATTTGAAAGGTGGTGGGTATGATACAAAGATCCCAGGCCAAGCCTACTACTACTGTTTGCAAAATAACAAATGCCTAAATCATTTAAGTACAAGAGGTAGCATCGACGTACCACAATTCTTTTTAAAGCTATTTCAATAATAACACTATGCCTACTAACCATACTGGATAATTAATTATGGATTAATGTATTAGAAAGAACGTAATCCAAACATCAAACAATTTGTCATAATATACAAATCATCACAAAACTATGGCGAATAAACTACAAGAACGGTATTCCTTTACACAAATATTCACCACCAACTCGAGATACAGCAACTACTATGCAAACAAAATAACCTGTAAAGTCATTCAGCACGTGGATACCCCCACTACGCAGAAAGGGCCAATAGCCACGAAACACCGATACGACAAGCTTTTGCAAAGAGAATATCGCGACGGGGCAGAAATAAAATGATAGTGTATATGCAGCCGTCAAAACGGTGGGTAAAATTCGAGTAAACTGAATAAATGGGTTCGTCTTCGTCTGCAAAAGACTCAAGTGTGTTCAGCATTGTAAACTAAATTCGAGGTGGAAGAAATCAATATCTATCTTCGCATAGGCTTGCATGAACTAAATTATACGCTTGCAGGCTTCAGTAGTGTAAAATACAATTTTTTTTATAGAAGCCATCCCGGTGTGTGTATAGGAATTATAAAAATAAGGAAGTTCCCGTCAAACACGACTAGTTTTATTATATATTATAGTTTGGCTACATGTTTCGACCCTATGGGGTCATCATCAGGCCTTCATTATGAACCATTTTGTTAAAAAGCTGCGTACAATCTTGCGATCCCAAACAATGTTTACAAATGTTAATAATAACACTAGTTGTGTTTGACGGGAGCTTTCTTATTTTTACAATTCCCGTACACACATAGGGATGGCTTCTATAAAATTTATGGTTTGTCAAGCTCGATCCATCAATAACTATAAGAACTTACGAACCAAAATTATGAAATGCTGCGCCAATATCTATTTTAATCGCCAATACCTAAGAAAGGAAGTTGTTCCCAAATATGCCAATATCAAAGTTGCATACATTTCTCCTGTATCAAACGTCACACAGGTTAACACTTGTAAACATTGTTCGGGATCCGAAGAATGTATGCAGCTTTTTAACAAAATGGTTCATAGTGAAGGCCTGATGATGATCCCATAGGGTCGAAACATGTAGTCAATCTATAATACATAATAAAACTAGTTGTGTTTGACGGGAACTTCCTCATTTTTATTATTTATGTAAAATACCATTACCTAATCGAGTCATACAGTCGCTGGAACCTTTCCTTAAAAAAATGCAGGACAATAGTTTTATTGACATATTCTTTAACGAATCAGTTTGTGGTCTATTATGCAGTTATTTGGGGGGGGGGGGCGAATGCACGGAACATATATATTTTTTCCTTTTTACTTAGATGGTAGAAAATCGTATGCCATAACGGTACTTTCTCTTCATAAAACACAAAAAAATTAGTTGAAAAAATTTAAAATTAAGATAATAACCAAAGTGGAAATAAAAATTTTATTTTTTGCAAACGTAAGATTTTAAGTTGGTTATGAGAAACACAAACGCAGAAGCGTTAGTAGCTGCTACTAGGGAGATTGGACTGGAAGTAAGTGCTGATAAAACTAAGTACATGGTCATGTCTCGAGATCAGAATGCAGGACAAAATCACAGTGTGAGGATTGA
>Ga0123354_10012581_pt1 | contig 13110 bp, 7 predicted proteins | sample TergutLab28metaG_2_FD_97872 | JGI IMG/M metagenome (GOLD analysis project Ga0123354, IMG submission 97872) | Labiotermes labralis P4 segment gut microbial communities from Petit-Saut dam, French Guiana - Lab288 P4 | ecosystem: Host-associated > Arthropoda: Insects > Digestive system > Gut ...
GCATTTCTTGATAGCGGCCGCTGTATTGGGGTTGGTGGTCTTTGTGGTAGTCGGACGCAGGATGAAGTCTCGGAGGTTAGCTGTTTAGGGGTTATGCCTTCCGGGCTGTGTATTGGTGTGCTGGTCTGGATGCCACTCACCCCTCGCTTATCTCGCGGCCCCCCAATAGGCCCGACTGCAAGCGCTTGCATCTGACTTTTGGCCCGTCCGGGAGCGCGTGCTGGTCAGGACGGGGTAAAAGTCGGATCTTAAGGGTGAGGGCGCGGTCAAGTTAGGCCGGAACCCGCGTGTCGTCCCCCCGCCAGGGTGGTCCTGTGACCCCGCTCATCACGGGTGCAAACACTGACGTGCCGTCCCCACTCCGGGCGCTCATCCTGGGTGCTCCTCCGAATGCCCGGCTGCAAGCGCTTGCATCTGACTTTTGGCCCGTCCGGGAGCGCGCGCCGGTCAGGACGGGCTAAAAGTCGGATCGTAAGTGGGTGGCGGTGGGTTGCGTACGCCACGCGAGTTTCAGCTTGCGGTCAAATCGACCAACAATACGATCATGCACAACTTAGTGCCCGGGAAAGTCCTGGATAAGAAAAACCCGGCCTCACGTGGAGAACCGGGTCGGTGACAATTATTATACATGGCGGGCCGGTTGGAGCAGATTGCAACGGGCTGCGGAGCTGCGGTTACCACCCAACAGGCTTTCGATAGACGCCTACAGGATCAGGTAACTGATGCGTAGCGAAGTCCTGGGGAGTAAGTTGGCGCCACCAGTGCCGGCCGACACCGTCCGTCGGTCTCCCACGCAGGTCTCCTGCTAAGTAACCACTCTGCGGATTCAACGTACCCACCGGCACAATCTCGCGGGCCATACGAAGGGGCAGCCCGAGATCAGAATCATTAGTCACCACCACCGCTGCATCAACGGCACCTGTCAGCACATCTTTGAGCAGGTGCGCGGCGATATTGACATCAGATCCTTTCTCCTCCCAACGCCTCACTGTCGCCATGACCACGCGGCCCAGGTCGGGATCGCTGGTTGCCTCCAGCGGTAGCGCTACATCCCAGTTCTCATGCCCAGTCGCTTGATACAAAGCCGGGTGAGCCTGCGAATGATGCTCCGCCACCAACGGACCAGCCTTGGCCCATGACACGTACCGTCCCTCCTCCACTACATCGACAGACCCAGATGTCTCAAGCGCTGAGATGTATATGTCCTGGTCAACTCGGGAACCGGGGTGCTCCAGTTGATCAATCCGTGCTGTGCAGTACACCACCCGTTCAACTGTGGCTCCGGTCCAACCGACATATGGAGTCACGAGGCCTCGGATATCAAGCCAACGCCAGCCCGCCGCCCCACGCCCACATTGGCCACGACCGCCGTAGTACAGGTTGAACCCGTCAACAGAGACCCCAACTTTCACGACGTCAGCCTACCTGTCTTCTACTGTCGGTATCTATCACGTTGCCCAGCCTCTATGGTTGGGGTGTACTAGTCCGAAAATAGCCCGATTTCCATACCCAACAAACGCCTGGAACAGGCACTCCGGCTGTGCGCTATTCCTCGGCCGGAGCCCGCGTGTCGTCCCCCCTCTTTGGGCATGGTGCCCCCAGTATGTCCCACTGCAAGCGCTTGCATTGGGATCGGGTTCTATCGCGTCCATTTCCGTTGGCGTTAAGTTCCCCAACGACGGCCCAAAATGATCTTTTCCTTCGCGTTGGGGAGCTTAGCTCCCTTGTCAGGCGTATTTGGTGCGGTAAGTTACCCAACGCGTCATCAAGTGAGGTAAATGGCATCCGTTGGGTAAGTTAGCCTCGTGCGGGATTTGCCAGATGCTTGACTACCCCCACTCTGCCGCTTTTTGGCAGCGGCTCTGGTCATGGTGTCGATGCGGATCGTAAAGGCGCGGGCTTGGTTGTCATGGTACGGCGTCCGTGACTGGAGGCGTTTGCTGGGGTTGGATTGGTGGCATTTCTTGATCGCTGCCGCCATACTGGGGTTGGTTGTCTTTGTGGTAGTTGGACGCAGGATGAAGTCTCGGAGGTTAGCTGTTTAGGGCTGGTACTCCCAGACCAGCACACCACGGTCTCGACCTTGAACAGTGGAGATTCGGGAGCCTTGGTAACGGTGTTCTGTTGTAGCCGGTAACACTCATCCGCCAGAGTGGTAACACAGTTCCGGAAGATGGTAACGGCAAGGTCATGACGCTTTATGCGGATCATATCGTGGCACTGAGCACAGTAAAGAGCGCTTCGCGTTGCTTCGCAATCAGCCTTCGGCTGACTCTTGACAGCGCCCAGTGCCACAGACAATTTGCACCGATGAGCGTCATGACCAAGGAATCGTCATCACCGTTATCGCCTTACCGGAACAGTGTTACCGCATCAACAGAACAGTGTTACAAAACCGGCGGAATTTCCAAACAGCTTGCTTACGCTCGCGTGGCATCGCCCTACCGGATCGTTGGGGTTTAGGCGATGGTTAACCATGGTTTGAGCTCAGTGGGGTCAGTTCGTTGGTGGTTATCCAGGAGCCCAGTCATGGGTAAACATGACTGGGCTCCCGATATCCTATGAAGCAGCTTACCGTTGGTTTAGAAGAGCAAGCTGTGGTGCTGTTAGGCCAGCCGCACGGGCAGTGGACTGGCACCTTGTTCGGTTACTTCGATGGCATGACGAGTGTATGTCGTAAACCCAGGGGCACTTACTGCCATTGAATATGTCATTCCTGCAGTGGCCGGAATACAGTAGTAGCCCTGAGAATCTGTTATTGCAGCGCCACCTCCTGCGAGTGTGACGGTTGCGCCGCTCACCGGAACCCCATGGCTGTCTGTTACTTGACCAATGACTTGCGGTCCTGTCACTGATGAGGCGGTTGTTTCCAATGCTATGACAGTAAAGGAATGGGGAGGGAAAGTGGCTGCGAATGACGAGCCAACACCACTAATCCCGCTGTGCGATATCTGGATTTGCGTCGGATTCTGCCAGGTGTTTTGGTCCAGATAGTTAGCGGATCCTACTACCCAAGTATCAGCAACTGAGCCTATCGTTCCGGCATTGCTCAAGCTGATGGTTGCAACGTGAGCAGTCGATGGATCGCGATTCACCACTGAGATGTAGGTAGATAAACCATCCGGTGATCTTGTGATCGCAACATCAAGGTACGGGACCGCTGGTTGAGCGGGCAAGTTACCCATCGCTGGGGCACTGTAGGTGCCCGACGTCACTGACGCAGACAACAGCAAAGACCCATGATATATAGAAATCAACTTCTGGACCAGGTATGTCGGAGTCACTAATATGCCGCGGGGCCCGAGACGTATAGCGCTGCCATCCCAGAAATTCACAAGCGTTGAAGCTGCGTTTATTTCATTTACATTGGACTCACGCATGAAGAGGTTGAGCAGACCGGCCTCTTGAAGTGCACCTTCGAGGGTACGTGCTCGATTATTCTCTTCATTGAAATACATAGCGTTATGTTCTGTGACAGCAATCTTGATGTCTTGTGTTGTACTTGTGAGAATGGTATTCCGGGTAGCATCCATTCGGCTTTCGATTGTTACTGGCGCCGCGACGGATGCGATGTAAACATTGGCACTGTTGTAGCCTTGCGGCAGCGGCTGTGGCGAGTAGTAGTGAATCGATAGGTGATCCAGATTGTTCGCAGCTATCCCGAGGACAGTGCTGTTCCAAGTCTGGTCGCTCGTGGTTCCATCACCACCTTCGCCAATGAATTCAATAGTTGGGTCAACGGCGGCCATCGCAGCCTGAAAGATGTTGAAACTGGCCGCATATGTGGCAGGATCAGTATGTCCAGCAGTCCACGAACCCCAGACTTCATTGCCGATCTCCCAAGTATGAACACCCCATGGATCGGTATGCCCATTGGCAGCTCGAAGCGCTCCAAAGTGAGTAGACGCTGCTGCGTTAGTATATTCGACCCAATTAGCCGCTTCGGTAGGGGTACCTCCACCGCCCCAGTTGATGTTCAGCAAGACGGGGATATCTAGATATTCAGCCAGGTTGAGTACCTCATCGGTGCCCACATCATTGCTCATCCACTCGCCATTCCATTGCCCATAGTATTGGGGTGGGCGTAGGTCGCGATTCCCGATACCGTCTTGCCAATGGTAACTATCCGAGATGATACCGCCGGGCCACCGTAATGAGTTAGGTTGCAAATCCTGAAGCGCCTGTACGAAGTCTGTTCGCCATCCGCCGAGGCTGACTTCACTGGGATCGGTTGGCATGACGCTGACCATGTCAATGTCGAGGGTTCCAGTGCCAGTTGCGGCTATCAGCAGTTTCGCCATGGAGTCAGTAGTCGTTGGTGTGAGGGTCGTCGTGTACTTGACCCAGCTTCCCGAGATTCCACTGAGTGTCGCGGTTGCATAGGCGATATAAGTGGGACTATCACCGACATCAGGCCCCAGTACGACAACGACTTGGGATACCAGGCCAGATTGTTTGAGATACATGCTGACTTGGTACGGGTGCCCGGCGATGACGGACATGTCCCCTTGACTGATTCCTTTGCGTCCCGTTGTGTGGGTAGTAACTGTTACGCGTTGTGACCACGAGCCGTTAAACGCAGCGTTTCTGACCCGGCTTACTGTGCCCACATCGGTGTTACCATCGACTTTCCAGGATGATGCAATGGTCTTCCACCAGGTCAGATAGTCCCATTTTGTTACCGAGGTACCCCATCCATAGATAAAGGCGTGATATTCAGCATCGGTGATAGCAGTGAATCCTTCTACTCCGTAGACAAGACGATTATTGGCAAAGAAGTAGATGTTTCGTCCCTGGTTTGTCCACGGCCCGACTTCGATCCGTAAAACGATTGGTGTGCTAACAGCTGCTCCAGTCCAGGCGGGAATCCCGTCTCCAAATACGCGCAAAACACCCGCCTCGACACCGAACTCAACATAGTGGCTAAAATCTCCGCGTCCTGAGCCAGCGTAGATATTAAGGAGCGCATTAGTCCCGGAATACGTATCGAGTCTGGCTTCGATGGTGTAGCCGTATATATCACTTTGATCCATCGGCGGTGACATTATTCCATAACGGCTCGATGCCGCACCATTAATGACAAGTTCGCTGCTCGACTGACTTGATGTACCCCAGCCGCCTTCTAGAGTGGACGGCGCCCAGGTTCCGGCGAGCCCACCGGGAGCTTCGAAACCAGAGTCCCACCTGTCAACCATATACGTTTGGGAGATGTTGATATAGTCCCAGTGTGTCGAGGTTGCACCGTATCCATACAGGAACAAACGATAATCTGATTCTGGCACTTCAAATTGAGTCGGGAGTTCATACACCATGTTTCCGTTAATGAAGAAACGGAAAAGCCGCCCGTTGGACCACCATGGGCTAACTAATACGCTCAACGTTGCAGGCAGCGATACAGCGGGGCCAACCCAGTTGCCAGCTGCGCTAGATGTAAATACCTTGGCAACTCCACCTTCGACTCCAAATTCGACGAAATGAGAAAAGTCCCCACTGCCGGTCCCGCCGTATATATTGAGTAGACCGTTTTGTCCTGAGTATGAGTTGAGTCTGGCCTCTATCGTCGTGAAATCTGTTGAAGAGTTCGAGATAAAATCTGATAGAGCACCAAACCGAGTTGCTGCCGCGCCCGTGACATTTAGTGCACCGCCTCCAACGGCTAAGCTACCTGCTCCAGACCCTTCCAGGGTTGTTGGTACCCAACGTGATGAGACGGTTGTTCCGCCAAAAGCGTCGTAGGTATTGTCTGGAGTCACTGACAGATAGTCGAAGGTGGCGGTTCCATCCCATCCATATAGCATCACTCGATAGAATTCTGGCATAAGATTGAATCCAGATAATGTGTGCACCAGTGTGCCGTTGTAGTAGAAACTGAAAGTACGGGATTGATCCTCCAGCGATCCGACGTCCACTCGTAATATGGCTGGCGTGGTGGCTGATGCGCCACTCCAAATCGGAACTCCGTCGGCGAAAACTTTCATGATTCCACCTTCAATGCCAAACTCGACGAAGTGCGAGAAGTCTCCTGGTCCAGTTCCACCATAAATATCGAGAAGACCATTGACGCCCGTATAGGAAACAAGTTTTGTTTCGACACTTACCGTGGCAAACCGGGTATTCAGCAGCGGATTTGACATGATGCCGAAACGTCCGGCCACACTTTGGGTGATAGCGGCATTGCTTCCGCTGACGATTATGGTTCCAGTTGATGTCGTATCCAAGCTCATGGGGGTCCACTTAGATCTGTCAAGGACTGACCCGGTAAAGGCGTCATAGAGCGTACTGGCAGTTGGTGTGTTAATGTTTTCTGTTTCGAATGAACGATTCTTTACTCGTTCTGCCCAGGCGCCATTTACTTCATCCGAGGCCCATTCCATCATTTGGCCTGTACTTGTTGGTTGGACGACACCAATAGGATGAGTTATATCGACCGAGATTAAATCGTTAGCCGATGGTATTGCGCTAGAACTAGTATTTTGAATTTCAATAGTTGGGTCAGCGGTTGTTAATCCACTTCCTGTTTGATTTTGCATGATTCTCCCGTATGTGATATTAGTCGCAGCATTGTCCATGACACTGGCGGAAGCTTCACCATAACTCCGTCTTCCCTGAGTATCGCGGTTTTACTGGCTCGTGGTTTGACCCTTTGCGGGGCCTGTTGATTGTTGGTTTGAAGTAAGTCTTGGCCTCCGAGCACAAACTGCTCGGCGATCTCATAATGTTCTCCTGTAATGAGCTGAAGTTCCAGTATTACCTCCTCTTCTTGATGACGATTGACAGTAAAAATCGTTATCTCGTCTGTTTGGTTGTCATGAGTTGCAACGACATCCACTACAGGAATATCGCCAATGTTCGGTGAGTGAATCAAGTCGGTTTTAGGTTCAACACGCAAGACATCGCCTCGCGCGTTCTGCGCTGTGAGCGCGAAGGGATAGAAGATCGATTGTCGCCAGGCCATGCCTCGGGCCTCTGCCCGAATCGGCGCGATGACATTGACTAGCTGGGCCAGACAAGCTATGCCAACTCGATCGCTGTGACGAAGCAGACTCATCAATAGGTTACCGACGACTACAGCATCCTCAGTGGTGTATTCATCTTCTATGAGGCGGGGCGCCTTTGCCCACTCAAGATTGGTTTGCCCGACAAAACGGCTTTCATTCCAAATGTTCCACTCGTCAAACGAGAGTATCATTTTTCGACGAATATGGTTCTTAGCAGCGACATGATCGCATGTTGCGACAACACCGTTAATGAAATCATCCATCACGCAGGCTGAGCCGAGAAACCCGGTGCGATCGTCACCTGACTGCTCAAAGTAAGCGTGCAAAGAAATGTAATCCACATGTTCATACGCATGCTCTAGGACTGTAGCCTCCCAGCTGCCATAGGTCGGCATGTGGCTATTTGAGCTGCCGCACAACACTAATTCGACATTCGGATCAACCTGCCGCATAGCCTTGGCTGTTTCATCCGCGAGCACGCCATATGCATCGGCACTCTTGTGCCCGATCTGCCATGGGCCATCCATCTCGTTACCTAGGCACCAAAGCCTGATCCCGTATGGTCGCGTCTGACCGTGACTGATGCGCAGATCAGAATATTTCGTACCACCTGGAAAGTTGGTGTACTCCAGTAGATTGACTGCATCTGCCACTCCTCTTAATCCAAGGTTGACTGACATCATGGGTTCAATCTGCGCTAGGCGCGCCCAGTCCATGAACTCTCCGAGTCCAAACGTGTTGGGTTCGATGGATCGCCATGCTAGATCTAGACGTACCGGACGTTCATCAACCGGTCCAACGCCATCCTCCCAGTTGTAGCTAGACACAAAATTGCCCCCTGGGTAGCGCACCACCGAGATGCCGAGTTCCCGGACCAAATCCAGCACATCTTTCCGTAGCCCTTGATCATTCGCCTGCTCATGTCCCGGATCATAAACGCCCCCATAAACGCAGCGTCCCATATGCTCGACAAACGAGCCGAACAAGCGTGAAGGGACCGGGGCGATAACGAACGCTGGATCAATGGTAACCGTGCAAGATATCATGACTATTTCCTATCACTTCAATCCACTAGTCGCAACGCCTTGAACAAAGAAGCGTTGCAATAACAAGAACGCAATGGCCAAGGGCGTGATGGAGATGGCAGCGCCCGCCATCAGTGCAGCGTGATCCACCTGCCCCTGGCTTTGGAATAGCGTGAGTGCTGATGGCAAAGTTCGCATTTTAATGGTACTAGTAATAACCAGAGGCCACAGGAAATCATTCCACAGCGCTGTGAACTGGATGATGAACAGCGATGCCAGGGCTGGTTTAGCATTGGGAATGATGATGCGCCAATATATGGTGAATGCATTAGCGCCATCAATGCGAGCGGCTTCATCCAGATCACGCGGTAGGGTCATGAAGAACTGTCGTAGCATGAATATCCCAAGAGCGCTGGTAGCACGTGGGATAATCAGGCCGGCATAGGTGTTTAGCATGCCAAGTTTAAAGATTGTTAGAAAAACAGGTATCAAGGTGACTTGAAATGGCACCATGAGGGTCGCAAGAATTAATACGAAGACAACGTTTTGACCGCGGAATTTCAGCCGGGCTAGCGCAAAAGCTGTCATAGAGTCGAACAGCAGCAATAGTATTGTGGTCCCGCCGGCAAACACGAACGTGTTGATGATCAACCGGGTGAACGGTAATTGGCTCCATACGTCGATGAATCCCTGTATGGACCACTGACCGGGCCATATGCGTGCTGGGTCGGCGTAAAGATCGGGGGTGGTGCGGAAAGCGACACCCAGCATCCAAACGAACGGCAGAATGGTGGCTAGCGCGCCAACACCGACAACAATCCAGCTAAGACCGGCTGTCAGTCGGCGCAGGCCATGAAGGACGGCAGCTGCTTGGGGGTGGTTGATCGGGTTGGTCCAAACATCTTTCGTTAGTGCGCTAATCGACATCTTTGTACCTCATCAATCGCAGTTGGGCGAATGAGATCACCATGATTACGAGGAAGAGAATCCAGGCAATAGCCGTGGCGTAACCCATCTTAAAATCGATGAATCCCCGCTGGTATAGGTACATCACGACCGACTCTGTGTGGAAAAGCGGCCCACCATTGGTCATGACATAATTCAGATCGAACAATTGGAGACCATTGATGGTGGCAATTATCATGGCGAACAACAGTGTTGGGCGTAGGGCGGGCATTGTGACATGGATGAATTGCCCCCACGCCCCAGCGCCATCCATTGTCGCTGCCTCATAAAGTTGATCCGGGACGCCTTGCATACCAGCGAGGATAATGATCATCGCGAAGCCGACATTTTTCCAGATACCGACGGCGATCAGTGCTGGCAAAGCCCAGGTGGTTGACTGGAGCCAGGCAATTGGTATAAACCCGAGCTTACTAGCCCATGCTGCTATTAGACCTACTTGCGGATCAAGTAGAAACTTCCAGACAACACCAACAACAGCCAACGCACCAATGAATGGGAAGAAGTAGGCCACTCGAATCACTGACGAGTACCAGGTTGTCCGCCGAAGACGCGAAGCGATGGCCAAGCCGAAACCAACTTGGCCAACCGCAACACATACCGTATAAATGACAGTAACTTTCAACGCGTTCCAGAAACGGGTATCCCGCATCAAGCTCACATAGTTACTCAAGCCAGTAAACGGTTGGTGAGTACCGCCGATCGTCCAGCTATGTAGACTCATCCACAATGACTGGACGATCGGCTCGGCGATGAACACACCAATCAGCAGAATACTAGGCGCGATGAAGAGGTAGGCGCTATTAAACCGAATCCTCTTACGCCGTTTGATCTGCTGAACTGTGGACATGTCTTCGCTACTGCTTGCACCCTGTTATGGCATTGATTGCCTTCGCTGCATCCGTGGCGGCTGATTGGACGTCAGCGCCCCTAGTTATGTTGCCAATGAACGGAACGTAGACGTCAGAATCGATCTGGGTAGCGTTTGGCTGCCCGGCTAGATAGAGCTTGGCATGGGGCAGGGCCGCTGCGAACATGGCGACTGTGGCATTACTGGCAACGGCATCATTCATATCAGTGCGTACCGGCGGGAATCCGGAAGATTGGGCGAACGCAGCCTGAGCAGTCTTGCCCGTCCACCAAGCCAGGAAAGCTTTGGCTTCAGCCGGATGAGGCGTGGTGGCCTCGATCATTAGTGGAACAGTCGAGGCGAGAGTCACTGGACCGGCCGGACCAACAGGAACCTGGGCAATACCGAGGTCAATACCAGCGGATGTGAAGGTACCCGCGGCCCATGGACCGTTGATCTCCATCGCCGCTTTTCCAGCCGAGAAGAGCGTATCGGCGTCGGCGCCGGTTTGGCCAATTGGGCTGATGTAATTATTTATAACAAGGTTAGCCCATGTCGTCAACGCTTGAACGCTGGCTGGCTGATCGATGACCGCGCAGCCATTGGCATCGATGATGTCGCCACCATTCATCCATTGCAGAATAGGCCACATCTGAATCGTGTTATTATCGGCTAGCGAGATACCGTATTGAGTCGGGTTAGGGCCACCCAAAGTCAACTGCTTGATATCCGCAATAAATTCATCCTGTGTTGCGGGTGGATTAGCGATACCAGCTGCACTAAACATCGTCTTGTTGTAGTACAGCACCAGCGTAGCTAGATTAGCTGGTACTGCATACAGATGTCCGTTAACAGTGAAAGCATTACGCACCGAGTCGGGAAATGCTGACGCATTAATCTGAGTGTCACCGTCACCTACTGCGTCATCTAGTGGCAAAACAGAGTTGTTATTGATGTAATTGAATATCGACCCCGGGTCTGAACTCGGTGTTGCTAAATCAGGCCCTTGCCCGGTAGCCCATGACTGCGGAAGCTTCTGCGCAACATCTGCCCAGGGTAAAACATCCATCGTCACCTGAATATTAGGATGCGTGGAATTCCATTGCGCAATCAATGCATCGTAACTAGCCTTGTCCGAGCCTGTGAAACCCGTGAGCATGGATAACTGGACCACTGCTCCGCTGTCAGAATTACTATTGGACGATGGGGAAGAGCTACAACCGGCCATCAGGCTAGCCATAGCAAGTATGGCCACGCCAATGACGACGGGCCGCTTAATGGTTACTTTCATATTATTACCTTTCATTTTCTGATTCATTTACCGGCGATTGATCATTCGGTGATCTATCGTTTGAACCTGTTGGAGGGTGTTCGCCACATGAATCCCGCACGATCAGCTCGACCGGCAGAATAATCTGGCAGTTAGCTTGGCGCTGACCATCAATCAACGCGAACAACTGTTCCGCTGAGACACGTCCGATCTGTGTAGCTGGTACCCTGATTGTTGTGATAGCTGGCGTCGTTAAACGTGAGACGCCAAAATCATCAAATCCAACCAACGCGACATCTTCGGGAACCCGGCGACCTAACTGGCGTAAAGCCCGTAACGCGCCGAAAGCCATTTCATCGTTGGCTGCCACGATACCTTGAATATCTGGTAGATCAGCTAGCAACCTACAAGTGCCGTCGTAGCCAGAATCCTCATCGAAATCGCCTTCGTATAGCACCCTTGTAACGTTGCCGCGCGCCTCACATGCCTCGCAAAAGCCTACATAGCGATCGACTGCGATCTGATGAGTCAGCGGCCCAGAAATATGACCAACCTTGTCTAGGCCATGATCGCGCACCAAGTGTTCGGTGATCCTGAAGGAGGCCACACGATCATCCACCCACACAGTTACTGCGTTCTCATGGTCAAGATAGTGCCCCACCAGCACTACTGGCATGGGTGAGTCGACCAGCCGCGCAACATTGGGATCATTGATTGCAGCAGATGCGACAATCGCGCCTTCAACAGCGCCCGAGTTCAGAACACGTTCATAGGCGGACATACCATGCTGATAGCTCGTGTTAGTGGACACCATTACAGAGGTTTCATGATCGTTAGCTGCTGTCGTCACACCGACTAGCAGGCTCATGAAATATGGATGCCCAAAGACGTGTTCTCCTGTTTGCGGAACGACTAGTCCGATTACGTCCGTCTTACGCACGCGAAGGGCCCGTCCAGCTGAATTTGCAACATATCCATACTCATCGGCAATTTCGCGGATCCGCTGCTTAGTAGCCGCACCGATGCGTGGATGATCAGCCAAAGCCATTGATACAGCGCCTTGTGATACCCCAGCTCGAACCGCGATATCACGCAAAGTCGCACGCCGACCCTCTATCTCAGGACTGCTTTGTCCGTGAGCCATCGCTCATCTCCTTGCTTAAACGTTTTAGCAACGGATAGCATGCAACTATAGCGAGCAAATTGGCCCTTGTCAAGAACTTTTATAGTAATGGGAGCACAGGTCCGTTTACACCATGCTGTCGGCTCAACATGGCTTTCACTCACGTATCAGACAGCGGAAAATGCGGAACTTAAGGGCACCGGCTTGGTCAACCCAGCGCTTTGGTGCCCTCCTTGGTCATGGTGCCCCCAGTATGCCCAACTGCAAGCGCTTGCATCAGGATCGGGTTCTATCGCGTCCATTTCCGTTGGCGCTAAGTTCCCCAACGGCGGCCCAAAATGGTCTTTTCCTTCGCGTTGGGTAACTTAGCTCCCTTGTCAGGCAGTATTTGGTGCGGTAAGTTACCCAACGCGTCGTCAAGTGCGGAAAATGCCGCCCGTTGGGTAAGTTAGCTCCGTGAGGGACTCGTCAAATGCTTGACTGTGTCCACTTTCCATGGTGATTAACCGTAATGCCGGCCATGGTGTGACTGTTTGTCGCGGGGCCAACAGTCGGCGTGACATTCATCGCTGGTGCTGGCTGGATTTGCGCTACGCGTAGCGCAAATCTGATCTTCCCGACGTGAGATGAAGGCGTAGTTAACCCGACTACCGGCATGCGGTCCAGCAGACGACGGGAAGTCCAGATCTTAAGGGGTGCCGGCCTGGTCAACCCAGAGCTTTGGTGCCCCGGAGAGGTGGACGACATGCGAGCGCAGGCCGGTTTGAGCTGGCGGCATTCCGTAGTCGCCGAACCAACGTAACCGTGCACCCAGCGGATGCGACGGAGGAATGACGTCTGTGCGCTCGGGGCCGGCCGGAGCCCGCGTGGCGTCCGAAGCA
>Ga0123354_10012584_pt1 | contig 13108 bp, 4 predicted proteins | sample TergutLab28metaG_2_FD_97872 | JGI IMG/M metagenome (GOLD analysis project Ga0123354, IMG submission 97872) | Labiotermes labralis P4 segment gut microbial communities from Petit-Saut dam, French Guiana - Lab288 P4 | ecosystem: Host-associated > Arthropoda: Insects > Digestive system > Gut ...
ACTGTGTATTTATAAGTTAAGTGTACATATACATATAATTTCTACAAACATAAGATAACACAGTAGATCCAACTATATTAACATAGACATAGCATACAATAGCAGAACCCATGTACCCACACCACCCATCCTACACAACACTTGCGAGATCTCGCACCCACCTCATCTCTTACCTCCCCGCTTATACCCACATAAGTCGAGTATAGCTGCTTACTAAGTGTTTTTCTTTTCTCAACCTGAAGATGGCCAATGTAAAGTGCCGAAACATGTAGTTGTTCTTTATGTAGTAAATTCTATACATATCTCTACCATCAAATAAAGTTGTGTTAGACCAGCACATACACTCCAGTCTAGTTTATTTATGAACACAACGGGGATGACGAACCTTATGATGAGAAACATGGTCAATTTTATTCTTTTTTCGATGTTGTCAGTTAACAAATCAGGGAGAATGAGATGGGTGAGGCATATAGGAGCTTGGGAGAGACGATAGAAGCATTGAAAATTGTGATCCAAAATATTGGTAAAAAAGGCTAGATAGTCTTTAATTATATTAAAACTAATCTTACAGAACAAAGGTTTAAGGATATGGAACTTATTCACTTGGTTCGGAATGTGAAAAAAGTTATGGGTTGTAGTTAAAATGTCAATGAATATTGTTTTTCGAAATAAAACGTGAGGGATGCGTGGTTTTACGCAGTGAGTAGTGGTAATTTATTACCGACGTTTCAGGATCACCTACTTCTTGGCCCTTGAATTTTGGACCTATAGGTTGTCCCGAAACGTCTATAATAAATTACCACTACTCACTGCGTAATAGCCCAGAAGAGAGCAGTTTTCAAAATGTGGGGAAATTCTTCATCAGCTTAGCATTTGATGGGCTTCTTCAGGACAACACATTAAACTGAAATAACTTACTCATTGTTCTTTACAAATCTAACGAGAAGTCAGCCTAGTCACAAGGCGCTTCTAGAGGTAAGATGTTACTTGACACTTTAAAGTGTATAGGCTATGCCTACCGCCTGATATAAGAGGCAGTACACATTTTCTGCAGAAATAGGTGTATATTGTTATGTATTTTATACGCTCCTCAGAATAAAAACCGACTACTAGGTCAAAGGTATTAAGCAAGTGGTTTTTTGTAAATTCAGTACAATTCAATAAACCCTCTGGAGCTGACAGCCGCGCCAGATGGTTCAAGCAAACTAAATTCTATTCGTTATAGAACCCTGATGATGGACACGAGAGTTGTTCTCTAAAGCGCCGGTTAGCCTTAACAGCCTGACGCAGGTGTCGGTCGGAGAATGATTTTGCCGAAGAAACAGTGTGTTTTCTGTACGGTAGAATGTACATTTGTAAATATATTAAAAACGAGGCTAGGCCTGTATACAGTTGATACGAAATTATTTCAGGATTTGTGGGTTTGTTTTATTTCTTCAGTTTCAAGATATTCGCTCTTTCTGAAGACGTGACAATTTGATGTGACAGACTTCTGTCGATATTTGCCTTCGGTACAGTCAGCAGCATATTTCACAGAATTTTAACTTGTACTTCCAGGCACAATGCAGAATTGTTACTTAGGGTGCAGAAATAAGCAACGCAGTGAAATTAATGACAAATTGAGACAGAAAGGCGATTGATGCTGTTCAGGCATGTTATATTATCACTTAAATATCTGCTCTGAAAAACGGAATGAAGTTCGTGTGTAGAGGCTGAGAGAACGTAAACCGTAGGCCGCTGGACAGCAGACAGAAGTTTTAAGTAAACTCCACAATTCAAGTTATATTCATATGATGTTAGAAAGCACACACCAGCATCGGCTTTATTGCGCTGAGACTCCCCGTAACTGTCTTTAGGTAGAAGAATCCTTTTTGAAAAGCTAACACTCGCTTATCTAGTCAAGAGTTTTTCACCTCTTATGGATTCCGAAATATCGTTACATTCAGCCACTGATCCTATTTATATTGTAATATCAAATTTCTCTTTCCTATCAAAATGAAAATAATGTTCAACAAGAGCTAGCAAAACTTGCTCCAATACTGCGAATTCTAAACAACACTTCCATACCAAATTTAATCTAGAAATTTTCAAGAATAATAGTACATAATGCACTGACTGTCCCCGTTATTTTATATGGAAGCGAAATCCGGACTCTTAGACGAAAGGATAAAAAACGATTGACACCAATCGAGATTAAATTTTTCAGAACAATTGGGTACACTCTTGTTGACCAAACAAATAACGAAGAAATTTTGATAGAGTTTAAAGTGGAACCAGCTGACGGTAAACTAAGACGATGCTAATCAAATTGGCTACAACATGTATGAAGAATGAACAAAAGGATGCCAAAACTAATGCTGAATTATAGACCGAATGGACGAAAATTTTTGAAGAGGCCATTAGACAAGGCCGGAACAGGACTATAAAGGTCTGACTCGTGAAGGATGATGATGATGATTGACCAAATTCTTCTGGGACTCATTTTATTCTCCGAAACGTCCAGACCGTCTCTGATCACCGCCTAGTCTCCTGTTTAAAGGCTACCGGGCATCTTTATCAGGGGTGAAGTGGTCATGGAGTGAAGGTGGTCAATTTTGTCTATTGACGACGATGACAACGGGTAGAACTGCACAGCTACTCCCCCTAAATCCCTTCATGCTGTGGAAAGGCACAACTATGCCTATGCCTACATCCTATGTACCTGTGCTCAAATTTATACCTCCTTTCCTACGATCTCTGTTTCTCTTCGTACATCTATATCTAGAAGGTTGTTCCTGACATTCAAATTCTTTATGCGTTCATCTCTGTACCATGGATACCACATTAATCGCCCATGCCATACTGATTTGATAAACTTAATAATAGTTGGTGACGAACACAAAAATGAAGTATATTAATAATTGTCCAACGAGATGCAACACAAAGCAATCTATTTATTATTCTGCAAGTTCACTGTACATGTTTCGGGTGCTAATCATACCCACCATCAGGAGTACACAAAACTGTAACTACAGCTTCCGGTACTGGTCATATTTTTGTGCAGCTACCTCACTGCAACGTGGCGTACTTGGCCACGTTCGAGGGAGGTAGCTACACAAAATATTTTATAAGTACCGGAGACTGTAGTTACAGTTTTGTGTACTCCTGATGATGGGTGTGGTTAGCACCCGAAACATGTAGAGTGAACTTGCAGAATAATAAATAGACTGCTTTGTGTTGCATCTGTTTGGACAATTATTAATATAAATCAGCGATGCATGGAACCATAAACATAAAATCAATAATATTAACGTCTTTGTTCTGTATCCTGCATTTTCGTCTCTCTCACAGTCAAATATTCTCAAAACATCGTTCCTAAACATCTTCAAATTTTTCCCCCTGTAAAATTCAACCCGTCGTGGTGTGGCAGTCTTAACCTTCAAACTGTGCTCTTCCCAACACGAGCAGAAACAAATTTCACATTCACACAAAAGAAGTAAAAAATATTTTTTGCTGTTTTATTTAGCCCTTTAGGTTTTTTTTACTTTATTTGGTTTTGCCAATATTTTGTGAAATAACAGTACTTCGAATCTCTCTCCGTCTCTCTCTCAGCAGCCATCTCCCGTTTCCCCTCTTAATCACAGGTTTATTGTTGTAATTCCCTCTCCCCTCTAGCACGACTTGGCCGTATGAACGATAATATAACGCTATAACTAGATTGTATCAGCCAAAAGTTAATCCTCGAGTCGCCGCGCATTGTTAGTGTGATCGCTAGGCAACTGAATGGAATGGGGAGTGAGTGGGTACATTTTATCGCATGATGCGACGTGCGCGCTCTCTATGGGGAGCGATAAGAAACACTGAACATGAAACTAACACCCTTAATCATTGCTCGTTTACTTTTATAATAGAATGATAATGTTCAGATGATGGGAGGCAGAGTTAGTGGTGGGGATGTTGGAAAATTGAATGTGATTCATTGTGCATCAAAACCTGCATAACACAGGGTGTTTAAAGTGTTAAAGCTCAGTGGTTACTATATGTATCACTAGGCTGGAAATCTGAAATACTCCGAAATACCTGATAATTTTCGTCTTATTGTGTATTATTATATATTTTGATATACAAATTGAGGTCTCAAAGCATATCATACAAAAGCTAGATAAAGTGAAACACAGGTATAATTTCCAGCTTCTATCTTAGTACGTAGCGGCGGCTCTTGTAGCACAGGTGAGCCGAAAAATGTATATTAATAAATTTAAACTTAATTAATATTCGAATATTGTTCTGTTTGACGATACTCATCTTTGTTCTCTGCATTTTGCCTACACAGTGTAGATATTTAGGTGTTCCTAATTGCTTTTAAAATAAACATCACTTACCTCTTTAAAGTACATGGGCAGATTTGTCTTTCGAATGGAAGGACACAATATTCTCTGTGATAAACTAAATACATATACATTTAATATCATTTCTTTATCTGACAATTGGCATCGCTCTGTATTCAGACCTTGTCGTGTGAAGGGAGGGGGTGCAGTGGCTACCGTTTTTCAAATTTACAGTGTGTCGGAGTTAACGTGCATCAGTACAACTACTGCGGTTAATAATTCGTTCTTATCTTACTTAAAGGACGTGTTGGAAACGATTTGTTCAGCTGACATGCAAACGTCACGCTTAAGAATCGTATTTTTTATTGCACGTCGAATTTATTTCGCTAGAACTGAAAATATTTTCATATCACCGCTGTCATATATATGCTTCAGTGAGAGGATTGTTATTATAGACAGTATCCTTTATCATGCTCTAAAAAAAATAGAACGGATTCAGATCTGGCGGACGAGGAGGCTGCAATCCCCTACTTATTATTCCGTCACCAACGACGTATTCTAAGCAGCATTCAGAATTGAATAAAAATTACTCCATCATAACCAGAAATAGTGCAGAATTTGTGTAAAATTTCGGTGAAAATTTAATTCTGAATGAAAAGGGTCCGATAATCCTAGTGTATTTCTTACTTTTGGGACATGTCAAAATATAACTACTATAGTCATCTTCCTCGCACTGAAGACGATCTGGAAAGAAGCATTTAGAATTGCATATTGCGCTAGGGGCTTTATAATTGGTAAATTAAAAACGCATGTAATTATTCGCTTTATATACTAACGCACTGTGTTCTTAAGAAAGACACAGGTTTTTTCTTAACTGAACAGTCGTTGTAAAAAAATGTCAAAATTTATTAAATATATCTTTAACAGTTTATGCTCTCAGAAAAGAAAGCGGGACCAGTGAACCCAGTTGCACATATAGCACATCACATACCAGCCTTTAAAACATATCCACTGAGATAAAAACAAGTTTCTCTACCAAACATAATGAGTGTGGGAGAGGGTACATGTATCAGTCTAGCACATCGTGAAGGCACCACGTCGTAAAACCGAGTCCTAAAGGTAGCAAATAAACTGTTGTCTTGTATTGCTGCAATACGCACGCGCTGTCTTCTGCTGCTCGAAACCCTTTGCGTATTTGCAAACTTTTGTATGAATTTACACAATTGCTGCTGCAGCTGTGTTCTAGCAGTGTATAATACGTAGTAGTCTCAACGTCTAAGAGAATTCTCTTGCCCATTCGAACACTCCGAGATTGTTGTTTGAAAGCAGCGTTCTGAGAATATGTTTGGGACAACGAGGGAATAAGTTACAGAACAGAGAAAATATAATGAGGTTCTTCATGATTGTAAATCCTCAACAAATATCATTAAAGGGATCAAATGAAAGAGGATGACACTGGGGTATACAACACGCATAGAGGAAAGCGAAATGAGTAGAGGGCTTTGGTGGAGACAGACCTCTTGGAAAACATAGTAGGGAATTGAAGTTTTATTAAAATGGATTCATAAAAAGTGGATTTTGAGCATGTTACTATGATTCAGCTGGTTCAGCATAATGGCGTGATAGTGTAATCACAATGATTAACATTCAAGTCACGTAAAACGAGGGGATTTTCGTCATCATAACATCAAGTATGTACCCCGTAGGACAGACTACGCTCTGGAGGTTTCCTTATCTTTATAGAAATAGGAGTCATTTTCCTGGAACTAGTTATAAGCTACTAAATTCGTTTTCTTAGTATCCTCGCGACAGTCGTACCAAACTACGTTTCAGGTCACATTCCTCTCCACAGGCCTTGGATGAAAAGACCGAACACAAGAAAAGTTCGAAAAAAGGCACATGAAATTTGTTTTCTCTATAATAAATGCAGTAAGGCTCCTTTTCTTTGAGCGGTTGCGGTGGTTCAAATGGACGTATTTCAACGAGAGAGCGCTGCTAAATCCGCAGCGCTGCTGATAGCGCTGCTGACGCTGCCAGCCGCGGGAACCGACGTTTTCCCCGAGGCTGGCAGCGACGGTTGAACGCCGCGCAGCTAGATGAGAGGTATCGTGAACAGTTGCGCCGTTTCCACAATCGGATCTATCACGCGCTTCTGTGAGCGGGACGTTACTTTGTTGTGTCATCTAGTTAGGAAATTTTAAAAGTGTCGAAAGGAGCCTAAAACAGAGACATCAAGCGACCCCTCTGTCTGATACGGAATACGTTTAACGGCTAAAGGAGAATTTGTCGCTTTTCACGATACGATTGCATACGGGGCGTGTTGAAGTATATCTTCATTCATTCTTAACCTCGGCTGTGGATGGAGGTAAGTGGTCAACTTCACACCCCGGCCGCTTTAACCCTGGGAAAATAAAACCAGTACTTACTGAATGGAGGTTCGGTGGGTTCCAAGAACCGCGCTTGACGTTCTGGAGGAGAGAAAATTTTCTTGCGTCATTTCAGAATTCCGCCGCAGAATAAGTGAGCTTTTCGCTCTTCTGGAATGTTACGCTGCATAGATTGGTTGTGAGTTACCAGGAGGGCGAAGATATCAGAAGATAGTCTTCCCCCGGCGGACCGTCCAGCCCGTTGCCTAGTGTCTATACTCCGCCTGCATAGGTTTATGTACGTGGGCTAAAGTTTTCCGCGCCATAAAACAAGCACCGTAGAATTTTATGTTTATTGGACCGTGCATCATCTTGAAAGTTGAATAAAGAGAGGCCAACTTGATGTCACTTGCTTTTTTATTTCATTATTTAATGCTCAACATATTTCGGATATTAATACTGCAAGCTGAAGCACTAGTGCTTCAGCTTGCATCCGGATACCACACCACCCAAGCCAAACCACAGCTTCAGCCTGCATACAGATACAACACCACCCCAGCCAAACCACAACGTAACACCAACAAACATCGAACCAGAGCAATACAACTCATGAAATAACTCAACAAATAAGGTGCAGGCTCCTGAGGATGGATGTATTAACATCCGAAACATGTTGAGCATTAAATAATGAAATAATAAAGCAAGTGACATCAAGTTGGTCTCTCTTTATTCAAGCACCCTAGAGTTGGTGGCACGTATTCAAGTGACGCCGTTACTATGTTACTACAAGTACACTCACTGCGCTACAAGTCGGAAGGTCGCGAGTTCGATTCCCGAAGGTCTCATTGGAATTTTTCATTGACATAATCCTTCCGGCTGCACTACGGTCCTGGGGTCGAATTAGTCTAACAGAAATGAGTACCAGGAATATTTCCTGGAGTTAAAGGCGGCCGATGCGTAATGTTGACAGCCTTATTGACTTCATATGCCGACTGTCTAGAAATCTGGGAGCCTCAACCTCCTGGAACCCTCAGGGCCTGTAATAGGCCTGTGCAGGGTTTGCTGTATTTTACTGTAAGTACAGTACATATTTTAAGCTCACGGTACTGTGCATCGTAATTCAATATTAATAAAATTCCAACCAGATGCAACAGTATGCAGAGATTTATTTACTGCAAAGTCACTCTACATGTTTCGACTGTCACAGCACCCATCATCAGGAGTACTAAAAACTGTAACCGCAGCCTCCGGTACAGATCATAATACTAGTGCAGCTACTTCCATCCAACTTCGTCAGATCGAGACTCCGATCTGACCATGGTGGAGGGAAGTAACTGCACCAATATTATGACCTGTACCAGCTTCTGCGGTTACAGTTTTTAGTACTCCTGGTGATGGGTGCGATGACACCTGAAACATGTAGAGTGACTTTGCAGTAAATAAATATTTGCATGCTGTTGCATCTAGTTAGATTTTTATTAATATTACAGTACATATATTGAAGTTTCTGTCAGCCCAGTCGTAAAGCAAATGACTGCTGTAGCACTACTTGACGGAATGAGCGTCCATTGCTTCCGTCCTTGTCACTGAGAAAGCAGTTGTGTAGTTTTCATTAAATATTGTAAGCGCAAATATTTGTTAATATATGTGATTACAGAGGAGACCAATATATTTAGAGTACTGATCACTGGTGTACAGATCTGAGTGACCAGACTTGTGCTGACAAGGGACCAGCTTCTGCTGCAAGAAATCTCTCCGTGAGCGAGGATTTGTTGCTTCCAGAATCAGTGAGCCAGGAAAATACTAACATTTGGAAAACTTTGTTAACACAGGTGACAGCTGCTGGGTTAATATTTGCTTTCGGAGCTTAGCTTACAATCCTGACATTTGCCCAAGCCTTTGGGAAACCACGCGAAGCTTCGTATGTTCAGTACACTTCAGTGAAATATCCAAGACAGAAGATCTCGGTAATTCGGATTTGGACTACCTTAATCTCTTTATTTATGTATATGTATAAAATTATGCGTAGACATATTCAAGAGAAATGCCCATGTGATGTGCACACTGCCTTAAACACGTCGAGGAGAGGCTGATGTGCGCAGTGACGTCAGGTTGCAAGAATAGACCGCACTGGGTGTCATACAACAGTTTTGTCTCTTTGCTCCTGATCGCTTAGTGTAAAAATGTAAACTCATAACTTCCGTGACTGAGTAATAAGCAGGCTGAAGTAATCTGCCCTGAACTAATTCGATTCCGCTCACGTATTTAGGCACTAGACCTTACATCTTAAGAAGCAGGAGTGTACAAAATACACCTAGAGAGAAAAATATCGTTTTCATACCTGCTGTGATAAAAACAATCATATTTATATCACGGTCTAGTATCGTTTTCTAAGAGGGGGTATAAAATTAATATTGATGACACAATAATAGTTAATAGTGAAAAAGTGTACAAATAAACAATAAATAACTAACAAAAATAACAGTGTCGAAATTTGGACAAGAATGAAAGTTTAATTTCCTAACTGCAGGTTAACCTTCTAAAAATCAATAGCAAATATTTATACCAGCTGCTGTGACTGCAAGAAACACTGAATTTTTCCGCAGATTTTGTTTGTGTGTAGTGTATGATTCTTGCAATACATACAGACCATTTTCCTAAACAATATTACCCGTCTGGCCTTCGGAATGGACACAGACTGTGTTCTGGCTGAAGTGGAATTAAATTATATATATATATAACTTTGATAAAATCAGTCTTCAAAGACGTATTCTGGATATGTGGACATCAAATACAAAAGGTAAAGGTGAAATTCACCTTAGAACATAAAACGTAAGCCCAGATGGAGATTAGAATTATAGCTGTACTCTTTTTAACCTAGGCGCTGGATGGGGGTGGGTGGTCAAAGCCAAGCCCCGGCACCTTTACCCACAGGAATGACCCGGTACCCATTGTGCAGAAGGCTGCGTGAGCCCCATGGCCGGTGTGGAAAGGTGCTGAAAATATCGCACCCACGGAATTCCTTCCCCGGACTGTCCAACCCGTAGCGAGTCGCTATCCCGACCCATCATCAAACGCATTCCAAAATAATTAATTTTTAATGTGTATCTTGAAAAGTTGAGAAGCCAGTTCAGAGGTCAGAGCAATGTTCCAGAATTAATTATTAAAAATAAAACTTCTATAGTTTGGTGTTTTTAGTCTGTGCTAATTATTATTCGTTACTTAAAACGCTATTATCACTTACTCTAAGTACGTACAGTATAAAACAACTTTCTGTTTTTGTACTACTAATAACCGACAGTGTGCTTGAACTGATATACTGGCCTGCGTCGAAGGGGTAGACTCCAGTCAAATTGGAGGCTGGGTGGGCCTAAGAGTTGGTCTGTTTACTTTGGAGAGCAGTCCAGCCCTCTGCCGCTATTGGGAATAGGGCCACGATTCTTCAGCCTAGCAGACCTTAGCCTAGTTATTACACCTGATTATTATTATTTTTATTAATTACAAATTAATTATTATTAATTAATAGTAATTATATGATAGCACAATGAGACGCCTAACTTATAAACGGTTACTTTACCGTCTATGCTAACCCGAATTCTAAGTTAGAAACGTAAGTTAACAGTACTTTAAATTTTAATTTCTCAATTGCTGTATGTGCACAATCATTGTAAACAAACGCCTACTAATCCTACGCCGTCTTTGAGATGAAACAAATGAATGAACACATAGAACAAAACACACACACATACACACACACTCACACACACTCACACACACACTCACACTCACACACACTCACACACACACACACACTCACACACACAAACTCTCTGCGTTAAAGAATGCAATCAGAACATTAAATTCATCGCGAGGTACCAATGCTATAAAAAGAGATACGATCAAAGAATTTTACATATTTTTTTTCTTCGTTTGATGATGAAACATGAGAGAAATCAGTTTTTCTTACCTTCATTTCTGGACCAGTTTACCAGCGTCAAGTAGTAGAAGGAGAATTGTCTGTGTGCTTCTTTACGCCACACACCGTGCTATCATATGTAGGAACTGCGACACAACACCACTCTTTCGTAACGTTAATATTGGATAGAGGTAACCAGTTATCTTTACACCCCTGAGGGAAGAGAATCCGGTACACAATGAGTAGGAGGCTGGGTGAGACACGGAGCCAGTTTGGAAGTTTGTGGGAGTAAAAAATTTCTTACTTCTTCTGAGAATCGAACCATGAATATTCGCTATTCCAGTCAACAACTTAATGACTATATTAACTAGGATATATAACCCTTATACCGCTAACGGGAAAAATACGGTGAACTCCTAATAATGCCAACTAATTGAAGATGGGATTTAACTCGGCGTTTAAAGAGTTAATTGTCGGATAGTTTACATGTTCTGTTTCATAATACTTGTCACCTTTTCATAATTAAGTTACCTCATAGCGCGAACTAGATCACTTTTTTTAATTTTTCAAATGATGTATTTTGTAGCCCAGTTAGAAAAGAGTAGGAATAAAGCTTGCTTTCATTGGACGACATTCTGATTATGAAATTATATTAAAAGATACAATTAAAGTTTATAATGAGTAAGTAACGCTGAGTGACCTTAACAAACTCCATTCTAACTTATTCTTTAGCATTTTTGTCGCTTTAAGGGGTCCAATGTAAGATGAGCAGTACTGCGCAGCGCGTGGTATGTTGTGGTTTTGGAAGGAGATAGAAGGAGAGAGCTGGACGGATTTATCGGCTCAGCTACCAGATAGTCCGTTGGATCCCCAGGCGGTCCGGGGTGAGAGTGCTGTTGCGGCGGAGGGTGGAAAGAGGGTTCGTAATTGGTTTATTAGTTTGCGGTTGTTGTATACTCAGAGGACGGTTTGGGCAAGTTATCCCAGAATGGTGTGAGGAAGCTAGTAATGTATTGATATAATTGTGGACCAGAGGGAGTCTTTAATGTTTTCCCCTTCATTTAAGGGTAGATCAACTTAAGTTTCACTAGCAGGGGTGCCCATTTATCAGGTTTTCAATTCTGTATTATTTTCAGATAATTCGCCATAAGATTATACGAATCAATAACGAATTCTGGTCCAGAAGTTACATAATGCAAAAATGTGGTAGTAAAATCTGGTAAACTAACGCATGCGCGGAAATGACAGTCACGCGAACTTAGTGCAACGGTGTATATATCTACATGCCTGGCCTGGAGCATTGACATGACTATTTGATAAACGCCATGACGAATATTTGTGTTCCTTAATGCAATGACATTACTAAACCTTTGTTGCCCAGAGAATATAAAATATCCCTTTCATCATTTCATACCTACGTACGAGCAGGTTCAGGAAAGGGGAACATTCGCCACATATCCAAGTTCTAATTATGCTGGAGGAAATTAATATAGAAATATTATCTGCTTGCTACATAACTAGTAATAATAGCGTATTACCGACAGGAAATGACTTCAGGGGTCACGTGACTAACCGTTTGATACCCAGAAGTAGGTCAATGACCACTAATAAATACGCAAACGACCCACTTAATATGCAAATTATCTAATTGATATTCGTATGGCCTTGACTGATATTAAAATTACCTAAATGACATGCAGGCGTCCTTGATTGATAAGCAAATTACCTAATTATTCAAACGACCTTGATTGTTACGCAATTGATCTACAAATTATGCAAATTACTTTTGTTCCAGACAGCTTGTCCCCTTAATTTAAATATAACCTGACTTTTTACAATATGGCGGCTATTTTTTAATTATAACGTAACTTTATTTTAACTATTTTACAATATGGCTACCAGCGCGCTGTTTTCAATTATAACCTAACTTTTTACAATATGGCGGCTAAAGCGCCATTTTTAAATTTATTATTCCTAGGTTCGAACCCCTTTTTAACGTAAGAAAAAGGTAAACGCCCGATGCCTCCTACAACGATCCCACGCTAGGTATATACATGTTATAGTAATAAGGATAATAAATAAATAAAGACACACAATTTACAATTACAAATATACATGCATTTATTGGTTATTTATTAATACAATTGATGTAATACAGTTTGTGTATTGTGTGGTTAGCTAGCGACTGTTTTTACAAAAACAATACACGCTAGGATGTTTTCAAGATAGAATGTAAGGGTTTGTTTACAAGTGAGAGGGCGAATGACTGGCCGCAGGCAGTTAGGTATTGCAAGCGGGGTTGTATAAGCAATAGGTCATGAATAAACCCAGGTACAGTGCCCCGGCACAGCTGTCTTTTGGAAAATTAAGTGTAACATTTACTTGCAGACACAAACAACAAACAACAAACTCCGTGGCCTTAGTCCGCACGCGAACTATACCGACAGAGCGGCCGCCGCCGGTCGGCGAAGTTAGTGCCAACTTTTGCGGATAGAGGGGTGTCACGTGGTCAGCGCAAC
>Ga0123354_10012587_pt1 | contig 13106 bp, 11 predicted proteins | sample TergutLab28metaG_2_FD_97872 | JGI IMG/M metagenome (GOLD analysis project Ga0123354, IMG submission 97872) | Labiotermes labralis P4 segment gut microbial communities from Petit-Saut dam, French Guiana - Lab288 P4 | ecosystem: Host-associated > Arthropoda: Insects > Digestive system > Gut ...
CTCTGCAATCTGGAGTACGTCAACAAAGGAAACAAAAACCCCCTGCAGGTTCTCCTGGTTTTTCAGAAAACTGGTAATTCTCCTGTTGGTCTGGACCATTCCTTCCCTGTAGGCATAATTTTTTATAATGGTTTTGAATCCATGTTCCTTTGAGTACCTTAAAAAGCCGTCCCTGCGCCTGCCGATATGGTAGCTTCTGGGATCGTAAAGGACTGCAACGGAGCCGGTTACTTTTCCTATAAAAAGGTGAAGCAGTTTGCCTGCCAGATATCCGCCCCTGAAGGAATCCTGCCCTATGGTGCAGATTGGTTTGGCGTCCGGAAGATCCGCGTCAAAAAAAGTATAGGGTATTTTTTTCTTCTGAAGGCTTTCCGTAAAAGGCCTGGCAATTTCCGGGAAAACGGGTGCAAAAATAACGCCGTCCGGTTCTTTGGCCAGCGTGTCCCTGGCGGCCTTCCTGAAGGCCGCAGAGTCATAGTGATTGAATTCGATTATTTCAGTATCAATGCCCATGGCGGCTACTTCGTTTGCGCCCCTCTGGATGCCCATATTGACCTGTTCCCAGTAGCCGCAGTCCAGATCCCTCTGCGGAACCAGGGCGCAGAAACGGTAGGCCCTGTTGCGTTTGAGCCGCCTTGCGATTGGATTCGGTATAAAATGATTCTGGTCTATAATCGCCCTTATTCTTTCGGCGGTATCCGGCGATACTCTGCCCCTGCTGTGAAGCACGCGATCGACGGTACCGATAGAGACATCGGCAAGTCTGGCTATTTCCCTGACTGTCATGGTTTCCTTTGTTTTTGATAAAGGGAATCAGCTTAACCCTTAATGGCCCCTATCATAATACCTTTGACGAAATATTTCTGGACAAAAGGATATGCACACCAGATTGGCGCGCTTGCTACAATAATAAGTGAATATTTCAGCAGATCTGAAAGTCCCTGCTTTGCCGCCGCAATCTGCGGGTCATAGAGCATATCGGAGGTGATCTGGTTCATTACCAGAATTTCCCGCAGGAAAATCTGCAGCGGGAATATGTTGCGGTTGGACAGGTAAATAAAAGCGTTGAAATATGCGTTCCACTGATCGACGGCGAAAAACAAAATCAGTACTGCGGTAATGGGCGCCGAAAGCGGAATTACTACCCTCAGGATAAACCTGATATTGCTGCATCCGTCAATGAATGCAGCCTCCAGCAATTCATCGGATATATTCGTCTGGTAATATGTGCGCGCTATGATAACGTTGTACGCCGCAATGGCGCCCGGCAGCAGCATTGCCCACCTTGTATTCATCATGCCCAATTGCCTGATGACAATGTAGGTCGGCAGCATACCGCCGCTGAAGATCATTGTAAAGGTGACGATGAACATGAAAATATTGCGGCCGATAAAATCCTTTCTTGAAAGGGGATAGGCGCACATGACAGTCAATACAAGGTTTATTGTTGTGCCTATAACGGTATAAAAAATAGTATTTGCATATCCGATCCAGACCCTTGATTCCTTCAGTACAGCCTGGTACCCGGCCAATGAAACGTCTACAGGCCAAAGGAAAACCTTGTTGGACATAACGGCAGACGGAGAACTGAAAGAAGCGCTGAATACGTAGATCAGCGGATAAAGAACCAGGACCAATGCAAAAAACAGCAGAAAATCAATCAAAAAATAAAACCAGTTGTCTCCCTTTGACTGGAGATTGTCTTTATTGTGCTTTGCCAGTTTTATCTGCCTGTTACTCAGTTTTTCCTGTTTTACGGTATTTGCCATGTTTTACTCGCTTACCACAGACTTGTTTCGCTGAATTTCTGCGCCAGACTGTTTACAACAACAATCAATACAAGATTAATAATGGAATTGAAAAAATCTATTGCGGTGCCGTATGAGAATCCCGGCGGCATACTGCGCAGGCCGACAGTATAAACGTACGTTGAAATAACCTGGGATACGGACATGTTCAGGCTGTTCTGCATCAGGAAGATCTTTTCAAATCCGACTGACATAAGCTGTCCGCAGTTAAGGATTAGCAGAACGATCATGGTTGGCAGAATACCGGGGATATCCACATATAAAATCCGCTTGAACCGGCTTGCGCCGTCGATCATGGCAGATTCATGCAGTTCCGGTGAAATACCGGCAAGGGCAGCCAGATAAATGATACTGTTCCACCCGAAGTGCTGCCAAACCCCCGACCAGACGTAAATTGTACTGAAAAGATTGGGGTCTGCCATAAAATCTTTTCTGTTACCGCCCAGCAATGCAATGAAGTTATTTATAATACCTATCCGCGGATTCATTAACTGCATCATCAGGCCGACCATGACTACCGTTGAAATAAAGTGGGGCATGTATGTTATGTACTGCACGACTTTTTTAACTCCGTTGCGGTAGGTGGTATTGAGGGCCAGGGCGAAAATAATCGGGATGGGGAACCCTACTATAAGTGAATATAACGTCAGCGTAATTGTATTGCGCAGCAGGACGGAAAATAAACGATGATTAAAAAACCGGGCAAAATTATCCAGCCCTACCCATCTTGCATTCCAAATGGTATTCCCCGGCATAAAATCCTTGAATGCTATCTGAATTCCTGCCATGGGCCAGTACCGGAACAATATGAACCAGATTAGCGGAACGGCAAAAATCAGATAGAGCTGCCAATTCCTTTTAATCAGGGTAACTTTTCTTTTTTCCATAATGATTATTTTCCTTGTCTGGTTTTCCAGTGAACCATGGGCAAGCCTGCAACCGGTGAAGTAAAATAAGGAATGTTATTCGCCCTTAGGGAACCTATATAAACCGTTCTGAGATCCGCTCCTCCGAAGGTGACGCTTGCCATCCACGGGGCGATCCCCCTGCCTGTCTCAAAAAGTACTTCGTTTGTAACGCATTTTGCCCAGAACTGGTCATCCAGGGCCTTTACCTTTGCATGATCCCCTTCGTCAATCAGGATTTTGAATTCACCGTCGGGGGTTATTGCAAACACCTTGTCTGAATAAACCATTGTTCCCCACAGGTTGCCGTAGCTGTCGAAGGCGATGCCGTCGGGGTACGCGCCTTCTCCCATGCGGTCGGGACCAAAAACTTCTTTATTGTGTAGATCCCCTTTTTCATCAACCCTGTAGCGGAGCACCCTGCCGCCGGTTGTTTCAACGACATAAATGAATTCTTCCGATGCATCAAAACGCACTTCGTTGGTGAAGTGAAGTCCGTCGGCTACAATATGGAGACCTCTGCTGTCATAGCGGATTATGTACCCGTCATCCAGATCCGGCCGCAGTGCATCCAGCCAGTTTTTCTTCATCGTTGTAATTGTTATCCAGAGCCTGTCTTTTGAGTCCCGGAGGACAAAATTGACTTTGCCGATTTCCCTTCCGTCAACGGTATCAAAGAGGACCTCGGTTTCACCGGTTCGTTTCATTCTCTCAAGGCAGTCGGTTCCGAAGTTGGAAATAAGTATATCTCCGTTGGATGCGAAGGCCAGGCCGTTGGGCAGTGTGCCCTTGAAGAAACGATCGGTATCTTTTGAATCTTTTGAGTCAAGTTTGATTTTGTCGGCGTATTTCTGGGTGATAATCCGCTGCGTGCCGTCCGGTTTTATCAAACAAACCCCGCCCCTGGCATCTGCGGCCCAGAGATCGCCGTTTGGTTCGGCCAGTATACACTCGGGGCGCTGAAGATCAGTTCCGGTGAATCTGGCCTCTTCCCTGTTCAGGGTAAAATCCTTGATTGGATTATCCGGTTTCATTTTGGCTCCTTGTCATGTGGTTTTTCAACCGTTTCCATATCATAAAAATCATACTTGCTGTTATCTGTCGGCGCCGAATAAAAACACAGGGCCTGCAGAACGCCCGGGCCTGTATTCTTAAGCATGTGGATCTCTTCTTTTCTGAAAAGGACAAAATCGCCTGCCGCAAAAGATCTTGATACGCCTCCTTTTCCCGCAACTTCTCCGGAACCGGCAAGGATGTAAATCAACTCCTCGCAGTCGCGGTGGGAATGGGGAGGCCTGCCGCTTGCGCCTTTGGCGTATTTTACAATGCAGGAAGAACAGCAGTCGGAAGACAGCGTTCCCTTTGGGCCGACCGCCCATTGCAGAACCCTGTCTTCCACTTTGTTTGCAGGCACATTGCTGTCATGAACGATTTCCATACTGTTCTTCCTTTTTGGTTATTTCTTGTTCCGCCACGAGTATTGCGGTTTATATCCCAGCATCTTTTCTGCTTTTTTTATGCTGATAATACCTTCGGTACCCGGAATATCCTTGGCCATTTCTGCAAGGAACGGCCAGCGCCGTGCAACGATGACAGAAGTGGGTTCGGTATATTTGGTATCGGTTGAAACATAAAAAGCTTCAAAAGGATTCAGGTTGGTTGCTTCAATGGAAAGTTTGACAAAAATCGCTATATCCCTGGCGTCAACGTACTGATAGGTATTGCTTACCAGTGCGCCTTCATCTTCCTTTGTGGCGGCGGGCACTGTTACGTTGAATTCATGCTTGTTGCCTGCCCAGTTGTAGTAGTAAACGCCCAAAAGCCTCATTGCCACAAACTGCATACTGTAGGCCCGGCAGAAGGATTTGTATATTTCTTCTCCCAGAACTTTGGAAAGGCTGTAGGTGTCTTCGGGCAGCAGCGGGTGATCTTCATCCATGGGCAGGTATTCCGGCTTGTAGGATGTCCCGCTCAGACGGAATCCGATTCCCAGGACAAAGTAGCTGGAAGCGGCCACGATTTTTTTGACGCCCATTCTGCGGGCGGCATCGGCTATGTAGTAGGATCCCATGGTGTTGATCTCCATGGTGTCCCATTCCGGCTGCGTCCAGGTTCGCCGGACACCGTCCATCAACGGGGTGTATTTTTTGGCATAGGGCGGCTGAAGTTCGACATTGTGGGTTATTGCCCCCAGATGAACAATTACATCCGGCTGTCCGAATGCAATTGCCCTGAGGCAGTCACCCAGGTTTGTCAGATTCCCCTGGACAAATGGTATACCGGCTTTTGCATTGCCGGAATCCGGGGCAGGGGGCATTACATCGAAACTTGATACGTTGTAGCCCTGTTCCTTGAGATAGCAGCATACAATGTTGCCAAGACGGCCAGATCCGCCTGTAACCAGAACATTTTTGCCCATTTTTTTATCCTTTGGAATCCTGGTTGATGAGTTTCTTCAGATATGCCAGTCCCTTGTGAACACATTCCTTGTCATAGGCAGGCTTGTCTGTGATGTTGTCATAGTTCATCCAGCCCTGCTCTATTACAATATGAAGCCCTTTTGAGTGGGGACTTTTCTTGTCCAGCAGATCCAGGGCCTTTGGTATATTTACGTTTCCGTCGCCGACTGCGCAGCCGCGGGCCTGATAGGGAATCAGTCCGTAATCAGAATGAAAATCCTGAACCAGCATATCTTTGATGTGGGAAGTAACCGCATACGGGGCCAGATACTCAACATCTTCATCGGGGTCGCAATAGACCGTATAGCCGTTGGCCGTATCAAGGGTGCATCCTACGTGCTTCGATCCTACTGCATGGTAAATTTCCGCGAATTCCTTTCCGGTAAAATCGCAGTGGTTTTCGATTGCAAGGTACACGCCGTTGTCTTCGAAAATTTTTGCAGCTTCCCTGAGGTTGTCAATCATGAATTTTTTATGTTCGGCAAGCGGGAAATTTTTATTGAATCTGGAAGTTTCAACCCTGAGCTTGCCGTAGGCGCCGCGCAGAATTTTTACACCGAGGAATTGGGCGGCCTTTATCTGGGATTCCACAACCTTTCTGATTTCAGCTTTATTTTCTCCGGCAACACTGCCTTTAATGTTCGGAAATCCGAAAACAGGAGCGCCCAGTTCCAGGTCACAATCCGTTTTTGCCATGTGCTCCTTGATTTCCTTCAGGCTTTTATCTGTCCATTCCATGGGAGCGCTGTACTGTACCGCTCCGGGCCCTCCGACCAGTTCCTGGGTTTTTGACATATGCCACTTCAATTTTTCAACTGGATCCGTAACATCAGCAGGGGGGGTATAAATAAAACCTACAAACCCGAGCCTCCATGTTTTTTTGTTGCTCATTCTGAACCTCCGATAAATAAATAATTATTTCAGGATTTTTTTAAAAAACCTTACTTCGCCAATGAATCAATGTACTCAACCAGACTTACGCCGGGTTTGTTTGACCAGACAGGCGTACAATTTGGGAATTCTTTTGTTTCACCCCAGTATTTTGCTTTGGGGTAAAAATCAAGCATCTTCTTTGCACAGTCGCCGAATACGATGACATCCCCGTCCAGTTTATCCAGATATGGCTTGAACTGAAGTCCGGTAAAAATTGTAAGCGGCCGTTTGAGTTTCCTGAGGGTCCCTGACTGCAGGCATGCATCAAGCGCCATACGTACCAGCACGCGGCAGCCTGGCTCACAGGCGGAACCGACTACCACATTGACGTTGGGGAATATCCCCTGCAGGATTGTGTCCTGTCTGCGGAACTTCCTCTTGACCTGATTAATGGGAACGCCAAGTATTTCAATTTCATCCATATTGTTTGTACCTAGGCCCTCAAATGCAGCCAATACCGTAGCCGGAGCATTTTTCCCGGGGTTGTCCCAATCCATAAGCGCCTCTGCCACCGTATCAACGGCAACCGGATCGCTTCCGGCAAGAATCGTGTTAAAATCCTTTATCTGATCTTCCGGATAGGCGCTGAAGGGGCCGTTCCCCTGGCAGGCGTAAAGGGAGTCTGTAACAAACCATTTTGGATTTGCCGCCCTCGTCAGGTTTACGATCTTCTGGTAGATATCGTCCTTGTGGCACCTCGCCATCCAGTCGTAGTCGGGAAGATTGCCGAACTGGAGCTTTAAGGCATTGGTAAGCGTGGTATGAATATGGACTTTCATTTTGGGAAGTCCTATGTAGCAGTCCGCTTCCTTTACGGCCTTTGGAACGGGAAACTCGTTGAAACTGACGGGCCTGTCGATCTTGTACATTACCCACTCGCCTTTCTCAAGGGGAAGGAGTTCTACTCCCTGGCGGTCGGTAACATTCTTTATTCCGCAGCCTATCATTGCAGTCATTGTATCTGCACCCTGGGCACAGCGCTCGCCAACCGTGATACGGCCGGGTTTTTGTTCCTTGACAAGTTCAATAAGGGCTTCCAGCATTCTGGGATCGGTTGTAAAGCCGTTGTCCGGCGGAGCGGGAACGACCGTATTGATCTTGATAAAAACCTTGTCTCCGTTCTTAACGATATTGTGCATACCGCCCATGGATTTATCCGCAACATCGCGGATCATTCCCTTTACTGTTTCCAGCTGATCCCGGCTGTATTCACCCGGTTTGCCGACATCTGCTTTGGTGTTGGCGATTGCAATTTTTGCTTTTGCCATAATCTCCCTCTGTTGATTTTTAATGCTTGATAAAACTGTAACCCAACTTCTCCATGTATTCCTTGTTGATTTTTACAGCTTCTTCGGCAGTTATGGGCATATTGGCAGTGCCGTCCAGTTCAATCATAACGGGCCCGTTAAAAGCTTTGTAATTCTCCAGAACTTCCAGTATGCCCTTAAGATCAACTACGCCCTGCCCCAGCGGGCAGTAACATGCAAAGCCTGATTGATCGATCTCTTTGCCGTCTGCATCAAATTTTATCCTGCCGCAGTAATCCTTGAAATGGACGAGTTTTATCAGTGAAATATAGTCTTTTGTGATTTTTAACGGATCGGCGCCGCCCTTCTGAATCTGCCCGATATCCGGGGCAAATCCCACAAGCCTGGTGTCAACCGCGTCCATAAATGCCCTGATTTCCTGTTCTGTTTCTACCGGGGTTCCGGTATGGGGATGGAAATTCAGCTTTATCCCCTTGCCGCTGAGCACTTTGGCCGCTTCATTGACGAAGTTAACGATGTAGTTCTTGTGTTCGCTGAAAACAAAATTCTTGCGGAGAACCTGGTTGCCCCCGAATGTCGCAAATTTTCCGCCCATGCTGACGAGTATGTCGGTCCAGTTGGAAAGCTTCGCCATTTCATCTTCTTTCTTTGAAGGATCTGCAATATCAACTGAATAATAACTTGATATCAGCGGAATATTGTACTTTTTGCAGATATCCTTTTGTCCCTTGTCATAAAACGCCTTAAGCACCCATGCAAAAACCTCGATATAATTAAAACCGAGTGCGGCGATACATTTAATGCCTTTTTCTGCCTCGGGATCCATCCAGGTAATACCGGTATGACCAACAATTAATCTGCGGCTCATTTGATATTTCCTTACTTTTTGCTGCGCCAGGAGAAAGCCGGTTTGTATCCCAGCAGTTTTTCCGCCTTGGCGATTGAGAAAATTCCCTCTGTGCCTTTCATGTTTTTGCCCAGTTCCGCAATAAAGGGCCAGCGTTTTGCAACAACTTCCGAACTGGGTTCAAGATAGGTAGTATCGGTTGAAACAAAGAATGCTTCAAAAGGATTCAGGGGCGGGTTTCCGATCTTCTGAATGCAGAGTTCGGTGATATTGGCTATGTCCCTGGAATCTACATATTGATAGGTATTGTCAGCGAGCCTGCCCTTGTTGTTTTCGTCTGCGGGCTCAACATTAACGCCGAATTTATAAACTTTCCGGGACATTTCATTGTCATTATAAAAAACGCCCATGTAACGCAGGGCAATGATATTCATGCCGTAGGCCCTTACAAAAGCCTTTGCCGTTTCTTCGTTAAGGTATTTGGAAAGTGCATAACTGGATTCCGGATCGCAGGGATGTTCTTCATCGACCGGCAGATATTTCGGTGTATACGAAGTTCCGCTCCAGCGGCCCCCAATACCTGTTGCATAGTAACTGGAAGAAATTACCACATCTCTGACATTCATTCTGCGCGCTGCGTCCAGAATATAGTAGGTTCCCATTGTGTTGATCTTGAAACAGGCGTCTTCCGGCATTCTCTGCATATAGCGGGACGGAGGTCCGCCAACAAAACCTTTTTCCTTGTCATATGGCAGGAATATTTCTGACGGCCCTGTTATTGCAGCAAGATGGACTATTACGTCGGGCTGGGCAAATGCAATTGCCCTCAGGCAGTCGCCCAGATTCAAAAGGTCTCCCTGTACGAAAGGGATCTTCTCCTGGGCATTTTGGCTGTCAAGAGGCGATGGCATTACATCGAAACTTGATACATTGTACCCCTGTTTTTTTAAGTGAGTGCATACAAAATTTCCCAATCTTCCGCTTCCGCCTGTTACCAGGATATTCTTAAACATTTTTCCCCCTATTTGGAAATGTGACTTTTAGAGGCTTTTTCAAAATTAACTGAGTTTTGAAAATGGCTCTTTCTGTTTTAGTAAAATTAATGGATGCTTTTTATAAACTTAGGTTTTAAAAAAGCATCTTTGGATTTCCTGTGTTTTGGACTTATCGGTTAAAAAAACAACCTGGTCTACCGGAGGTCCCGGCAGCCAGGTTGTGTGTGTACTAATCTACTTCTTGTAACCCAGTGTCTGTGCCCATGCACGATCAAATGCGGACTGGTTGACTGCGAGCAGGCGGGCTAATCCCAGTTTGTCAATCTGCTGAACATAGGCATTCCAGTTGGCATCGGTAAGCGGTGTCCTTCCGGTAATGAATTCTGCCAGAGACTGATCAACGTAATCAATAATGTCCTGATTCAGCTGGGTATTTTCCCGTGCTTCATCAAGTGTGAAGGGCAGCTGGCCGGGGACGCTTCTCATGAAGCGGTAGGGCCAGTAAAGATTGCGGCCATTCCACAGTACGAGTTCGAGCTCATACGGATCGTCTGACAATGCCCTGTCATAGGAAGCAAAACGGTTCCATGCCGGACCATTTCCTGCAATGTACGCATTCTGCGGGGTTCCCCATTTCAGGATCTCCTGGTATTTGGCATCTCCGCCTTCTACAGCGGGAGTTCCGGCCGGAGGTATACTCCAGTCGCGGCAAAGTACGCCGTACCGGTTCCTGGTTCCCATGTCTTCAGTATACCAGTAATCTGCATATTTCAGAACAATTTCGGGGATCTTGCAGTCTTTTGTGATTGAAAGGCGGCCCAGGTTGATGTTGCTGTATTCATCATAGAAGCACTCCTGAACGCCTTTTGGCCCTATGAGCGGAGGCATAATACGGTATTCAGTGCGGCGCTGGCCGGTAGTATTGGCAAATTCATGATAACCGCCGTTGGGAATGGAAGCTACAATGGGATCGCCTTCAATTTCGACGAGGGAGCGGAGTCCGTTCCTGTCAAGGGTGAAGCACTCGGAAGACATAAGTCCCTCGGAGTAGAGCTTGTTCATCCATGTAAGGCCGTCTCTCCATTCGGGTTTGTTGTAACTTACGTCAATTTTGCCGTCCGGGGTAATAAGCATGCGGCGGCGTCCGTTGGCATCTGTAGATGCATAATTGGTGGTATGATTGTAGATAAACGGCTGCATAAGGAAACCGTCAATGGCCGAGAACCAGGTATCACGGTTTGTGATAAGGGGAATTTCATCGGCTTTGCCGTTCTTGTTGGGGTCTTTTGTTTTGACACCAACCAGGAACTGGTAGTACTCGTCTGTTGTCGTGGGCATTTTCATTCCAAGGGCGTCAAGGAAGGGCTGGTAAACCCAGAACCTCTGTGCAACCTGGTTGGCTTCATTGAGGGATTCTGCAGTTAATGAATAGATATTCCCGTCAGCTGAAATTGCCGCTGCCTTCTGTGCAGGATTGGCATCCCACAGTTTGAGATAATCGTAGCAGTTGTCCTGAATCAAATCCTGAAGGGGAATGAAAAGACCCTGTGCTCCGAAGGTAATCAGGTCTGAGGTATTAAAAGAGCAGCCCCAGAATGCATCCGGCAGTACATCGCCGCCGGCGAGCATTATGACGATCCTGTCCCTTGTATCGGTTTCGGGCAGGATATTCCATTGAACATGGACATTGGTCAGCTGTTCCATGTATTTGATAATATCGTTATTGTCATAATCTGTTACGTAAGAATAATATGGGATTGCCAATGTAATGGTAGTAAGATTTTGTGTGATTGGGAATCCGTTTCTATTTGATATTGCTGGCTGCTGCGGATATTTTGGGTTTGTACTGTAGGATGTAGCAGGCTGGGGATACATATCCTGTTGGCCGTATTGCGGGGTTACTTTCAGGGGCTGTGGTGTGACCTGGGTTACAACCCGCTGGCCTGCTCCTGAAGCCGGAGCTGATTGCTGTCCGGCGCCTGCGAAAAGCATGGCACAACCGGCCAGAATCAGCACTAATACTAGTAATTTTTTCATCGCGTTCTCCTTATTAAGGTTTTTTTTATCCTCCGGTTTACAACTTTTGACCAGGTGTCAGGACCGGCGGTATCATCATGGTAAAATGGAATTTTTCAGTTGTCAACAAAAATCTGTTTTTTTTTCAATAATCTTGACAAAAACAAATTTAAGTCTATAAAATGTGTACGTACACATGTTATCGTACACGCAATTTTCCGGTAATATTTTGATTTATGTGCGGCAGCGCCTGCAGGAGATAGAGAATGGCGGTTGAGAACACTGTAATACGGAAGAAAACACATTACTGGCAGCGAGCCTGGATGCTCTATGCATTGCTGGCGCTTCCCATGATTTTCTTTATCGTTTTCCGTTATGTCCCAATGACCAATATTGCGATTGCCTTCAAGGATTACAATATTTTTCAGGGCGTCTGGTCGAACGGATCTCCCTGGGTAGGTTTTAAATATTTCATAAAGGCCTTCCAGTCAAGGGATTTCTGGAATGCCATCCGGAATACCCTTGTGCTGAATTTACTCGACCTTGTGGTTGGATTCCCGGCGCCCATCATTCTGGCCCTTGTACTGAACGAACTTGTCTTTACGCGGTTCAAGAAATTAACGCAGACCATTGTATACCTCCCGCACTTCCTGTCCTGGATTATAGTTTCCAGCATTGCCACCAGGCTTCTGGCCCCCAGTACAGGCGTTGTAAATATTTTTCTTGGAAACACTTTTGGAATAGCGCCCATTGATTTCCTTATGGACAAGGTAAACTGGATTATTACCTATGTCCTTTTTGGCGTATGGAAGGAAATGGGATGGGGTACCATTATTTACCTAGCAGCAATTACCGGTATCAACCCCGAGCTGTACGAAGCCGCGGAAGTTGACGGCGCGGGGCGCTGGCGCAAACTGTGGCACATTACACTGCCCGGCATCAGGCCGACCATAGTCATTTTGCTTATTATGAACGTAGGACGCATTCTTGGAATTGAATTTGACCGTCCGTATACAATGATGAACAACCTGGTAATCGATGTGGCGGATGTTATTTCCACCCTGGTTTACAGGGTCGGCATAAGGTCCTTCCAGTATTCCTATACTGCGGCAATCGGAGTTTTCCAGTCTGTGGTATGTGTTGTTTTCCTTGTGGCTGCAAATACGCTGGCCAAGAGATTCGGCGAACGCGGCATCTGGTGAGAAGAGGTTAATATGATTAAGTCAAGATTTGCCAGGGCAGGCGACTGGATTTTTGCATTTATCTGCGTAATTGTTATCATGCTCTGCATTCTGCCCATGCTCAACATGCTTGCTCAGTCCCTGAGCAGTTCCCAGGCCGTCATTAACCGCAAGGTAACTTTCTGGCCGGTGCTTCACAATATTCAGACCAATACCTTTCACTTTGGGGCGACCCTGGATTCCTACAAGTACGTGTTTTTGGATCCGAGCTTTTCCCGCTCAATGTACTGGACTGCCATACTTACTGTTATCTGCACAGTCTTCTCCCTGTTCATGACGATACTCTGCGCCTACCCGCTGACTTATCCGTGGCTCAAGGGCAGGGGAATCATAAATACGCTGATAATATTTACGATGTATTTCAACGCGGGGACAATTCCGAATTACATATTAATGAAGAACCTTGGGCTTCTGAACAATCCCCTTGTACTGATAATTCCAAACTGTCTTTCGGTTTTCAACATGATAATTCTGCGGAGTTTCTTCTACAGCATCCCGGACAGCTTAAGGGAATCTGCGGAAATAGACGGCGCCAATCCATTTACGGTTCTTGTCCGTATTTATCTGCCCCTGTCCGCACCCGTAATTGCCACTCTTGCTCTGTTCTACGCCGTCGGCCGCTGGAACGGGTTCA
>Ga0123354_10012589_pt1 | contig 13105 bp, 9 predicted proteins | sample TergutLab28metaG_2_FD_97872 | JGI IMG/M metagenome (GOLD analysis project Ga0123354, IMG submission 97872) | Labiotermes labralis P4 segment gut microbial communities from Petit-Saut dam, French Guiana - Lab288 P4 | ecosystem: Host-associated > Arthropoda: Insects > Digestive system > Gut ...
GCTGGGTGGGAACCATTTTGGTATCTTTAAAATTTAAAAAAGGAAAGTGAAATAAATAAGTTGGAATTGTTAAAGCGGAGAAAATGTGTTGGGGGGGGGGGGTAGAGATATTGCTCCACGCATTATTAAACTTCGCCACCAGATGAAGGAGATTGGTACCCGGAGCCGATGTTGGCCCCAGTGGAAAAATGAATTTGGAGTCCCAAATTAACGCGTGTACCTGAAGGTCGAGCAGTGCAGGAATTTACGCTGAGAGTGAATTTGATGCAGAATCTGAAACACTACCAGACTTATACAATAACCTGAAACTGGGCCCCCGAGTCCCGGTTTGGGTTCTGTGGAGGGGAGAAATATCTCTTTTATCTGCAAGAATCGAACGACGATTCTGTTGTAGTACCGTCTGTGGACCGTCGCAGTATCGACTGCTGTCTCGCACTGTTTGGTGCCGTCGGACCGACCAGCTGTAGTATCAGTCACACCTCAAGGTATTAAGATAATCCGTTATTAGTAGTGTACAGCCACGTGGCCGTAAGATACCGCGCGTGGTGCTATGTAGGTCATTTTATTGATAAAATACCGGTACTCGGTAGAGGTCATTACTTACAGATACCAGATGCTGTGGCATCGCTGAGTCATCAGCACGCTGGCAGTGTGACAGTCGTAGTTGACCTGAAATTAAGGTCTTTGGCCAACCGCTATGATAGTAATGAGAAAGATGGCATGATGCGCGTGCGGGAAGGACTCGCACATGTGTGCATGTTTGTCAAGGTCGGACACGGTAGTACACGTGTTCGTATGTCCAAAAGAGTATTCACGTTACATTTCCGCTTCTGGAGAACTCCAGTGTAATGCCATACGTTCGCGAGCAAAGGTACCTGACAGGTTTGGTCTGCGTGTATTTCGTTATGTGTCGATCCGGTTGGTCGCGCGGTCTAAGGCGTAGGTCTGCGGCCGCTCGCTTACTGGGATTTCAGGTTCGAATCTTGCCGAGGGGGATGCATGTCTCTTGTAAATGTTGTGTGTTGTCAGGTAGAGGGTTTTGCGACGGGCCTATCCCTCATACAGAGAAGTCGTACCGAGTGGGGTGTGTCTGAGTGTGTGTGTATGGCCTCGAAACGTCAACAGTGGGGCGGCTTAGCCCCGAGTACGGCTGTTGGCGGCAGGGGCGGGGGCAGGTAAATGTATTTCGCAAGCGCATGCATCGCAGTTTTGCGTAGTATCTCATCCGGTCTTGCGCTAATTTACGACAAATACAAATCAGCTGTTGCTTACCTGGCAGTGTACTTGTTTGTAACTGTGTGATGTTTAGCAAAATGCTCCTAGGTGATGTTATAGAACTTCATAACATGTATGTTTCTGGGTGCGTTCGCGAAATTGCGAAAAGCGACTATCAGCTTCGTGGTGTCTGTCCATCCGTTAGTCCGTCTTTCCGCCTAGAACAACTCGGCTCCCACTGGACGGATTTTTATTTAATTTGATGTTTGAGTATTTTTCGAAAATCTGTCGGGAAAATTGAAGTTTAATTAAAATCTAACAAGAATAACGGGTACTTTACATGAAGACCAATATACATTTTTTATGATATCTCACTCAGTTCTTCTTAGAATGAGAAATGCTTCAGACAAAAGTTGTAGAGAAAATCAAAACGCGTACTTTATTTTCAGTGACATTCTTTAGAAAAACGTGGCGTTTATGAGATAAGTGGAAAAATATTGTCGTGCCGGGCAGGCGACGGATGACATTATGGCGCATGCGCGTTGCATGTTGGGTACTTAAGACCACAAACACACACTTAACATATGTAGTTCTTATTGCTTTTCCACTGCAACAATGGTTGCACGAAGGCGCCTCATTGTTATGTTATTCGTACATTGCCTGTATTGTTTTCGCTGTTGTCATTGTAATGACCATGAACAGTTTGTACTTCTAGATGTCACTTGTTATATTTACTTTACTTCTTAGATACTCAACATGCTTCGGGCATTAATATGTCCATCTTCAGGAGTTTTGCGGCTGAAGCCGGCAACCCGGATTCCACCCTAGCCGAACCGCACCCTAACTCCAACACACAGCAATTCAAGAACAATACAGCCAATGTGGTAGTTCAACAACATAATCGCAAAAATCCTCAAGATGGACATATTAATGGCCGAAACATGTTGAGTATCTAAGAAGTAAAGTAAATATAGCAAGTGACATCTAGTTGGTTTTTTATTCTTCAACTATCACAATGATGCACGGTCCAATAAACATCGGTTTGTTCTTCGTATGCAGTAGCAATTTTGTTATTACATATACGTGCATAAGTATTTCCTGAGAAGTAGCACTAGTTAGTATAACCAGCCCCATCCTCCCTCCTCCCTCCCTTTCCTTAAGTACGGCTTACGTATTTATCCTCGGGCAGCTAGTTCCTGAATTCGTTGATCAAGACCCTTGGCTACATACATTGCAGTGCGACATAGAGCGTTGTAAGTCTGCATTGTGTGGGTGCCTGTGGTGTTTGGTGTGGTGTGATGGTTGTGATGTAACAGTCACTTGTGACTGAACACATTGTGATGAACTTCGTCATGTGTCGTCCTTCATGAAGTTAGCTGAGTTCAGATGTAACAACATATACCTGGTTATACACGAAGATGTATGTGTGTGTGTGTGTATATGTATATGTACATATACATATACACGAAGATGTATGTGTGTGTGTGTGTGTGTATGTATATGTACATATACTTACATACGTATGTACATACTACATACATACATACATACATACATACATACATACATACATACATACATACATACATACATACGTGCCTACGTAAATGCATACACGAACGTAATAATAGTTACAATTTATTCCAGCACGCGTTAATCACGTGGAGCACCTCTAAGAAACTGTGCGTTCTTTCCACACTGTGTGTTTTTGTATTTGTAATGGTTCTCAGAATAAATCGCCATTATTTGCTTTAACCGCATCAGTTGCTTTGTCACTCAGACTGGGTTTGTTTATTGCGAATGTATACATATGAATGGGTTATTACATCAGCATCAAGCCATATATGTGACGAAACAGAGTTGTTTACTTTTACACTTTTAAGATAGAGTTACTTTGATACGTCAGGTGAAATATGATTTGTGAACAGTATTATGTACGTACAATGTTTGTGTTACTTTAGAGAATACTGTGATTGATAGAAAGTAATGAAAAGTAAATGAAGTTCTCGTACACAAGGAGATGTCTGGCTTGGCATGTTGATGCAATAAACCCTTCCTATTAATGTATTTGAATTCCATGTTTCACTTTGCCTCCAGGTCGGAGAAGGACGAGCGGTACTGCATGGAAACCTGTGCGGATCCATTATTTTGCCTGCTTCCCGTAACAGATTTATTGTGTCTCACTATTCCGTACCTGTTCAGACTCGCTTATTTTTCTTTTCCTCCTCTTCATGCTTCAGGAGTTAAAATTTCCAAAAATCAGTAAAGAAAACAAATTTTAACCCTTACTTAGGCGACCAGTTTGCTACATATAGCGTTCTCAAGCTTCAGTTCGGGCCTATGGTAATTGATACTACAGTGGACCCAATAAATATAACACGCGCACAATGTGGCACGATAACCTTGAGGAGGAACCTGCCCTCTGCACGTGCTGGTTCTTTTGTGATTGTGGAATTCCTTTTTTCCAGTTCTCCTCATCACATCCCACCTCGTTACGATCATCATCTTCCACAGCGGAGTGACATGATTACAAGGAATTAGAACACAGTTCTTGCCACTGTCTAATAGGGGCAAATCGCAGTTATTAGGGTCTCCCGAAGAAGCGAATGCCAAAAAATACGAAGGCGTAGCGAGTTCTGAAATGTCTAATAGCGCCCACGTAAGTGCGACAATATTTGGAACACCGAATTTGGCTGGTGATGACATCCCGCTGTGATAGGCTATACAAACATCAGAGGGGAAGCACGTTGCTACTGACGGTTTGTGCTTAGCTGGTGCCTGTAACCTCCAGCTGAGGCCATTTTTGTGGATGGCGTGATTCCTCTAGTATTTTTATACGTTACTGTCTGTTGAAAGTAACTTTCTCGGTGGTTAAAGGGATCAGGACACAAATTTGAAAAACACTTTCTGGAATATTAATATTGATTCATCTGCTTTAGGTACTACACGTTTCTGAGGCTTTATAGTGTGTAATATGTGTTCTTGATTATATTATTATTGTTGTAATTTTACCTATAAAGGGTTGCCTGGAGTGTTGTATGTTATTTTGTATGATGCGTGTTATTGTATTGTACTGTATTATGTTGCCCTGTCTTGCATTGTAGCACGTTGCCGCCGGGTATAAACCCATTTGCAGTTAATAATAATAATATTGCCAAGTGGGAAATACGTGGGCATACAAAATCTGCGTTTCTTTAAAAGGAAAAATATTGTTACTTCAGTGTGTTGTTTTGGGTTGCAACGCAGTGTAGTCTGTAGATGGTTACCGGGGAATTTACCTTTATTTTCAGCGTAGAACAGTACGAACTAAGCATATACTGTCGCAGCTCAGAAGGTTACAATTAGATATTTCACACCCTGAAATCCGCAAGCCTAAAGTATGTTATTTTCGCTCCGTACTTAACTCTAACCCCGTGGGAACCTGAGAATTGTCGGTATCGGTGACTAAAAAGCCCTGATATCTGTTGGACTACCATGGAACCACTATAATAGTTACTGAGTCTAAGCTGTTAGCGCATGTTCTACATTTTACCTACTTTAGCTGCAGCATCGCGTTCTGCGACAAGAAACCCGCTTTACATTATCACTTTTTGTGTAAAGCGGGTCACTTGTACTGTACTACGGCATTCTGCGTCGTCAGGTTACGGATGGAGAAGGCCATCTCATACGAAGGGCAGCCGCGAAAGTTTCGAATATTTGAGTGAACATTTGCGGGCAGCCGACAGTGGGCGGTCTTCCACGTTGAGTGCTAGGTATGGTGTTGACTCCTTGCCTTGAAAATTACCAGCTGCTAAGAAACTTTACACAGGGCCTTCATAATCGGATTCTTGTAAATAAACCTTCAGATGGCATTGAAGGCGGGGAATTTCCAGAACGGCAACGCATAAAGAACCTGTTTCGTATAGCAAGTTAGATAATGTAGCAATGCGTCATCTGTGGAACAGTAATAGCAGAGTGAATTTTTTAAAAAATAGCTGTCTGTGATGTGTCGAGGCCTGGACGATAACACGAAAGAATAGAATACAGTAGAAGTTACTCTAGGACTAGTACTCCCGGAAGAGTGACGTACTTGAGCGGAACTGGACGTTCGTAGTGCAGTGGAACTCGTTCTGGACGTCGACGCTGTCATCGTGGTAATGCATATATCTGCGGGAATAAATACGAAACGGTAATCTGAAAGACAAACATCACTGACGCTCTCAAGAGTCTGATGTTAGGTCGATTTCTGATGATCTTCCTCACTGACTTCGAAAACGCATGTCCTCGGAGGTTGTACCGGACTGGGGAGGAGGTGAGTGGTTTCCTCTGTGGGTACCACGGGCAATTTATTCTCGTTGGGGTGTGTCAAAATCAACCGATGGCTTGGCGTTAATATTTCTTACGCTGTTCTGTAAGATGAAGGATTGTAGATAGATGACAGGCATGTTCAAATGGTAAGTCAGTGGCAAAAGGAGAGCAATTATGTTTCATTAAATTTAGCACGTACGGACTTGCCATGGCTCAGGCGGTCATTCGCCGGCCTCACACCGCGGAGGCCCGGTTATGTTGCCAGGTCAGTCCGTGTGGGATTTGTGGCGCACAAAGTGACACTGGGACAGATTTTTTCAGGTACTTTCGGGCTGTCCTCAAAATGACAGTGACGAGTCATTGTCTCTTAAAAGTTTCCATTTTCAAATTTCATGAAGACCACAGATCCGATTCTGCAATTGTTACATGCGTACAGACGGACGGACGGACGAACCCATCCTTTTTTAATGGGTGCCGCGCATGAATTAAGACGCGCCGAATAATACTGCTAATACTAATACTACTTACTTACTTAATCCATGGAGCAGAGTCCTTCTTGGGAAGCTAACCGGTTTGCAGCTAGTCAAGAAATTCCCCACATTTTGTGGAACCCGAAAGTGCATTACCGCATTTACAAGTTCCCTCCACCTGTCCCTATCCAGAGGCAGATCGATCCCATCCACACCCCCACATCCCACTTCCTGAAGATCCATCTTAATATTATCCCCCATCTACGTCTGGGTCTTCCAAATAGACTCTTTCCACTCAGGTATCCCCACCAAAACCCTGTATACACCTCTGTCCTCCCCATAGTGCTACATGCCCCGCCCATCCCATTCTTAACGATTTCATTACCCGAACAATATTGGGTGAGGAGTACAGATCATTAAGCTCCTCATACTACTACTACCACCACCACCGCCGCCGTCGCCGCTACTGCTGATAATAATAATAATAACAAAGCAGCTGTTGTGATAATGATGTGGGCTGGTTACTCAACAGGAGTAACAGTTGAGTTCGGTTGAAACCTGCGTTGTTGAAACTAGATAACATGTGCGTCAGGCAACAGAGGAAACGAGAGAGAAATACGAAATGAAAGGAATGCGTAGAGAAGGGGAAAATGAACAAATTAAGAAACAAAAATTACAAGTTATGAAGAAGGGGAAGTGATAGCAAAGGAGTTCGGAAGGAAAAGGGAAAGAAAGCTTCGAGAAAGTACACATAAGACAGAGAAGGAAACAGACAAATGATAATGAAAGGCAGGACGGAAAGAAACAGTAATTATAAAGGAACAGTTAATGAAGAAAAAGAGGAAGAGACGAAGAAGGAATGTGAACAGCGAAGAGAAAAAAGAAAAAATTTGTTGCGATGTTGCAGATTTGTTTCGCTTGATTCGTGATAGTTGCAGGGACGCGCTTGTGCGTTCGAAGCTGAACCGCCACCGTCCGGCGCCTAAGTTGATCATCCGTGTTACAGATCTACACTGCGGGCTGCATACCAACGCAGTTTTCTCGCACGAATGAGCATGCATTCGGTGACACTTTTCCGGCAGCTCCTTTTTTAGGGAAGTGGATCCTCCTTCGCCCACGGCGTCACTCAGCTGACTGGACTCGCGACTCGTTTCCCTGTTCAGTTCCGCTTCTTTCCCCATTCTGGAATTGCGGGATGGTGGGAGTATGCGCTGAACACAAGTCATAAATTGGGTGAAAAATACCGATTGAGTTGTATAAAAACAGGGCAGTCCTAGTATGTCTGTGTAGCTGAGAAATGTGGGTTCTAAGAGACCATAGCGCAGAAATCGCAAGTGTGAAAACGGTAGCTGAATTACACCTGTGTGATGACGTTAGAACGCGACTGGAAGTTTATATGAAATGGAACAGCGAGTGAGAGATGGTAATCGCAGGTGCGATGTTGTTAATCTTGTACAGGCAAAACTGAAGAACAGAGTTTGGACATCCAAGGAAGGTACTTTTTCTCACTTTTCTGTTTTTTTCTCTCCCCCTCATTTTCATTTTGCTTCTCTTGGCGATTTGGTCCTTTACTTATCTTTTGTTCGCCTTGTAGGTGCGTGTAATTCCGTAATGCCTTCGGAGAGCTGCTGTCACTCACAATGTCCAAACTGGCCTACAGTTTTTCTCGTATGTGTGTGTGTGTGTGTGTGTGTAATAGCCCCGTATTAGGAACCCAAATTTAAGATGGAACCATACTTAATGAACCAACTCGGTACGTTTTGCTCGGCTGTACATGAGCAACTCCGACGAGGTTCAGGAAATGAAGACGCCGTCGGTAAGCACTCGTGCGTTTTGTTGTATTTACAGCGCGGTAAAAATGCCGCTACTGAAATATTGCGGACCCGATGCCCGCCTCCTTGAACATGTAGGATGTGCAGTAGCGGGTTCGGATCTCATTCGGGGCTTTTTCATGAACTTGTGTAATGTTAGAAACCTTGTGATAGTATGATCTGAAGCAAGCAGAGGGTCCTGCCGTATGTCTAGATGAAGTTTGTAACATGGTCATTGATGGCAGCTGTTGGGTTGAGAGAAACCAGAAGAAGAACAAAAAGAAGCAGAAGAATAAGAGGAGGAAGAACAAGAGGACGATGAAGCAGGCTCCTAAATTTACGGATCCTTGTTCGACAAGAATATTTAAGATTCGGATCGGGTTGGAAGGGATGTGTAAGGCGAGTAACACAGACGACTGCGTATTCTGACGTGGATTACAGTTGCAAGTCGAAAGCTATAATTTATAACTACATGTGAAGTGCAGGGAACAGACCTTTGACTATTAGTTTTAGCTACGGCTGAAGCCCGGATATTGGAATAAATTTTGTGCATGCGCATATAGTGTTATGCCAACATACAAAATCCAGTTCAACAGACCAGAATTAGAATTCGTAACAAATTGTAACCGATCTGCCATCTTACAAACCTGACATGATCGGGACCATCAAGAATATTGGCTCAGGCAGTAAGGGTCCTGAGTTGGAAGCTAGTACACCGACTAACCTGAGGGTTTCCGTTGTTTTCTTGAGTCAGTCTGTTCACTTGCAAGAGTATTCTGTCATCGTAGGCCACGACCGCCACTGTTCGTATACTTCGCGAGTATTTGTGCACTTGTCGCCTTCTGTTAGACGCTGTAGATCCTGTAGCCTGGATCGCTTAAATGTATGCGATATAGATAGAGCAGGGTAGTCCGCGACGAAACGGAGAATTGCGTACGGGTGACTGCCAACAGACGGCGTAGGGCCAGCTGGGAGCGTGATAGTTATTTGAGCAGCTGGAACGATGTTGAGATCGCTGTCAATACTTCTCGATACTCATTAGTGTCATTCTGTAAACGACACGTTAATGATGTAATACCACTTATGACTTTAATTTGCTGACGTTCTGTGTATCACAGAAAGCTGTTTTTTAACTGAAGGTCGAGGTTCGTCGGAATAACCGCAAATTGCGATTTAGTGGTGGTGGTGGTGGTGGTGGTGGTAGTAGTAGTAGTAGTAATGGTGGTGGTGGTGGTGGTGGTGGTGGTGGTAGTAGTAGTAGTAGTAGTAATGGTGGTGGTGTGGTGGTGGTAGTAATGGTGGTGGTGTTGGTGGTAGTAGTAGTAGTAGTAGTAGCTAGCACCAGCAATATTTTAACGATGCTGCCAGTTTCTAACAATATATAGCGCTAGTGTATATGAATCAGTTTGTAACATTGGCGGTGTGTTGGTAACGGGAAAACATAAGTACTCCAAGAAAAGCCTGTACCCGTGCTAATGTGCCTGCCACAAATCCCACATGGAGTGGCCTGGACTTGAACTCATGTCTCAGCATTGAGAAGTCGGCGATTTATGTCCTGAGTCATGGCGTGCCGTAGTAGCAGTAATGACGGGAAACATGACAGCGTAGGAAATAAAATAAGTTTGGTAGGTCATTTTATACACTGCCATCGGGGTGAATAAATGAAAGCATGCTGCAGACCAGTTTCAAGCGGGGTTTTGGGCACGAGAGCCAAGTCAAGACAAAAAAAAAATTGCTGTCCACTTTATAAATAATACGCACGTTTTTTTTTTTTAAATTTTGTATAATTAATTGTAATATCCTTTCATCAGTGGTGCCAATATTGGGTCGGTAAATTGTGTTGTAAATTGATGAAGAAGTCGAGTTAATCGTACACAGTTTGAAACTAATCTTACCCAATAAGGCCTTACTATGCCTCTTTTCAAAAAATCCTGAGTAAAATGAACTGATTTCACGTATAAATTCATGTGAGTTCCGTTTGTCTTTTCTCTTGAACTTGTTTATTCAATGTTCAAGAATAAAGAACTTGAGTGAAGAAATTGACGCTGAGCTGATAATATCTGGATATGTTTGAGAAGCTGAATTGCTGATCAGCTGATGTTTCATCGTCGAGTCGATTTCTGGATGTATTCTTCAGTGTATTCGTCTTCGAAAAGAACTGCTTGCAGATACAGTCTGTTCCAGAAATTCTGTGTTGTGAAGCACTTACAGTTAGCCAATACTGTACTTATATCATCCTTTGCGCAATGAAGCCAGGAATTGCGATAACTGCGTTATGTGTTCATTTTGGTACGAAAATGTATGTTGTGTTGCCAGTAATACAGTGCATGAGTGAGTAATATTTTGTATGAGTATGAATAAAATAATTTTTTTCGTCGGCTTTCATATCCATTTACTTCGTGTTTCTGAAATAACATTGTGGGTCGCGTTGCCAGTGTAGAAGGGCTGTATGTGGTCTGCGGGCCGCATGTTGTACGTCGCCGCTGTAGACTGAATACGCATGAGAATCGTGAAACAGATGCTTACTGTTGTGATAGGAGAACCCAATAGAAGGCGAGCTGTAATGAGAAGCAAGAGAATAATATTTGATCAAACCTTAAGAAAGACAGGTAATCAGGATGTAAGTTGATTATTTTTATTTTCCTAATGGCAGGTACATTGACTGTTTATCATTGACCTATGCGACCAATAAAAGTAAAACCTAAAAAAATGTATTACACTTCAAAAAAAAAACAGATAAAAAAATGAAACATTCAGGGTAAATATAAAGTCCTAATGCTAAGGGGTAGTCACAAAAAATAGTGATAATAAAACAACAAAGTCTATTTTCCATCATTTTTGTCCTGGCCTCCCAGTATCGCTCACATTCCGTCTTATTAGTTAATGCGGTACATTGTCCTAGATGGTTTCTATCCATGGGTTGTGGAGGCTGCATAGCGTGCAGTAGGGGTCAGGGCGGATTCCAATGCGGTGGATGTAAGTTGATTATAAATTGCATCGGTTTACGCTGTTCGACAGTGTGTGTGTGTGTGTGTGTGTGAGAGAGAGAGAGAGAGAGAGATAAATTGCAGTTACTTCCCCATCAGCCTGCTGCATTTCGCTGCAAAATGCAGCACTCGCGCGCGGCACACACACGCGAGCAACAGGTGTGTAGCATCTCTGTGACGCACTGCAGCCGGTTCTGTGTCTGACCGTCTCTCTCGTTCCTTGTACGTAAACATACAGTTTTAAAGCGTCTAATTGAATGTTCATGTGCCGCCCTTATCCGAGGCATCGATGAGATTTGACTGTAAAGTAGTGGACATGAATACGTCGTGACCTTTGGCCAGACAGTAAATCCTGGCTTTGAATATACTCTGTGCACCGTTCAGTTGAGACTACCCGTGTAGCACTGCCGCCTGTAAATGGGAAGCAGTTGTCACGCTGCTACAGTCAGTAGAAATACGTCGGTTGTTTCGTGGTATTGGAGACATAACAAAGGAAGGCAGTAAGCTTCCACGAAAGATTGTTTGCTTCTAATCGCTATATTCGGAGTCATGCTGCAGAATACTGGACTCTGCATCGCCATCGTTGTGACAAGATCAAATTTCGGGTAAGCCTAATGTTTGCAGGACAGCAGCTACATTCACCGCCTACTGTGTGGTAAATGGTCTTATCTGAACGTTGAACCAGGGTATGGGAAGCACTTGAAGTACAGTGTCATCGCTCTTAACCCTGTGAACCGCAAAGCAGGAGCTGTGAGGCACTACACTTATTATTGGCTGGGTGGGGCGTGGTTTGGCAAGGGGGGGGGGCGGGGGGTCGCAGCCGCTTCGCTCGGTAAAAAGAATTTTTTAAATAAGACAAATTGTTTTTCTGCTCCAAATCATCGTAACAGTGTTCGTATGGCTTAACATTTAGGCGCGCTTGCGTAACCATTTGGAAAAGCAACAAGTATTACATGTTCTGAGTGTGTGTTTGTAGTCGTAGGTATACAGTATGCATTGCGCATGCGCCGTGTTATGTTGTCTGTGGCCTATCTCGCTGTACAGTATTTTTCCACGTTATCTCATAAACGGCACGATTTTTCGGGAAAGTTACTGGACATGAAATGTGGTTTGGTTCTCTCTGCAACGTTAGTGTGAAATATTTCTCATTCTAAGCAGAACTGAGCGATGTATCATACATGTACCCAAGTCTTGATGTAAATTACCCGTTATTCTTGTCAGATTTTAAGGAGACTTGAATTATCACTTCATATTTTCGAAAAATACTCATACTAAATTTTATAAAAATATGCCCAGTTGGGGTTGAGTTGTTCCTTGCGGACGGACTGACAGATAGACAGACAGACAACCTTGCTAATAGTCGCATTTGGCAATTTTGCGAACGCGCCCAAAAACATACATGATTTTTTTAATAAGTGCATGATGCGTGCTACTGTCGATCGTTGTGTTTACTCGCCACGGGCGTCCTCCCCCCCCCCCCCCCCCAAAAAAATAAAAAGACAGCAAGCTACACCATTGTTTGCACGCTCAGGAGGCATGGAGGGGAGACACAAGTTACTACCCTGAAGGCCCGTTCGTCCCTCTGTTAAAAGTAGGCTGGAGGAAGGTAGAGCGACGAGGGATGAGGAAGGTAGGGTGGTGGAAAGTGAAATGTGTGAAGTACGAATTTCCTATAAGAAATACGTAAAAAATGAGATCTTACCGCACAGTAAATACTCGGGATCTGTATTACAAAAACCAGTCGGTCTTTAGGGGTGATGGTTGTCACTGATCTGATAATGGTATGAGATACCGTCCATGAACAGATGGCAGTGTTTCTGAATGCTGTAACAGGTGGCACTGGCGCTAATGGTTTCAACAATTTAACTATTTGTGTGCTGTTAACTAAACCCGGGTCTAAAGTTAAACCAGATTAAAGTGCATCACCTGCCCTCGAACATGTTTTCTGTCTGACACTGTAAGCTGAACACTTTTTACAGCTTCTTGACAATTGTTTTAAAATGTCACACAGTGAGTCGTAATTTCACCGTGAAATATTCACACAAAGTGGGGCAAGTACCGTTGAGGAAGGCCGGCATAAAATATACTGGCCCGAAACCGCATTTTCTTGAGGATGTGAAATTGCTGAAAGACATTTGATATTCTCTAGGCCAGTGTTTCTCAACCGCCGGGTCACGGCCCAGTACAGGGCCCCGGCACCAATTATACCGGACCGCGAGAGGTTCTCCTGGAATTTGTCATTTTAGTTTTCTAAGCAATTTTCACGAATAAATGTTTTATAGTGGAAATATTCTGAGGAGAAAAATATTCGTGAATGTGTCGAAAAACTCAGACC
>Ga0123354_10012590_pt1 | contig 13104 bp, 11 predicted proteins | sample TergutLab28metaG_2_FD_97872 | JGI IMG/M metagenome (GOLD analysis project Ga0123354, IMG submission 97872) | Labiotermes labralis P4 segment gut microbial communities from Petit-Saut dam, French Guiana - Lab288 P4 | ecosystem: Host-associated > Arthropoda: Insects > Digestive system > Gut ...
AGGTCAATTGAGGAGCTACTTGAATGAAAAAAGTAGCGGCTCCAGGTTTAGAAAACAGAGATTAACGGCTGTGGGGACCCGTTGCGCTGACCACGTGACACCCCTCTATCCGCAAAAGTGGGCACTAACTTCGCCGACCGGCGGCGGCTGCTCTGTCGGTATAGTTCGCGTGCGGACTAAGGCCACGGAGTTTAGTTTATACGTACTGCGCTAAGCATTGCTCTGGCAAACAGGCTGCGAAGTCTTTTCTGTTAGTCATATTTTTATCTTTTTTATCATATTGTACCTTGCGTTTTATCTAATTTATGTGAGGGTTCCACATTAGATTTTACCTCAGGAATTCTGTAACATGGTTATGTATTAATTTCAACATCATTATCCTGTTTTCTACATAATACTGTTACAATTCATAACGGTGTAAAAAAGGCAACTCTGTCCTTTGTATTTCATTGTGTGTATCCAATATCTGACCGATGATGGCTATCTGGACAGCCGAAACATGTAGCAGTTTGCTGTACCAACTGTACGGAATGGTCTGCGTCGTGCTGATTGTGGCTACAGTGAGCGGATTTTTGTGGTGTGCCACACGTTGCACTGGCGTGGAGTTCCTAATTGTTGTTTCGTTTGTCTCAGCGTTGCAGCACCTGGCCGCAGCTTCGTTACTTGCAACTGGAGGCGCATGTTCCTGATGAAATGGGTGTGAATGCATTCGTCCGAAAGTCAAGTAATTCCGGTATGCCAGGACATTGCGGACTCTCTGGATAACGGAGACAAGGTTGACGCCATTATAGTTGACTTTTCGAAAGCTTTTGATTTAGTTCCTCACGGTCGGTTGCTAACTAAAATTGCAAACTCGGGCGTGGATTCTAAGGTAGTGGTATGGATAAGGAAATTCCTTTTAGGTCGCACGCAGAGAGTCAGGGTAGGAGGGCAACTGTCTGCAGAAGTTAGAGTAACGTCAGGTGTAGTGCAAGGAAGCGTATTAGGTCCTCTTCTGTTCCTAGCCTACGTAAATGATATTTGGAGCAATATGGAATCAACTATTAGACTTTTTGCTGATGACTGTGCAATTTACAGAAAATTTATAAATAATGAGGACGAGGATAAATTGCAGAAAGACCTGAACAGGCTGGGGGAGTGGGCGGTTGAAAATGCGATGAAAATAAATCCAAGTGAAAGCAAGGCAATTCGCTTCACGAGAGCTAGGGTAAAGGATCCACTGAATTGATCGTTAATGGACACATTAATACCGGAAGCGAGCAGTTGTAAATATTTAGGAATAATCTGACGCAGCGACTTAAGTTCGGCGGATCAAGTCAAATACGCGGTGAAAAAGGCCTGGAAAGGTCTACACTTCACAATGCGAAGACTAAAAAAGGGTAATAGTAATGCCAAAAGCTTAGCCTACATGTCACTTGTACGTCCGATTCTTGAATATGGGGCCGCGTGCTGGGACCCGTACAGTGAGGGAGAAATAAGTGCGTTAGACAGCGTGCAAAAGAAAGCGGGCCAAATTTGCACATCATACGAACAGTCCGAACTGCGAAACTTTGGCGTCGCGTCGAAAATTATCACGCATATGTGTCCTCTTCAAAGCGTACTCTGGGGAACGCGCGTGGAAGGCTATAGGCGACAGATTACAACGGCCACACTATCTGAGCAGGGTAGATCATGAAAGGAAAATTAGGAGTAGGACGCAAAGGTCGGATATAGGGAACTATTCTTTTGTGAATAGGACCAACCAACACTGGAACCAGTTATCGGGAAAAGTGTTAAGAAATCTCCCCTGCAAACCAGTCACTTTTAAAAAGAGGGTAAGGAAAGTGATAATTGAGTTTAATTAAAAGGAAGTAAAGTGTGCTGGAAATCATCGAAAAGTGTACAGAAGCGAAGTTTAGTGAAGTGAATGTCAAAAGTGAAGTGAAAAGTTATCCAATATAAAGTGCAGCGAAGTGAAATAAAGGGAAGTGAAGTGAACGAAGCAACGTGAAGTTGAATGAGTTGAAGTGAAGTGCAGTATAGGGAATGGGGAGGGGGGGGACGAGTCTTTATGGAAAAGGTTTATAGGGTCGTAAGTGATGAGAAGTGAAGGACTGGGGTAAAAGCGCGAGTGAATTAATGATTGGGGGGGGGACAATTAAAAGAAACTGTACACAGTACTCTCTTACTTGGGTGTTTTTACCTTTTGTACATGTTGTATTCTAATTTGTCTCGCATGTTTTGTCGCTAGTTTTAAGTTGTCTTGTGTGTAATTGTTGTTGGTTTGGCCGTGTGTATTGTTGTACTGTGTGTGCATTGCTGTTTTTTTTACTTTAGATGCCGGACGTCTGGCTAGAAGTCAGTATTCGGAAGGTCCTGCAACCGGCCACCTCGACACAGGTTTTTCTTGGTTTCCCTGTTCTAAAAGCAAATGCTGAGATGGCTCCCAAGATTCCAAGCTGCCACTACATGCTTCTCATGTAGCCCACCCGACTTAAATTCAGTAGTAACCGATTTCATGTTTTGTATGCATGTAAAATAACCACTGCCACCGGGTTAACAACCCAACTGCAGTTAATAATAATAATTATTATTTTTGGAGCAAATTGCTTTTTTCGTTCTAGCAGTTTATTAAATTCCAGTAATAACAATACAGAACATGCGCACAATGCATAAAAAGCGTGAAATTTTATTTTTTCAAGGAAATAGCAACTTTTGGAAGCAGCAAATGTATTGATGATTGAATAAGAGCTCATTCCAAGGGCAGGACAGCATTCAGCGTCCCTTGATGAAAACGAGAGGTGACTGAGCTGAGAGTGATCTGCGCAGTAGGAGAGTTGGCGAAGCCGATTTGGCAGCCACATGGTCTCATTTCTCTTCGTCGGAAACAGCCAAGGAAGGTTGTAACAACGGTTTTAAAACGAGTGATCACGAGAGGTCGAGGTTCACGAACTTCGAGATTGATTTTATAAAAAAAACACGTTGTTTAAAAGAATAAGGCAACACCATGTCCCGGCGAAATAGCGTCATCTGACGCCGGATTTCACCATGTGACGAACTGGTAGATCGTCCTGCCGTATCGCCATTCAGTCGGGTTACTGGACACGTGGTCAAATGTCGGCCGGTTGCAGCGTCATGCGATTCTTGTGTGCCAGGGATTTTGCACTCTCGAACTTCAGCACCAGTCGGAAGAGTACGGAGCACGTGGGTGTGGTGTACGGTGCAGTGTCTCCAGCAGCAGCTGAACGTGTAGAATGCAAGCACAGCCACCACGGTTGGCTGTCGGAGAATGCTGGTGTCGCAGAGCGAGCGGTGCCGGACTGCTGTACAGAGGGGCGTGCAGCCGTGAGCGGAGGCTCACTGACATATTACTTAGCGGGAATTCATTTATTCTGTTTCTTTGCATAGTTCTTGCCCACTTTTCATGAAATCCGTTTCAGCACACTCACGTAACACCGTTGACTCTTGGTAAGTTTCGTGTAAATCGGTCAAGTGAAAGCCATATATCTTATGTAAGGGCACGGTTGAAAATATGCCTGTGTCTCGTGAATGCTGCGTCCGATTTTGATAGTTCAGTACGTGGGATTTCCACATAACCTTATTGAACGAAGGCGAGTTCCGTGAAAACCGGCGCAGGCAAGGCCGTACTTCTACTTTATGGACATAAATACAATTACAGGCACACGTGTACCGTAAAACCTTGTGACGTTCTGACAGTAAAGCACGCTTTGTGTGTTCTCTGTGAGTTCGCTGTCGTAGCGAGGAAACACAGTTCGTAAATGAGACTGACAGTTTACTCTGAGGTAGGATGGGGCCGAAGAAACTCTTGAGCATCGAGCACGCAGTAAAACATAGCACGTGCAGATGGCAGAATTCAGTAGATGAAGTTGACGCTAGGGCTGGGCTAAGAGTAAAGAAAAAGGCAGTAAAATGCCCGTAGTGTAGGGCGTGAATATTGTGGCTGCGCGTCTTATGACGTGGCTAGCACGTGCATGTGTGTGTGTGCGCGCGCGCGCGCGTGCGTGCGTGTGTATAAAACTCAGTACATGACGAAATCACGATTAAGGCCGAACTATTTTTAGAAGCTGACTCCGTTCTTCAGTGTCCTGTTAAACCCTAGATCACAGCAGTTACTTTTATCTACCGCAAGGTTTAACATTCACAAGTCCTGCGTTCTGCCCACACATTGTATGTGTGTGTTTAACCTAGACTGGGTGTTTACTGCGCGATACGGACTGAATTTACGTGTAATGAATATTTACCCTTCAATGCCCAATCTGTACCACCAGGTTAACATTCAACAATTCTACGTTCTGCCCACACAGTGTATTTGTGTGTTTTGTGTGGATCTCAGAACAAACAGCGATTATTTCCCTATACAGCATTAACCGGCTGGTTCTTATAACCGAGATACAGAGTTTACTGCCCGGTAAAGACTGAGTTTACGTGTAATGTATATTAACCCTTCAAAGCCCAGTGGTCACTATACGTACCGCCAGTTTAACATTCAACACTTCTACGTTCTGCCCATAGAGTGTATTTGTGTGTTTTGTGTGGATCTGAGAACAAACAGCGATTATTTCCCTGTGAAGCATTAATTGACTGGTTTTATAACCGATATATAGAGTGTTAACTGCGCGGTACGGACTGAATTGTTACTTTTGTTTTGGAATGGCGTTGTGTTTTCAATTCGTACATGGCTCGGGCGGTTAGTCCCTGGCCTCTTACGGCGGAGGCCTGGGCTCGATACGAGGTCAGTCCATTTGTGTTTTGTTGTGGGCAAAGGGGCACAGTGACAGGTTTTTACCCGATTACGTTGGTGTTTCCCTGTAAGTATACTTCCACCATGCACAAGCACCATACCCATTCACCTGCCACCGAGGCTGTATAATGTTTTTTCATAGTCCCCCCCCGGTCAGTTTCATTCTGCCAATGCGCCGTACTCATTTTCATCTACACGTTGCTCCTACCAGAAGCCTGGTAACCTTCCAGAAAATAGGCCTATTCCGATCTCCCAGTTCGCGTCACGCAGCAAGATTATCACCCTGTGGTAAGGTGCGTCACAAAGTGTCTGTGAGGGGAACAGAAGACCTTGTTCATACAGTTTGTTTACCTTAAACAGGTGTGTGGAAGAGTGTTACAGGCTGGCTCATATTGCATGAAATCATCGCAGCACTTAATAGAACTCACGGTTTGCAGTCAGTTTATAGCCATCTATGGACTGGATATGCCTGGAGATATCAACCGCTGACTGACTCATCGGGGGCCTGGCCAGGCCAGAGTCGTGCGTTTGCCACGACCAGGCGACAGCGCTGATCTGTAGAGTGGTTCACTGTGCAGCTTAGCGTAACATATATCTAATCTACTCAGTCCGTATCTGCTGGTTGTTCTGACACGTCAGGTTGTTGTTAGAGCATGCAGCAGGGGTGTTAGGTGTTGATAGTTGCTTAGCAACTTGACGGAGTTCCCAGAGAGTTTGGTGGCCACTATACACACGGCAGTTCGTAACATTCAAACATTCTACCTCCTTTGTGCAAGAAAAAGTGAAAGTACTCTTCTTTGCGGTACTCCTCAGATTTCCGAAAAAGTATTGCTTGAGGCTTCGCGCGTTTGTCCTTGTAGTAAAAGCAACATGAAGATGAAGATGAGTATGAAGCATTGGTGGAATGACAATGACAGCGTAATACCAAAGTACTGGGAGAAAAACTCGTCCCAGTGATACTGTGTCCACCCCCAATGTCATGCGGACGGGATCGAACCCAGACTGTCATGAGAAGCCGGCGACTGACTGCTTCAGGCTTGGCACGGCCTGAAGACATGACATTATTCGAATACAAAACGTAATGAGTCAAACCGTACCGCGCAGTAAACACTCTCCGTCTTGGTTATTAAAAACAGTCAGACAATGCTGCATAGAGAAATAATCGCTGTTTGTTGTGAGATCCACATAAATACACTGTGTGGGCAGAATGTGGAATTGTTGAATGTTAAACTGGTAGTACATACAGTGACCACTGGGCTTTGAAGGGTTACTATACATTACACGTAAACTCAGTCCGTACCGCGCAGCAAACACACTCCGCGGTTATAAAACCAGTCAGTCAATGTTGTATAGGGAAATAATCGCTGTTTGTTCTTAGATCCACAAAAACACATAAATACACAGTGTGGGCAGAAGGTAGAATTGCTGAATGTTAAACCTGGTGGTACATATAGTGACCACTGGGCTTTGAAGGGTTACTATACATTACACGTAAACCCAGTCCGTACCGCGCAGTAAACACACTCCGTCTCGGTTATAAAACCAGTCATTTAATGCTGTATAGGGAAATAATCGCTGTTTGTTCTCAGATCCACACAAAACACACAAATACACAGTGTGGGCAGAACGTAGCATTGCTGAATGTTAAACCTGGCGGTACATATAGTAACCAACGACGTGGCGAAGCTAAAGGCGGCCATGTAGCGTGAAACTAAACGTGAAATGTGCGTACACTGACTTCCAGGCAGCTGCAGTTTGCCAGCTCTGAGGTTTTCACAGCGGTGCAACCGAGAATTCGGCCTGTTACTTGGCACCACGTCGCTGGGTAGGTGGTTCCTAACGTTTAGAATGGTCATTGGTTCAGTGGTCCTCATGGACCCGTGAAGATGAAGGCTGATGGTTCCTTCGAATCGTTGGCGGCCATCTACCCAGGGACGTGACGTCCCATTCCATTAACAGTTGTGGTTGCTTGAAATACAGTCATGTATTTTGCCGCGGTCCATATTGGCAATGAAAGCGCATGCTTTGCGCAACTGCAGTTTCACGCTGCATACAACCAGTTGCTTGATTCCAGTTTCTTCAGTACGCATGCTGCATAACCTCGAGGTACATTTTGCCAGTCCTGGTTGCGAATGTACAACACTTGAAACGCTCAAGTCGGTTGGAGGCCTCATTTGAAACGGTTGCTTGGGGGAGGGGAGGGGGGGCTGCTTACAAGTCGGCTGTCGTATTGGTATCTGGGCCACTGCATGTTAGATATGGAACCGCTGTAGCTCAGTCAGTTTAGTGACCTCGACGCTTCAGTTCGCGTTAACTGAGGAATGGTTCGATTCCAGTCAGGGGCAAGAGGTGTCCCACTTCTCCAATAATTCCAGACCAGGTCTGCAGCCCGCCGAGCCTCCCATTTATGGGGTGGTGGGTGCGAAACTGATTACTTCCCTGTATGTAATGTCGAAGTTAATTAAAATGAGCGGGGCTGCGCCTCCACTTCCCCATACGCCTTCCTGGCGTGCACAGAAATCGCGGTATATTTCCTCGTTAGATACACGATTGTCCTAACTTGATAGTAACTTGTCGATAACTTTGATTTGGAATTTTGAAAACTGATGCATGTGGAGAGAGCTGGAGAAAGGTGACAGCTGTGAGGCTGGACGAGTTGACACCTTGCTGTTGCATTGCGCGTTACGTTGCTTAAAACACGTTAAAACTGAAACGGGAAACATTTGAAGACAAGCTTTATCGATCTTAAGTTTATCCTGCATATGCAGCGTATCTAGTTTATAGTTTCTTCAAACTGAGCAGCTTTATCGCATAGAAGACGCGTTTGCCGGGACATTCCATGACCGCCCGTGGTCAGGGCCACGATACCAGAGACTCTGTACACGTGTGTGTGTGTGTGTGATGTCTGCTTGTTTTAACGGAGCCTAGTCGTATCCATGTCACGTCGAATATTGGACGTTGGGAGTTGTGGGAAGTAGAGACATGTTCACAAAATTTGTATGAGACTGCTCCTAAAAAGTTCCAAAAAAGTTCGTTAGTGCGCACAGCAGGGGTCATGCAAGTCAAAACGATCGATATTGTAAATTAGTATCGGCTGGTCTTCACGTTGCATAATTTAGGAAACAGAGTTAAGCTAACCCGGATAAATTAGTGGGTTGTTAACGAACTGCATGGAACGGAACCACCCTTGACAAGCTGACAGTACCGTAGCTATTACACATATTCCAGCGTGAACGGAACCAAGCCACCAGCAATATGGTCAGAACACTCCATTAGTCACTGTCGTGTTATAACGTGACTGGCTGCCATATATTCACGCGCTGCTACACGGTTTCTTTCATAGCTCAATTCTAAAAAGTTTTACCAGAAGCGCGAAACGTACAGGGAGCATACAACCCGGTAATAAGAGCTGCCATGGCAGCCAGGCTTTGACTCACACTAAATGCTTCCATATTCGCTGTTTTCTTCCATGTTGGACTGTTCAAGTTTTGTGTGGGTATGCAGTTCAGCCGTGTGTGCGACTTGCATTGCCCATCTCGGATTATTTTGGGCTTCTTCAGGTTTTATGTCGGTGTGAAGTTCAGCCATGTGTGCTACATGCATTGTCCATCTCGGTTTACTTTAAGCAGCTTGTTATTTGTTGCGAGAGCCTGGTGCCGGTTGACGTAATATCCTGTGTGATGAGGCGAGGTTTTTTTCTCGCGAAGGTCTTACGATGTAGTTTGTTTATTCGAGGTGTTCAACAGGAAAAGTGAATGCTTATCGAGGTTTGTCTAGCAATGCAGGAGATTTGCTGACGTCCCTCGTTACTGGCAATGTGTTGGTTTGCGCAAGGCGGGATCCAAAAAAGGCGTAACTGTGCTTGCGTCAAGAGCAGTTTCATTTGTGCGGAGGTCGAGATGGCAGTAATAATAAGTGTAAGGGTCGTCTGAACGGAAGACGCCAAAGCGGTTAGAAAGGGAGGATGATACTGCAGTGGATGTTTCACAAAGCACGTGGATGTCAACTGGATTCAAGTGGCACTGAACCGAAGACGGTGGAGCGCTCTCGTGACTACCGTAATGAACGTTCGGACTCAGTAAAAGTCGGGGAATTCCTATACAGGCTGAGCGAGGGTCGGCTTCTCAGGCAAGGCTCTGCCCTAGGACCCTCACGTTGCTCAGGCGAACTGCATGATCCTGTTTCATTAGTGGGTCGTAGGCAGTTGCAGACATTTCCGTTAAGCCCTTATACGAGGGGGTGCTGATAAGTCCTTAGCCCGACCTAATTCCCGATGACGTAGGACGGAATCGATAGTGTCGTTGCAAAGAGGGGTCTGTTCTTGTGCCGATTTGCAAGCCTTTTCTTGTTACAGAGGCTGAAATGAAGCATGTCAGGCGACACGCGCGATTTAAACAACATGTAGACGCGAGCTGTCAGCAAGTTTATTTTCTGCAAGGCAAGGCGCCGAGGGAAATTCACGTCATTCTGAAAGAAACATTACGGTAACATGCACCATCGTATGCCACCGTCAAAAACTGGATGGCCCAGGTTAAACGTGGTGATTTTTCCACCTGTGATACGCCTCGTCCTGGACGACCCAAAACAGTGGACCAAATTCACTAGTTAATCTTGGAAGAACGCAGGATTTCAGCTAAATCAATAGCTGAGCAACTGCGTATCTCACGTGAGCGGGTTGGGTCCATCATTCATGAAGATTTGGACATGAGGAAGCTCTCCGCGAAGTGAGTCCCGAAATGCCTGAACGCGGATCAAAAACGACAATGGTGCCAGTCGTCTGAGGAACTTTTGGAATTTTTTCGGTGCAATCCAAATGATTTCCTGTCGCAACTGGTGACCATAGAAAAAAACCTGGTTATATCACTATGACCCGGAGACAGATCAACAGTCAACGGAATGACGACATAGCTGCTCACCCCACCCCAAAAAATTCGGAGTGCAAAAATCCGCTGGAAAATTTCTCGCCTCGATTTTTTTGGGGTCAAAACGGCATCCACTTCACTGATTATCTTCCAAAGGGCCAAACTATGAACACAGATTACTACTCAACTCTGCTGGTGTAATTGAAGGACATTTTGAAGGAAAAACGCCGAGGCGAAGTTCACAAAGGGGTCTTGTTCTTGCACGACAATGTCCCGGCTCACCGGGCACTTGCAATCCAGAAGAAACTGGCCTACCTGGGCTTCCAATGTCTTGATCACCCACCCCATTCTCCGGATCTGGTCCCGTCGGACTACCACCTGTTCCCTGGACTGAAAAAACAATTGAAAGTTCGCCATATTTCGTCCAACGCGGAGGTCATTGCTGCCGCGGAGAACTGGTTGGACGGACAACCTTATGATTTTTTTTTTGAGTGGCTTGCGAAAGTAAGAGCAACGGGTTAAGAAGTGTACTGAGCTTAGTGGGGAGTATGATGAATAAATCCCGAGTTTGGTCGCTGTGGCTTGTTTCCTTCCTGGTCGGTCTAAGGACTTTTCAGCACCCCTCGCATTTCTGCTGCGTCGTCTGTACAGTACTCTCGAACTTTCCAAATTGGACCCACATCAAAGGGGTTGTGTTTTACTCAGTTACGTGATTGGCCATTTAAATACAAGAGGCGACGTACTTTTCTGTCAATTCCAATAGGGGTTTCGAAGAATTGCCCTGTGGAGGTTCCCAGGCTGCGACCGTTTGTTTGTGTGTCTGGTACGAGCGGTGCTGAGATGATTGCGCGCTTATGGTGCTTCTGTTTCCACCTGTCCGGACAGGAGGAAACCGACGCGGTACGTTAAAAACCTGTCCCAGTGCCACTTTGTGCACAGCAAATAATTTATTGGCCTGGGATTCAACCCTGGGTCTCCGGGGTGAGAGGATGGCGACCTCCTGCCTGAGTCACGTCACGGCCTGAAGACTACGACAAACATGATTATATTTAAAGATTTAATCCTTACCGCGCAGTAAACACACTCCGTCGCGGTTTTAAAACCCGTGTCACGGCCTGAACACTAAGATTAACCTGCATTACATTTAAAGACTCACTCCGTACCGCGCAGTAAACACTTATCCGTCTTGGTTACAAAAACCAATCAGTCAATTATGCATAGTGAAATAATAGCTGTTTGTTCTCAGATCCACACAAAACGTATGAATACGACGGGGTGCTGATAAGTCCTTCGCCCGACCAGGAAGGAAACAAGCTACAGCGATCAAACTCGGGATTTATTCATCATACTCCCCACGAAGCTCAATACAATTCTTAGCCCGTTGCTCTAACTTCGTAACCCACTAAAAAAAATCAGATGGTTGTCCGTTCAACCAGGCCTCCGCGGCAGCAATGACCTCCGCGTTGGACGAAAAATGGCGACCTCTCAATTGTTTTTTCAGTCCAGGGAACAGGTGGTAGTCCGACGGGGCCAGATCCGGAGAATGGGGTGGGTGATCATGACACTGGAAGGCCAGGTAGACCAGTTTCTTCTGGGTTGTAAGTGCCCAGTAAGCCAGGATATTGTCGTGCAAGAACAAGACCCCCTTGGTGAAATTCCCGCCGCGTTTTACTTTCAAAATGTCCTTCAATTACACCAGCAGAGATGAGTAGTAATCCGCGTTGATAGTTTGGCCCTTTGGAAGACAATCAATGAGGAGGATGCCGTCTTGATCCCCAAAAAAATCGAGGTGAGAACTTTTCCAGCGGATTTTTGCACTCCGAATTTTTTGGGGCGGGGTGAGCCGCTATGCCGCCACTCCAATGATTGTTGCTTTGTCGCCGGATCATAGTGATATAACCTGGTTTCGTCCATGATCACCAACCGCGACAGGATATCATTTGGATCGCACCGAAAAAATTCCAAAAGTTCCTCAGACGACAGGCATCGTTGAAGTTTTTGATCCGCGTTCAGGGATTTCGGGACCAACTTCGCGGATAGCTTCCTCATGTCCAAATCTTCAAGAACGATGGACCCAGCCCGCTCATGTGAGATGCCCAGCTGTTGATTTAGCCGAAATCCGGCGGTCTTCCAAGATTAGCTCGTGAATTTTATCACTAATCTCCGGGGTGGTCAGTTTTGTGTCGTCCAGGACGAGGCGCATCACAGGTGGTAAAATCACCATGTTTAACCTGGGCCACCCAGTTTTTGACGCTGACATACGACGATGCATGTTCCCCCGGTGTTTCTGTCAGAATGGCGTGAATTTCCTTCTGCGCCTTGCCTTGCAGGATAAAAAAAAAGCTTGATAGATCGCGTCTCCATGTTGTTGAAATCGCGCGTCGCCTGACATGCTTCATTTCAGCCTCTGTAACAAGAAAAGACTTGCAAATCGGCACAAGAACAGACTCCTCTTTCCAACGACACTATCGATTCCGTCCTACGTCATCGGGAATTAGGTCGGGCTAAGGACTTATCAACACCCCATTCACTGCGTGGCAGAACGTAGAATTATTGAGTGTTAAATCTGGCGGTACATATAGTGAACTCTGGGCTTTGAAGGGTTAATATACATTACACATAAATTCAGTCCGTACCGCGCAGTAAACACTGTATCTTCGTTATAAAAAAATCAGTCAGTTAATGCTGTATAGGGAAATAATCGCTGTTCATTCTCAGATCCACACAAAACACATGAATACACTGCGTGGGCAGTACGTAGAACTGTTGAATTTTGAAGCAACTGCTGTCAGTCCTTGTGAACGGCCCTGTAAAATCAGAACGAGTCATGATTAATCAGTCCGCGCGTGCAGAGTAGAGAGGGGAGCGGTGCAATACAGCACGTAGGAATGCCATTGTTGCTGTCGAGTTTAGTGTTAGGAATTTTGTTTTGTTAAATTCCATACTTCATTCAGCGACATGTTTATTTCTGACGTCATAGGCATGAGCTGTTTGTACAGCGGTGTTGCTGACGCAGCCTCTTGCTGTATTCTTGGCATTGAACCGGATTCGAATTGCCTGATGTATTGCTACGACGGACTGAGCGGGAGAAGTTTGTTTCCTGGTCAGAGAATACAATGTCCAAGTCGGCTTTAGGGCCCACAGTGCGTACCGGGGGTCTCTTTCCCCGGGGATGAAGCGGTCGAGGCATGCACTTCCGTGTACTGCTGAAGTTAAGAAAGCTGGGAGCTGTAACTCTATTGCGCCTTACGTGTTCATGGCGTGGTGTTTAAACTTTTGAAGCCTAATGTCAACTATAGTGGTCATACCGCACCGCTAACCTCTAAATTTGCATTTTATATATTTATTCAACAAATATAGGTACTGAATATTTTAACCATTGTATATATTCTACTTTTTTTCTCTCTTCAAAATGCAGTTTGTTTCATAATTCTAACGTATTTGGTTCCTGTATTATTCACATTTTATATACAGAATGTGCTAAAATTTAAAAAAAAATAA
>Ga0123354_10012591_pt1 | contig 13104 bp, 6 predicted proteins | sample TergutLab28metaG_2_FD_97872 | JGI IMG/M metagenome (GOLD analysis project Ga0123354, IMG submission 97872) | Labiotermes labralis P4 segment gut microbial communities from Petit-Saut dam, French Guiana - Lab288 P4 | ecosystem: Host-associated > Arthropoda: Insects > Digestive system > Gut ...
GTCAGAATGGCATGAATTTCCTTCGGCACCTTGCCTTGCAGGGGGGAAACCCCCCCCCCCCCGATGACAGTTCGCGTCTCCATGTTGTTGAAATCGCGCGCGTCCCTGATATGCTCCCTATTCAACCCCTGTAACAAGAAAAGACTTGCAATTCGGCACATGAATAGACCCCTCTTTCCAATGACACTACGGATTCCGTCCTGCGACATCAGGAAGTACGTCCGGCTAAGGACTTATCAACACCCCCTCGTAAATAATAATAATAATAATAATAATAATCTTCAGGCCATTAAAGTACATAAAATTAAGACTACAATTGGAAGTTCATTTCGTATTTGTAGATAAAGATCTCAGTTTCTTGACTGCTTGTTTACACCTCCTATATACACTGCACAGAATGTCATACAGGGACAAGATACATAAGAGACTGAAAGCTGCACTACATGTTTGTATACGCAGACGAACGCCGCAACAGTATAGTGAATTTAGAGGTTTAACTATCCTCCGTGACTTTACCTTTTACATATTTTATATCAACTGTAAAAATCAGTATATGTATGTTATACTTCTACAGTGTGATGTTCATATACAAACCACCCTGCACCTATAGTTTAGCTGCTGAATGCTGCATTGAACGAATATTGTGGATATATCGTTCATTTGCGACAACAGGGTCACAACTCAAAATCTGTGATTTTTTTCAGGAGAAACGTTTAAATGTTTCGAAGTTCTGTAATTTTCTACGAGCGCAACGAAGACACAACCGCTCTCCAGCGGCGAGTTTTGCAAACTGCATTATGACACTATGTTGCATAGTTGTGTTATATTGTGTTATACTGTTGCATATGTTAATGTACGTTGTATTTTTTATTGTATATGTATTATTGTATGGTTCTAATCTACATTGTGGCCAACATGCCCATTCAACGACATGCGATACTGACGGATGTAATCCGGACTGTGCCCATGTCAAAGTACACCTCATGACTGGATGTCATGCTGAAGCACGATCACGCGCGGCACAAGGTTCAGGAATATGAGAACTCTGGACGGTAATTAGTCCCAACTTTTCCACACACTCCATGTCCACGACAACCGTGTCTAACACAAAACACAGCAGTTCTTCACCAGACGCCGAACAGTCAAGACCACCGAGCCTCCACTGGGGTAGATTACCGACTGCCCGAGTTCTCGCCCTCCTTGTAACTTCATTACTCGCTCTCAATAAATTTCATATACCTTGTATAAACGAGTTATTGTCGGAGCCAGCGGTCCTTCACAGACAGATCTTAACCATAGTTCGAGCTCCGCCTCCACCAGGGAACAACATCCACGATACGTTCCCAATCGGTACACGGCCGGGATACAACAACTATACCTGTTAAAAGTGCATCGGCAAACGTTTTGTTTATTTACCAATGACTCAAAAATGCCAAATTTTGAGTTGTGACACTCTTGTTCGCAAATGAGCGATATTCTGTTATACGCCAGCAAGTTTGAAATTTGGTGTTTGGTCTCCTTGGGGATGGCACAGACGTGCCGCAACATGTAAGAACAGTGGAAGGCCACACTTTCAATAACGTTTGTGTCTTGTGCATTGTGTTGGTCTCACAAATTGAATATTAAACAAAATGCACAGAATGAATAACTCGATATTCTGCTCACGTGAATTCCACATGTTCGTTGTCACCGTAATATGACCGTTACATAAACTTCACGGATCGTACATAATTGTACAGCTCCTTGTACTTTACAACCACGGGATATAACACATACGACCACTGTCTATGATTTGAACGATTTTACGGATTTTTTACTCATTTAACTAAACGGTGTGCAGCCACAACCACAAGCCATCATATTTCTACACACAACTTGTCATCAGGTTTCTGTGATAACACGTGATCACCAATCGTGGCAAGTTGGAGATCTCAGCCTACAGTGGTTTGGATTGTACTGTTTTACAGCACATGACATTTATCTGTAATTCTTGTACAGCCTGATCGGGCTTGGTTAAAAAGTCGAAACATGCCGCTGCTGGTTCTATGATAAATACGAGTTGTGTTCGACGTGTATATATATATATATATATATTGGTTTTTGTATAATTAACAGAAAGGAATGTCACGCAACGATATGGGTTTGGTGGATATATCTCGAGGACACGTTTTGAGAAGAGAAAACAAGTTGAACATTGGAGGTTGAGACTATGTTATGATTGTGTTCAATGGCAGGGTTTGGTATTAATGGTGCTGAGCCAGCGGGTTCTGCTACCAAAATTTATTATCGGTGGATGATATTAAAAAAATCTAATGAAAAAAATCATTACCTTCACTTTGTATCAAGTACGAACATGTGTAGCTGAATTTGTACAGTGTGCTCAGCTTAGAGCGGAACCAGCTCACAGCCCAATTGCCCCACAGCGACCGCTGACTGCCGTCTGCTCTGCAGCAGTCAGTTTCGCGAACGCCGCGTGAGAGGAAGACTGACCGCCGTAGAGCGGAAGACACGAATTACTGCGTAGCGTCCGATGAAGGCCCCCGCTCTGCCGTACTCTGTTCAGCGTTAAATGTACTCTGTATTTTCCCACATGCCTATAACGAAAGACAAATCTTGATTTTAGCTTTTCGTAAAATAAGGTTTGAACTGGATCAGTATCAAGCAATATTATAATTGGTAAACAACATTACTCGTAAGTTTATGCAGTTAATACGAAATTCGATCTAAGTTTGTTTTATAATAAGAAACAAAGGAATCTGTGGACATGGTCTCCCTTACATAGTCCTCCTTATGTGTCTTCTCTCCACATACTTGGTGCGAAGAATCCCACAGTCGGCACACTCGTCACAAGGCTTATTACCGTCAGTGTTTAGCAGTTGTGCCGCTCTAGCAGGGATGTGTACACTGTTGAACAGTGGTGGTGACGGCGGTAAAATGATTTACTGGTGCCGAGAGGCTGAGTATGCATGTTCACTGCTATTATTCTAACAAACTGCTGCTGATGGCGCGGACTTCGCCAAGCTGGAAACACACACACACACACACAAACACACACACGCACACACAAACACATAAACACACACAGAGTATCATGATATTTCAATTCCGACAGTCTTCACACGCTGCACTCTGGAAGATCTACCTGTCGAGGTTGGCATTCCTGTTTTCCCATCGCTGATACTCACAGGCGGTTACCGGGCGTCCTCTTGTAAATTTTGAGATATGGTGTACCGTAAAACAAGCCACAATAGCTACCTTATACACCCTTTTCAGTTCTCCTTTCATGAATACCCTCAAATTTAGCGCCATAACTTACAGTACAACCAACTGAAGAAATAAATTTGCAGAAACCAATATTCACATGTAAGATTAACCCACCTTTATGTAAAAGGTTTACTCCATGGGTCTCCAACCTGCGGCCCACGGCCATATTTGTAAATTATGTAGATATATATTACAAAAATTACACAATAACTTAGGCGGTCAGGTATACCACTTACTGTTATCTTTCCACGCGCGGCCCGCGAAACAGCCCACAATAACAGGCGTGGCACCTTGTCATATAAAGATCTCTGGGCAAGGCAGCCCTCAAGGAATGTCCTTGTAGATGCAGTCTTCCCACGCGATAAAGCTCACACACCCAGAGACAAGGTAAAAGGGACATACTGCATACTATTGCAGGTTTATAGAGTTCATTCACTAACAAATGCACTCTTAGGTCGCACTCAGCACAGCGAACAGTACACTTACCATACCTATAACACGCTGCCTGCCACACCACCGCATAACATATAACGACGTAGTATCTCACCGAATTTTAACCTAAATATAACTTTAGCTAAGCTCTAATGAAGGCTCCCTGATGGTGGTCGTAGGCCGAAACATGTAGGAGCAAGCCGAAGTGATTTTTAAAGTAAATTTTAAAACTTTGTCAAGGTTAATAAAGAGTGCATTTGTTGGTGTGTGAACTGTATAGATATCAAAATGCACGGTACAGCGATAAAAAAATAAAAAAAAAATTATTCCAAGTTTGTTGCCCGTTTTACAGCGCATGTAAAAGTTACAGTGAGTGCGAGACCTACCGACGCAAGGCGAACAAAGGACGTGTTAATACAATAACAAGCGGAATTCTAAACGCAAAGTTGCGAGCGTGGCGGTTGTGTTCCTCTTCGTCTCTTCCACAGACGGGGCACCTTAACGGAAGTTTTGATACCTTCCGTAACTCCCTCCAGGTTCTGTTGCGGTAATGACTTTAAACGGACCACGAGAGGTTACTTTCCAATTCATCATTCACAAATAACTCTAAAGTTCGATGTACCAACTAATATTTCGAGACACCCAACCATCTATGACGCTACAGCCCCTTGTGGGCAGTGAACTCCCTTAGAAGAATCCTCCATTGGTTTCTGTCTTCTGGTCGCATCCGCCATTTTCGTATTCCTTGGATCTGTGATGTGTCCCTCCGGACGACGTCCTTCCATCTTGTTCTTAGTTTTCCCACTGGTCTAATATAATGAAATTTCCCATTAAGGGTAATTTTGGGGATCCTTTCATCTTCCACTCCTATAATATGACCCGCAATTCCACATATCAACTAGAAATAAATGTCTCAAAGAGGAAGGGTGAGATCATATGTGATGCAGGACAGAGCAGAGTGTCTGGCAATGCACATACCGATCACTATGCTTCATAGGGCGACACTCAGTGCCTATATATTCGTGAGGTAAAAGGTAAAGTGATCCCGTTACAGACTTGATGTGGCCCAGAGCGTGGGCAGAGGTATAGCTCTACTCTTCCATGACCGCGGCACTAGAAAGGGGTGAGTGGTCAGCAGCACGCCCCCGTCGAAATTTAACCCCGGGAAAGACCCTGTACCCATTTTACAGAAGGCTGGGTGGGCCCCAGGGCCGGTCTGGACGGGCGAAAAATCTCGTTCCCACCGAGATTCGATCCCGGACCGTCCAGCCCGTAGTCAGTCGCTATTCCGACTGAGCTACCCGGCCCACATATTCGTAAGGTGCCCACTCTAAATCTGTGCCGGGACGCCGACCATCCTTAACGAAGACTGCCCGTGGTTTTATGCAGTGTCTCGACGAAGATGGCAAGGTGGGACTTCAATCATCCCACAAGAATTTACTCTCGGATCCTTTTTAAGTCACCAATTCGCCAGTCAACCGACTATCAACGTCATACAGTCCGATATATTGACGAAGCAGTTAAATAAATCTTTTTTTTAATGGCATGACAGCCCCTAATGGTCCAGGACTTCGTCATTATCGAGGCTTCACGATCATACTCAGACACACCAGACTCGTTACGACTCCTCTGGACGAGTGACTCCGGCTGTGGCAGAGACCTCTATCCGACAACACACAACACACAACACTCACAACAGACAGATATCCACGCCCCCTCTTGGATTCGAACCCGCAATCCCAGGAAAGCGAGCGGCCGCAGACCCACGCCTTAGACCGCGCGGCCACTGGGACTGGCAAACCATAAATATGAATAATGTAAACGAAAGGACAACGCAATAATCATCGGCTGTGCAAAGAGTAAGTACAGAAGGATACGAAACTAAAATGCAGCACAGGGTATATGATGAGCGCGTCATTTAAATGATCTTTCATTTTTTTGTAAATAACCAACTTGACGCGCAATTTTTTCTTGTATGTTTATTTCTATTCCCTACATGTTTCGGTCAGCCATGTGCCCATCATCAGGAGAATTATTGTATCAACGCGACACCTGATTTATGTCACTCTGATTCGTTTAATTCTTTCCCGATTTTTTTCAGCACTAGATCAGTTTTGTCCTTGCTTTTACAGTCACGAACTTTCCAGTGCCTAGAAAGTTCGTGATTATACAAGCAAAGACAAAACTGAAATAGTGTTGGAAAAATCAGGAAAGGATTAAACGAATCAGAGTGACATAAACCAAGTGTCACGTTGATACAATAATTCTCCTGATGATGGACACATGGCTGCCCGAAACATGTAGGGAATAGAAATAAACATACAAGAAAAAATTGCGTGTCAAGTTGGTTATTTACAAGGATCACACCAGGAAGCACGGTCAACAAAACATAAAAAGATATTTTATTAGTCTGTTCGTGCACTTGTTTAGTGCCCCCTTGTCGTCTCGACAGCTCACGGCATTGTTCATTGTACGGGGAGAACAAAAATTAGTGGCGTGTGACAACGGGATGCTCAGAACATTCGGGCCTAATTGCAAAATGAGGCTCCACACAATATAAGGCAGCTGTAAAATCAGGCAGAATGAAATGAGCGGTACAAGAAGGCGACGAGAAACGTGCGCAGGCTCTTGGTAGGACATACTGACGAAATGGGAACACGTGGGACAGGTAGAGGTATGCGCGGAAAGTAATATAGCACTAATGTGGATGAGGGTCTAGAATTGATTTGGCTGGCGGAGGATTTATTGACCAGTTGATCTAGTGTTAGCTTCTCGAGACAGACTCTGCTTATTACACACAGTCAATCTGCTAGGTATATGAAATACTCTTGTGTTACTGAGTGGCTGATTCACATCTCTAATGTGCGTCACCCCCGTTGTGTTTTGTACAACAGTAAGCAGTTAGGTATGTTAACAGTCGAACACAACTAAATTTGTTTTCATTACAAGGAGTTTACAACAACGACATGTTTCGGTCCTATATGTGGGCCATCATCAGGTTGTGATTGGACTTTCAGCTTAGGCTATGCTAGCATGCGTGTAGTGGTCTTGGGGCGTATAGCCTAAGCTCTAAGTCTAACCACAACCTGATGATGGTCCACATATAGGGCCGAAACATGTCGTTGTTGTAAACTTCTTGTAATGAAAATAAATATAGTTGTGTTCGACGTTAAGTGTTAACATACCGAACTCCTTACTATTGACTAACATCCCTGTTGCCACGGTTAAGACAGAGCTTCGTATTTGCCTGAGATAAGAGAATGGCATGTTTGGCTCTAAAGGTTAGACAGTATCAGTGGAGCACCGCGTGAATACTATGATGCCCAGTCATATGACGGACACGAAGCTAGTTGCGTCTTCTGCCGCTAAGTATATGAAAACTGTGCTCTTTTGGGCTATTACTCAGCGAGTTGTGTAAATTCCTTACTGACGTTTCGGGACAACTTATGGGTCCTATTTTCAAGGGTCCAGAACCTTGGGACCGACAGGTGGGTCCCGAAATTTCGGTAAGGAATGACCACTACTGGATGCGTAATAGCCCAAAAGAGCTCAGTTTTTAAGGAGATAGTTGATTATATACCGTCCAAAGACAATGTGGTTGTAAATGATGACTTGGCAAGGATCAGGCAGGAAACGTTAGGTACAAATATTGACACCTACGTGGAAGACGAGTGAACCCCGAAGATGTCTCCGGCTGCAACACAATTCTTGATTACTGCAGAGCAAGTACTGGTTTTTAGGTTTGCGTACGGCGCACAAAAAAATCAAGGTTTCCGTTGTTCTGACGTACGACGCCACGCCAATGGGTAATCAGTTCCCGACGTTTCGTGACCATTATCCTGTCTCCAAAAGTCAACAACCGGTTATCCAGTAACCCGGCGTCACATCTCGGAAGAACGGATACCTCTACTACAGAGCAACAATCGATTTTCTCTTTCCATATTAGCTATTTCGTAAAACTGCTGACAAAGTTAAAAAAAATTTCCCACCCCTTGTGTCCCGTCACAAGCGGGTAATTGCTAAACGATAACATTAGAACCTCTGCCCAATTTGAAAGTTAAGCGAAGAGCTGGCACATTTTTAACCCCGTCGAGCAGCGCTGACTAGCCCCATAACTTTGCTCGTTCACAGTGCTGCCACCACACTGGTGGCCGCGCAGTAAATAATTGTGTTATAACTCATTTCTGTGCCATTTCCTCGACCGAATCTGACACATTAGCACAGCAACAATGAGATGATAACGCAGCAAAATATTGCGACATAATTTTCGCTTGATCCTACCGCCCGGGTGACATAAATTGAAACATTACGTTTGGTTTCGGGTTTAAACTCAGTTTATAGGGTTAGTGTCCATCCCAAGCGGAAAACTGATATGCATTTTTTGGCTTGTGTTCAAGATATAACCTAATGCAATAAAAGTGTTATTAGCTATTTGGCATGTACTTCTGTCAGCGACAAAAATAGCGATGGTTCAAACTTTAACTGGCTATTCCGAACACACTCTAACGAGCTCTTCCTAAGACTCCGAAAGTTCACTACCCCTTCAAAGATTAAGCGTAAACTGAATTATAAAGAATGAGGAGTTCGTCCCGCGTAGTAAATATACATCTCGATATTTTGTATATATATATATATATATATATATATATAATTTCACAGTCTAACACAGCTTTGTATTACGTAATTACAATTAAATTGGAGGAGGACTGGATGCCCCAAAAGATCTTCACTCAAGAACTGGAAGGGACGAGAAGAAGAGGAAGACCCAGGAAAATATGGAAAGAGGAAGTAGAAAGAGATCTTCAAGTGTTGGGAGTGAGAAGATGGAGAGAGTTGGTGGCAGATAGGAAAAAATGGAAAGACATTTTTCGACAGGCCAAAGGCCACAGTGGGCTGTAGTGCCAATGGAAGAATAAGAAGAAGAATTACAATTAAAAGATAGTTAAGTAATTTATAACGGCAATATATTTCGGCTCCTCCTATAGAGCCATCTTCAGGCTGAGCCCCAACAATTGTTATACAAAATTAACAATGCTTTATAGAGTACGAGAATTTGTTTACATGTTATTTATACATATTATGAATTAAAAATAGAGGTAATTTCAAATACAAAATAACATAGATAATACGTTTCGACGTTTTGCTGACCGTGCATCGCTGTATATTTATCTCCTGATGATGAACAATTATTTGTTCGAAACATGTAGAGGATAGTTCAATTGGAATAAATTAGTGAGAAAAAGTGTGCATCTTGTTGGTCTTTGTCACGTATACGTATCACGATGCACGGTTCAGAGAAGGTAAAGTTTATCAGTTTTAATATTATCCCGCACTTGATATTCCAATTGTCTACCAATTTTATTTTGACCACCACAGTTACACGGCCACCTCCAACGAACCCATTCATATCATGATATACAAATGGGAAGATCCTTCTTATTTAACTCCCTCTATGCTGCTGGTAGCTAATTCTCAGTATACTATTTTCCATATGAATTCATCCAAAACTGCTTAAATAATCTATTTTTGAGGAAAAAAATATTCTATCAAGTTTAGCAATAATATTCACGGAACATTAAGTTTATTAGACTGTGGATTCATTCACAAAATGACGCGATCTTAACTTTGCTTTCCCTTCTGTTTTCGTAGAAGTTTGAATTAGAAATAGAGGTGAAAAGCAGTGGTAAAATAAATGTATGGTCTGTAAGAAAATCAATTATAAACCGTATTTAACACCTGATTTGGCAGTGCGCAACTGTGTATTCCCACCTCCTCACCCTCCGACAATGGTGATTGATGACCAAGGAATTGAAAAGAAATAGAACAGAAAATTACCTTTTCACTGTAAGAGAAAACCGAGCAACAGTGCCGTCTGAAGTTTCTCATTTCCTGTTCTCATCCAAAAATTTATAATCAACGAAGACCGACAAATTTAGCCTACGGTTTTCTGGGTCCAGACACTCTATACTTTAAGAAGTGGTTACTGGTCTTTCGGAAGACTATACCGCTTCGTTTTTTGGGGTTGATGAAGACAGGGTGTTTCTTCGATAAGTCGACGATCACCTATCAAAGTGCACTGTGTTATAACTCCGAAAGTCACAACGTGAAACTGCGACGCCAAGAACACTTCAACATTTCTTTAACACAGAAATACTGTTTAGTTCAATATTTATTTTCATTTTATTACCGTGCAATGTGATAACAATATTTATTAAAACCAACTAATTGCACATACTTGTCAAACCATTAAAACCACATTATCTGATTAAAATGGATTTAAAATATTTCCTACATGTTTCAATCCCTCTATGGGATCATCCTCAGGGGGCGTAAATTAGTGTAGGAAAAAAAACTGTTTAGTTCGTTTTATGCGGTAGGAAAGTCTGCGACTTTTCGAACCTACGTTTGAGGAAAAAGTTATATTTGTCCCTGCGCACGGTATAAAGACGTATGGGGGGAGTGGTACACATATCTCCCTTTAATTTATCAACCAACGAAAGCACATATAATTTCACATAAACACTTTTAAAACACTTTAAAACACTCCGACATGTTTCGATCATGTCAGATCATCATCAGGGAGCTTTGTTCCTTGCTAAAGTTATGTTACAGTATTCACAATTCAATTTAATTGTGAATACTGTAACATAACTTTAGCAAGGAACTAAGCTCCCTGATGATGATCTGACAAGATCGAAACACGTCGGAGTGTTTTAAAGTGTTTTAAAAGTGTTTTATGTGAAATTATATGTGCATTCGTTGGTTGATAAATTGAAGTGGTTCTACAAAAAATGCATAGTGCTACAATAAGATTTATATCTCCCTTTATTTTGTACAAATGCTGTGGAGAGAAGAAAAGTTTCTTGTTTCCGCAGTGAATCGAACTAAGATTTGTCGGTCATCCAGCCCGACGTCTGGTCAGTATACTGACTGACATATCATAATCTTCTGCGCCAGAAGGCAATTAATTCTTTAAGGACAAAAATAGTGATAGTAATTTTCTATCTGATGCTCCCCCATTTTCAGAAGAGCGCTACTTTATTGAAGGTTCCCAGGTTTCGCCCGTTTCGCCTTCTGGTAACAGGAAGATGTACCCGAAAATGAGGGTGCAGAATAGGTGGAATTATTTGTAAAATGAAAACCCCAAGCTCTCGGAGAAAAACCAGTACGAGTGTCACTTTGTCCACCACAAATCTCAGATTGACTGACCTGGGATCGAACCCAAACCTCCACGGTGAGAGGCCGGCACTAACAGTCTGAGCAACGGAAAGACCTCACAATTAAATCTTAAAAAGAAACACAGTTTGTTTTGTTTGAAGACCCAGATCGCGTTGCGCAATAGGCACTCTCCGTCTCGGTTACAGCAATGTGGGCAAAGTACGTGTAACGTAGCGCGTTCGCGTAAACATTGTTGCCAAGGACACACAACAATGTATATTGCTGTCAGCCATGTTAATAAATACAAACGCGCTGCCATGGAAGCACGGTAACGCCTTCTCTGTATTGTACCACTACACATACCTCTGCCAGCAATATGAAACATGTTTTGCCCTTACGTGGGTTGAAATAGTTCAGTCAGTATAGCGACTTGCTACGGGATGGACGGTCCTGGGTTCGAACTCCGTCGGGAGGCGTGATTTTTCGCACCCCACCAGACCGGCCCCGAGGCCCACCCAGCCTCGTGCGCGATGGGTACTGCGTCATTCCCTGGGGTAAAGCGGCCAGGGCATGGCCTTAACCACTCACCCTTATCTAGTGACGAGGTTGAAGAAAGAGTAGAGTTACAGCCATACTCCCCTTCTGGGCCTTCATTGCCTGTTATATTGTGAATTTTACCTTTACCTACGGGTATCATATTTTTGTCCAATTTTAAAGCCTCTCAACCGATCATCGTAAACGTCCTCTATACTAAATTTCACGGAAATCCGTCAAGCAGAAGCCATGATGATACTGCGGGCAGACATAACGAAACTAATAGCCGCTTTTCGCTGTATATGCGAAAGCTTCTGAAACCAATCTATTATTCATCTCAGTATTTAACCAACTTGATGCACAAAATTTCTTTCACAATAAGTTTTTATTTCATGCCTCTACATGTTTCGAGCACATGTGCTCGAAACATGTAGAGGCATGAAATAAAACTTATTTTTTTTAAATTTTGTGCATCAAGTTGGTTAAATACTGAGATAAATATACTGAGATTCACGGTCAGCAAAACGTCACAATCTATTATTACTGCAAAGGAAAATAACAGCTGTTTGTTCTCAGATCCACACAAAACACATAAAAACACTGTGTGGGCAGAAAGTAGAATTTTTTTTTAAAAGTTAAGCCTGGTGGGACGTAACGAAACTAATAGGGTTTAAAATGCCAAATAAAACACTGCATACAAGGAAAAACTTAAATTATAAAGATCGTGTGAGATGACAAAACGGGATCGGGTCCCACAGCAAAACCTAGACGTTATGCCGCCCCTCGGGCGAGCGACAGACATAAATTTTGTTACAGAATCTGAAAGTTAAAACGGGTCGTGAAAGAGACAGGTTCATATACGAGTGTGATGACGTAATTAACACGACCTCCTAGGCAAGGCATCGTGTCAAACTTTTACTTCGTGTTTAATTAAGGAACTTGGTCAAAGAGTAAGAGAAGAAGAATGTAAGGCGCAGGAAAATATAATAATTAATAGGGGGCTACGGATCGTGGAAAGTGGAATGACGTTCACACAGGAAGAGGAATGGGGGTTAGAAAGAGGATGTGTCAGAGGAAAGAAAACCCGAGGAATATGAGAATCCAGAATAATTAAAGCAGGGAAATGCAAGGAAATTTACATGACAGGGTTGTGCAAATGTAGTCAAAATGCTTTTGTTTCGAGTCGTCTTGGTTTTGAACTTCCGGGTAAAGCTAACAGGAAAATAATTAAGAGCTTCAGATTCCGTCCGCTTGAATGTGACGCCGTACGGTCTGGTACAAAGTTACCGACGTTTCTGAGAAACCCGACTCTGCCATCTTCCAGGTAGAAGAGATGGACTTCGCCAAATATTTAAATTTTGTCAGTTTCTTTGTTGTTCTGTTACTTGTTGTGTTGCCTGGTTTTTGCGAAACTCTTGTATCCTTTGCGGACCCGATTAGGAACGTATCTTAGATGTTGTTCCCAGGGAGGACGGAGTTCGTAACTCTGGTTAAGACGGGGAGTCGGGCAGGCAGCACACACTCTCAATAATCCCCAAGCAGAATATATTGGAGTTTTATTGTGCAAGAGTATAGAGCAATTGCACTTACAAATGAAATGTATCAGTGACAATTCTCGCCAGTGGACTCTTCATTACCGTTCGCACTCACTGACTGTCCAGCCTCGTACTCTGCTGCTCAGACACAGTTCGAGCTACGCAGCAGACTGCTGCCGCA
>Ga0123354_10012593_pt1 | contig 13104 bp, 6 predicted proteins | sample TergutLab28metaG_2_FD_97872 | JGI IMG/M metagenome (GOLD analysis project Ga0123354, IMG submission 97872) | Labiotermes labralis P4 segment gut microbial communities from Petit-Saut dam, French Guiana - Lab288 P4 | ecosystem: Host-associated > Arthropoda: Insects > Digestive system > Gut ...
AACCTACACAGCTGATACGTCACGTGACAGTGCTAATGTCCTTGACAGTGGAATGCAGTGTTCACTGTGCCTGCGTGACGCTTTGCGCAGTCAGCCATGTTACGTCACCGCTGGGCTTTCTCATATATAGTGCTTGTAACCCTAAGTACAACTATTACACGAGTGCGAGTGTTTTTGTAGTTCAATTTAATGGTTTTATGTCACTCACAAGTTAGTTTGATGTTAAGTACAGGTATTAACATTACAGAAACCACATATTCCTGCCAGTTTGAATATGTATTTGGTTATCAATAAGTGTGTAACAGCTGTCAAAATTTCAAAGTTCTCTGGCCATTATCTCCGTAACCGTTCAACTTTGGACATAGGTGTTTTGGGCTATATCGGTATACTTTAACATAAGGAACACTCTACCGAAGTCTGGCACGTTCCTCCTGAGGCACTCTGTATATATATATATATATATATATAAAACATGAGTTGGTCTTTTAGAATGCAATGAAACATATTAGGAATAATGTAAATAACTGAATATGACCGTGCAGGAAAAAGGAAAACTTGCCCTATACTTTGAATTAAATCATGCATACGAATGAATGTATACCTGCAGAAAGAGGACTCCTGAACCTTTATAACTGGGGTGAAGGGATCAGTTGTTGGTTGGAATTAATCTTCAGTTCAGAACTTTGGTCCGTACAGGGTGTCCAGCTAAAAGCGGAGCCGGCTGACATAATTTACAGACCCTCTCGTCGTCTCCAGTTCTGCGTAGCGACCGACGACGATCGCTTTAGAGGAACTCAGTCTCGCGTGTGCCGCGAGACTGCGCGACGTAGTGCGTACGACACGAAATGCACTACCAACGTTGTCGTGGTTGGATCCGCGTTATGGAAAATCCGTCTATTATGCGGGGGTGTAATTTTGTGTCGCAATATGAGAGAGATGTAGAGATTGTGTATAAAGGTAGAATTGCAGAAGGATGGTGCACATTATTAAGATAGAAATTATTTGTTGGGATCTCTTGGTTGTACGGAAGGTAGGTAGGTCGGTCGGATAAGAAATTTACAAAGCGTGTATTGTTGGGTTGTGTTTATCTCTCATAATACAGTTCACATTTGTTTTACCGCTCTGTAACTTCCCACGTTGTCTGCGCGTAAATTACGGCATTTATTGTATCAATAGAGCCCAATCAAGTGGCTGCACGGTCCAAGGCATGGGTCTGCGGCCGCTCGTTTGCTGGGATATTGGGAGTTCGAATTCCTCCGGGAGCATGGATTTCTTTCGTGTTGTGTGTTGTCAGGTAGAGGTCTCTGCGTCGGGCTGATCACTCGTCCAGAGGAGTCCTATCGAGTGTGGCGTGTGATGGTGAAGCCTCGATGATGAGGAGGCCCTGGCCCGCTGGGAACTTTGCACCACCCGAAAACGAAATTATATCGAGGGAAGAGCTTTTATCTGTTCTGTGCTGATAGGAGGTCGGTCTTGGCGTTTCCAGGCATCGTGTCAAACAGGTTATACCTGGCTATTACCCGTAATTTTTCGCTGCAAATCGCTAGGCGACAGGTCATAGCTGCACGGAGGGATGTTCCAGTGTTGTTATTACGACATATGGCATGTTACTGACCCATTTCTTGGAGTACATATTAATTATCTTGCTAAATTACCTTACCAAATTTCTATCTGTGGGGAATTAATATGAAGAGTAGTGGTGATTTTAAGCAAAATCTCGTGCGGCCATGCAGTAAACACGTCTCATTTAGAGTCGTATATGACGTGTTGGTCCTTGATATAAACCGCCTGCAGGACTCGACGTAGAATGAATTTTTCATCTGTATTTCTGTTGTACCAGTTTTTCGTCTCTCTTCGTGACTTTTCATACACTGAATTCTGAATGTATGTATTTTAAAAATCCTTCCTTGGTGCTACAGTTCGAAGAAAATCATTTCGCACCTCAGAAACGCCGCCCGCTGTTCTCTCTCCCCCAGCTGTAGAATTTGAATTATGAATTTCCCCAGACTGCGACTTCGCCAAATGGCGACCTCGTTTCTCTCTCATGTTCTTTTTATGAATGCCCGTAGCTGCCTAATCGTATGATCGCAAACCCTTTAAAGATGTGAATTCTTTTGCCCATTTCGGGCGCAAACATGTCCCATGTAGAGAGTATTTTCTGGTGGGTGTATGCCGTAATTTGTGGGACTTGTTTGTATTTCGTACTTGTACACCTTTTGCAAGACTGTGAACGCCTCAGACACTGACAACGTCCCCAGATTCCACACATTTTTATATCTATCGCTGTCCGGGCTTCATTGACCCAGCTGCATACATATTTGTCGGAAATTGACGGATGTGTTTGGTCGTACCTCATAATCCCGATGAATTTATTGGATCAGCGACCAAAGAGATGAGCGTTTCTGGGAACAAACTGTGGGGTGTTGTGAGGTTGTTGAAGGAATTGCTACTTTCCTTTCTAAATAACTTAATTATTTTGTGTTAGTCACGTTTATTTAAAGCAGATTTCAGACTTGCACATTCTGCCGTAACGTAACTGGGTAGTATTCACCTCCCCTCAAGTTTCATGTTTAGCAGAGATGCTACGTATTCGGGTGAACTGGCTGAGCGCCGCTGGTGGTTCACCTGTTCGCTGCTCCTGGCTGTCCACGCTTGCCTCGGTGCCATGGCGTTTGCTGTGAAGCCGTCAGAATGGCTGGTTGGCCACGCCACGAACGGAAAATGAACTTAGGTTGCAGTAACTCAGTCCAGACCTGGGTATACTTGGTTACCATACGACAGAGTGTGTAGGCCACGGTCCGGATTGGTACATTTCGTTTGTATATTTGCCTGTCTGTGGAACAGTGGCCATGGTGAATGAAGAATGAATGGGAAAGGACATCGAAGAGGGTGGGCAAGCTCCATTTTTGAAGGAATGTTCCAGAATTTGCCTGGAGTAATTAAGTGAGGAAAAGAATAAAATCCTGCTGTCTAGAGCAGCGTGTTTCCACAGCAGATTTGACCTCTAGAAGTCCTGAGTATGACTGCAAGATTCTGTTGTAGCAGTTACGCCGTAATGAAGAACAGGGTCGAATCTTGCTGCTCAAACCATTGTGGGTCACCAAGCGCACCGATACACATTCATGAGTGTTTACGCTAACATGCGACTAATGCACTAGTATATGTTACCACCACTTTATTAACACACGTGCTCTCGCTCCTACATGTTTCAGCCCTTACGGAGTATTGCTCACGAAATATATCCGTACACCGTGAGGATGGCCCTTCGAGGGCTGATACATGTAGGACTGTAACAGTGTGAATGACGTGGTATTAATATGTATTAGTGCACTAGTCGGAATTTTACCTAAAATAGTGACATCACTGTACGAATGTGAACAAGATAAACATGTCCACGAGTTTGAAACCTGTAAACTGGCGTCAAGAACGATAAACTTCGCGAGACAACTTTGTTCTCTCGCATCTCATCCTGTTTCGTTACACTGTGTCACTGCAACAACTGAGTGATGAAATGCATGCTCCCGCCGCTAGATGTCACGTGTCTTGCAGCATTCGCAGAATCGTCATTTAATTCCGCGAGCAACTATACTAATGAGGTGACATTTGTGACCCTTTACTTCGTCTAATCTGTTTAGACGATGAACATGGTGTATCGAAAGCTGGATATGCTTGCTGCGTAAAGCAGAACACAAAAATTACGGAACCTACAGCTTTTGTTCACTTGAATGAAGCTGACACTGTGCTAAAAATCAAGTAAGTTACACCTGTCACTTCGATAACGTCGCCACTTATTTAAGTACGGAAGGGCAGTCATTACGGCAATTTAATGTATGCGCGTGAGTGTGGTTGGCCAACGATCGCTGTCGAGAATGAGAGCATTTTTTATTCCGACTGGATAATCTCTCATTATTTATGTACGAACCGGATCCGAATGTTTCGGTGTTGATGCAAACCATTGGTCACAGAAGTGTTAAGATGTTGTATTAACCGCGATCTTTGTGTCGCAACACCACGTGAGCATAGGGGTAGTTGGTATATGGGGGGGGGGATATTAACCGCCATTGTCGAATTGCTAAGTAGTTGGAGGTGCGTGCCGTTTCTGTTGGCGTTAGCCGTTATTAACTAGAAAATGGCCGGAGTTTCTACATAGTTGGCATGTGCCGGTAACCGAACCTGGCGGATGTATCTGGCGAGGGGAAAAAAAAAAAAGGAGTACCTGCCGTTGATTAGACGGTATTTATCCCATTTGGAGCAGTGGAATGAAGCGCACTGAAAACTTCATCCTTGTAACGGTCACGTTGATGCTTCCATCAGCTTTCGCAGTGAAAGTCTGGACCTTTCCTGATGTCATGAACATTTTCCTGTGTCCTTTTCCATACGAACGCATCAAAAGACACCCTTAGTGGTCGAGTTTAGCTGCGAGGGGGGGGGGGGGGGGAGTACTACCTCTACTTAGTAGACGAGCTGCAAAACACCCAACAAGCCGAGTTCTTGATATCAAAATAATTGTGTCATATAATATGTGTCACAACACTTCCCAATTACCTGAGTTGTATTGATTGAGTGTGATAATCGAAACGAAATTCAGTGAATGCTCGGCTACACAAAAATCCTGTGATGGTGTGTGTGGTAGGTTATTTATAAGAATTTAACCATAATCCGAACCAACCACAGCACACATTCGGTAAAAATGTTGGAAATGTGTGAAATAAAATTCGGTAAAGTTTTTAGAATCGGAGGTGTTGACTGCTGTCTGAATACAACGAAACACATTGTTCGTACAGTGAAGATGAATGTAGTGACAGCGCCTTAAAAGTTAATCGTGTATGTTAACTTTTCCGGTAAATACAGCGTTCTTGTTTCTTGCATTTGAAGGTTATTCCAAGTGTATACATCCAACCGATCATCAGATGTAACTGCAGTCAGTTCCGAATCACGTTTCGATCTGGCTGTAGCCTATAGTCATTATACGCGTGGAAAAGGACCTTATAGTGTTAGATGTATTTCTTTTGTGGGTAAGTCAGGTGACGTACGACAGATATGAATTGCATTTTAGTCGGTTGTTTGTAGGGATCTGATGATCCGTGTTTTTTATTTTGTGTTATTTCAGAGCGTGTGATTGAAACGCTTCAAGGTTGAAATGACGCCATAAACGAGGAATTCTTCAACAGTTGATATTGTTAAATGAAGTTTTGGGTACGGAAAAGCGCGACGTTTCGATCATGCGTTGTTTCGATCCAGTTAGAGCAAAGCATATAAAAAAAACAACAAGTATTTTCATGTAAATATCCAAGTTAGTGGCAGAGAAGAAGCTCCTCAATGGACAGCGACGTTTCCTAATCGACAAGAATTAATGTATGTATGACGTATTTGTAATACTAACTAACGTGTTAGTTTTATAAATAGTTGGTGGCACCCAGGATAGCTCAGTCGGTATAGCGACTTTCTGCGGGCTGTGTGGTCTGGGAATCGAACTCTGTTGGGGGGGAGATTTTCCGTACCCATCCAGACGCACACCAAGGCTTCCTGTACAGTGGGTACCTAGTCTGGGATGGCATGTACAACCCGCCACCATATGGCACCACGGTGTAGGTAAGGGTGGAGCTGTACCTCTACATCTGCTTTGTGCCTTCATGGCATGTGTAGGGTGAATCTTACGTTGTATTAGTAATCAGTGTCATAATTTTCCTTCGCATAATATTTGCAGTATTGTTCCTGGCATACATACAAGATGTAGTCATTAACGCGTATCGCAACGGCGGAGCGGTGGCCGGGGTACTGGTTGTGTAAGACGACCGGCTTCGTCTCTGAGGTTTCCTTAAAGTCTCCAGTAATTTCAGCTATGTCATTACTATTTCCTTCCGCATCCCTTGCAGGCCATCGTTCAGAAACAGACCTACCATTCAGTGTTACGTAAACACTGAGAAGGGTTTGTTAAATTAACCAGGCTGAGAGTTAGGGCGTCAGTTTTGTGTTAACACCGCGTCCCTCAGAGTGGGGTTCTTGAGTTCCGATATTGCGGCTTTTTACGTAACATCAAATGTAGCTACGGTCTGGCACCAGTGGGCCTACACAATAATCAACTGAATTTAATTGCTTTACGATTAGCATATACCAACCCAACATTTTGTATGTACACGCCTGAGAGTTAAAGTTCTGTCATTCTCCTGTCCCTTGCGGCATGTCGTTTCTTTTAGTTGCGGTTATAAACCCTAGGTGACGGTAATTTCTAACAGTTTGTCGCCATGAAGCAGTCGAGAGGTGCCTATACTCGATAGGTATTTGCAGTCTCGACCTTTTTCGATACGTTGTATGTGCGTAGCAGAACCGCTGATTTTCAAAAAATTCCAAGTTCTTGGTGTGCATATTTAGGAAAACTGTGCAGTATATTCCTCAGGGGCTATTGTGCACGAGCGGACCGGTGGAAGGGTTATTTCTTAACTTCTCTAGGGATTGGAACTGCGAAAAATTTTCAGTTGAGAAATTTGCACGGCCTGTGTATTATGAGATCAGAAATACTATTACGCTCAGTTGATACGACTTTGTTGGCAAATTTATTTTCGTTTACAATAACAAGATACGTATTTCGGCTTCTATACTGAAGCCATTATCACGCCCAAGGAACTAAAAAATGTAAAAGTATAAAAGTAACCGTTTACAGTGTCACGTCAAAGTCGTAGTGAAATCTCGCGCCTTACAATTGTGTATTTTTATATTTGAATGTGAAAGGTCATGGTTCTTCACTGAAGATTCAGTTAATGCAAGTCTAAAGCTGGAACTGAATATGAACTGTGGGGTTCTTAGTGAAAAGTTGCGTAATTAATAACAGACCAAACGGGAAAAGTCGAAAATGTTACAAGGACAAAAAAATGAATGATATATACCATAACGTTTTGTAAGGTGTGCGACCTTACTTGCACATTGCACTGAGGTGGGTTGTGAGGTTACTTATTACTTCTTTACATTTTAATGACGGTTTCGCCAGATAATGGCTTTGGTCTAACATTAACCAGTTTGTGGGCTCAAAGCCATTTGATAACTATTGAGCGGAGACGAACTTTGGTTTCACATTAGAAGACACGAGACAGCAGGTACAAAGCGCTTAGTTTTAGTTATGTGGTAACAGTTTTGGTGTACAGTACGTTCAGTTCTAAATAAAAATGGTTATTTGACTCTTGTTTAAATCTGTAGATACCAGTACATCGCGTTGCCGTCAAACAACGTTTTGGAAAACATTACGTGAGAGGGGGAGGGTCTTGAGCTTTTACATTTTCCCTTGTGCAGGTCAAGATGGAAGCGATATTTACAAACGTTTATTTGACTTATTTATTTATTTATTTATTTATTTATAATAGGCAGTTGCGCATTCCTCTGCTGTCTAAACCAGCAGTTTTCAGAAACCCCTAATTTCACCGACCCTTTGCTATGATGTGGGCGACATTCTTCGTTCAGGGTCAGGGCACGCGTGTGCGCGTACCCTGACTACTGAGTGTAGCTTAACGCCACTGTGTTTTGACTCGCACGGGAGTTGAATTGAGCCTTTGATTTTTCGATTTTCATGTCTCTCAGAACAAAGCTGATCTTTACACTGAAGGCCTCCACTACAGACAGCGTTCTTCATATCGTCTTGACGACTGACCGGCGAATGCTGACTGTGCAGAACTTTGTGGAGCATTCGGTAATTATATACTTGAATTTCTTTAGTTCATCACCAGTCGATGGAAATGCGGATTTTGAATTCCCACAGAGCCACTCGATTCACATGACGTGTTCGTAGTTCATTTTTCGAGGTCTCCTGACCATTTTGGGGGAGTCTTTTCACGTGTTTGTTGTTTGACTGGTGCGTACTGGGCACCTGGCCAACTTAACCTTGTTTTTGTTTTATCGCTGGTAATCGAATGCCCGTTATGAAATTTGTGTTTTTTTTCTCCCATTTCTTCAATTGTTTCGTCACTCAGGGGTCCCAGCAATCTCTTTGCCTCCATGTTCTCGAATTCCGTCACTATCCGTTGTTGTTGTTTGCTGCTGTTGTTGTTGTGCAATTTTCAAATGACTTAAGAATAACAAATAGGCAGTCAGTGTACCTGTAGGTGATGGATGACCCGATTTCAGACTACATAATTTTTCTTTGCTGCCATGATAGAACATGATCTTAGGCACAACTGATGCCATGTTCTTTACCCGAGGTACGACGGGCGTTGTGTTCTGGTGTAAAGCTTCCATAGGGTGAGGCTGTCTGCTTTCAGCAGCCATTAGTTATGCAATACGTAGGGACTATGTCGCGTTTCTGCTATGTTTTAATGTCGCGGTGCTTAGACAAATTATCCGTATATTTCCGCCTCCAGTGATTATGCAACGTGTAGGCAAAATGCTTGTTCGATTAAACGTGTTTATGTCCCCGGTACGTTTTCACTGTTGTATGTCGTCATTGATTAAACTACAGCATGTTATTTCGAGCCCTCACGGCGATTAGGCAGTTTGAGAAGTAGTTTTTAGTTACGAAATACATAGATGGAGGAGTCTCGTGTGCCTTGCCTGCAGCATCGGATGAAAGTTAATGTATATTTTAGAATGCCGAGAAAATTCCTTTTAGGTGCGGCCGCTGATCCGGTGGCTATCGGCAAAAGGAATTTCTAATGCCATTTCGAAGCAGGGTTTGCGGAAGAGTGGTTATTTGCTATTCAGCGCGTTTGGCGTCCATGTGTTCGCCGACGGGGTGGATGGAAGGGTGTTAGTTAATGATCTACAGGTATGATATACTAACGTTCCTATGACAGAAGAATGATTATTCCTGTTTAGCATTGTTTTTATTTATTTAAACTACTCTTGTGATTAATTCTCATGGGCGTTTTGCAAGAAAATCCTTTATCATCACCCTTTGTTTGAAGAGAACTTGTGTACTCGGTATCATTCTACACAGTTACTGTTCGAGTTACCGTTTTCTTTTTCATTGTTTCGTTTTATGGCCCATGGAAAACACACACTGTAGTCACGGCCACAGCGATTGAAGCTTGAGCTGATTGTCCGTTGTTAGCACATCTGTAACGGCACCATTAAAAGAAAGCGGAAGTAATGAACAGAAAGAGTAACAGTAGTCTTGTTACGTAAGGCTTCCACCAATCGATTTTTCCGGTTTATATTGCTTCCAGCTGCGATTACAGCCGGAGGAACGTAGCGACTGGGCTCCGGGCTGCAAGGTAATTTTTCTTCCGGGGTAAAGCGGGCTCGGCTTGTAGTTATCCCCTCACCTCCGTCTACTGCCGAGGTTAAGAATAATTGGAGTTATGCCTTCTACAGTACCTGTCACCCGCAACTGAGAAGATCGCAAAGACCCTGTCAGTGCAAAACGTGTATCATTCCAGTGCGTGTGGGGAATGGGGCATTATCCGCCCTGTCTGCGAGTGCTTCCGTTTCTGGCAACGCTGTATTTTAACTCGAGCAGCAGTACCTGTGATCGCACATATCTGCATCATGACTGTGGCCTTTCGTTCTCTTTTTGTATACGAGCAGTGATACCTGCCTCAGTTAAGTGGCTAGCTAGCGGCCAGACGGCCGAGATTCAAATTCCACGAGGGGAATTCGTCTGTTTGTCCTTTGTAAGAGGGCTCCACAAATTTTTTCACAAATCTGGGGCCAATTTACAATTTAGGCACCAGGAGGTTAGCGTGAAGAAAGTACCATATTGAGGATCTCCAATTATTAGGCGCGAACGTACGTAAAGTAGTAGGTCGGGCTTCCTGACGCCCAGGATTTGTGGATCCCTGTTTTATACCAAGCACAGGACTGTCCTTACTACGCTCGGATTTTCGTTGATGTACTTGTTACTATGTAATTTTAGAAATTGCGTTTGTCGTCATACCTCCAATTTCCTTTCATGCTCAGCTCAAGGCCAACTTGTGGGCATCTCTTTATAAGATATTGAATTTAAATTTTGTAGCTCATGAACAGTAACATTTTAAACATTTAACGAGGTTTTGTAGGTAAATTGAATAATGCAATTAACAGTTATATCTAATTTTCCTTCTAATACACGGAATAGAAAGCTTCGTGATAATACAGTTGTTTAATCTGTTATTGCTGATGAAACTTTCGCTAAGATTAAAAGTTAGAATACACCTGAAAATGAAAGAGTGCTTTTAATTCATCCGGTTCAAGTTTGTACGGAAATATGATTTTCAAATGATCGTTGGTATGATTGTTAGATTTAGTTGTTGCGCATGCGCGTTGTGCGTTTGGCTTTATGAGCTCATTACTTGAAAAGGAGTATTGCCCCTCATCACTGTGTAATTTCTCCATTTCTTTTTGGCCTATGTTTGTGAACATGTGCGTACCCGAGCAGTTTCTGTTAGTGTGCTGCCTCTATGACGCTTTGTTACATTTGTTACAAGTTAACATATCGGCAGCATAGATCAAACACCCGAGTGCGAGAGCTGTTAAGGATGAATGGAGTGAATATGAGAGATTGTATTAATTCATTATAAAATCATTTTGGTCAAGAAAAGTGCCAGAGGACTCCAGATACTGCGCCACCAGAACTTCACGAATTTGACGCAGATTGTCAGAATCAGAATCTGGCACTTTTGATTTGTTGGTATAGAAAGAAATCTTTGCAGATGCACTTTTAACAGGTGTAGTGTCATAAACGCAGTTAGCAAAACTCGCCGCTGGAGAGCAGTTGTGTAGTCGTTGCGCTCATAGAAAATTATAGCACTTCAAAACCTTTAAACGTTTCTCCTGAAAAATTACAAATTTTGAGTTGTAACACTGTTGTCGCAATTGAGCGATATGTACTCGAATTGTGGTTTGTAATAATTCCGTTTTCCAACATTCATTGACAGTTAATTTAAAATATTTTTAATATTTGCCGTTAGTAGCTTTCATTCTGTTACTAACACGGCTTGCTCGATACGGTGAGACTATAAAGGCTTGAATACTTGATAGTGCGTTTGACTTTCGGCAGTTACGGTGCAATTTCTGCGAACCACTCCTATTTTTTAGGCCACGTGCTTTTCAAGAACAGAACATGTTTCATACTAAAGAGTTATTAACGAAATCAGCCGTATTTGGCTCTGGCGGGTACTTGGAACTCGAGCAGAGAGTTTCAGGAACAACGAGTGCTGCTGAAATAACCGGCTCTTATGTCATTTTTGGGTCGTAAGGGCCCATATGTGTGAACGTACTGCGCATGTTGGAGTTCTGGTGCCGAATTTTGGAGGTATTCTGAGATATGATGTCGTAAAGAATACGGCCTCCTGGGATGTGATGCCTTATTGTCTGGGTAGAGTGTTACCGACGTTTCTTTGAACTTATGCCTACACTTGATTGCAGACGGGTAGGGTGAAGATACAAAATCAGCCTCATGGCCTGAAAATTACTACCAGGTTACTTGGCGCCATATACAGCAGCCGGTATTGGTCAGAAAATGTCGGTTTCACATGGCTGTCAATGTCCTTGTGGGTATGAGTAAAGTAGACAGATTTCTGCCTCGTTTTGCCATAATGTTCTGTGTATCTACTCTCGACCTTGGGTTTACAGGTTGATCTGACAGTTTAAAGCCTAGTGGTTTTGTTTTGTGCTACCAGCTTTAACACGAAAAGTTCTGCGTACGGTCCCCAGAGTGCATTTATGGGTTTCATGTGGATTTCAGAACAAACAGCGGTTATTTTGCAGTGCAGCATTAACTGTATGGCTTTGCATCCGAGAAATTGTATGCTTACTGCGCGTACAAACTGAGAATCTTGAAATATTTTTCAGGTTGATTTCGTTTTTGAATGGTTAACCAGCTATCGGTGGCTGGTAATCGCGGTTATGATCAGAAATAATACTAGAATGATAGGACAGTGGGTTAAGTGATTGAATGGGGGAAAATGAGCGAAGGAAAACAGGGGAAGATATAGATAATTGAAGGAATGGAATAGAGGAAATTGAAGACAGTAAAACAAAAAAAAAAGAGGATAGAAATAAATGATTTTTTTTGCGTTCTTTCTGTCGTCTTTAAATAGTTCCCTTGAAAGAATTTCAGAGGGTTGGACGATTCGACACGTAGGCATAAGGTACATTTCGTGGTGTAAGGATCGAAACACATATACCACTACTTGCCAATCGAACTGAGTGATCAGAAGTGTCTGAAAGTACCAAAAGTTACTGTTTAAGCAGCTGGGCAGGATACAAGATCTGAACACTCACCGTACAGAATATGGTGATGGCAGATTTCATTTGTGCACTCCCTGCCCTTGAAGCCCAGAGAGAATGTGCACGAAATTACAGATACAAGTTACGTTAGGTTCAGATTTATTAAGGTCGTCAGTAAGGTGGCGGTTATGCGCTGGGGACGGGCTGAGTTAACATGTGTATTGGCGTTTTGGGATTTTTTCTACTACCACCCGCGTACAGAAAGGCTGTCGTACATATGTGTAGCTCTGGTGGTAAACTGAGACTCGGAAGGCATTTAAAGAATAGCAGGTAGCATGGTGGGTATTCACTGGTCGAAGTTGTATGACTCAGCGAATACTGTCTGCGCCAAAAACATTTATCTCATACAATGGAGTGAATGTGCCAGCTCCGGAAGTTCTAGCGGCCGGTTTATTTAGGATTGGTGTTGTTAAGTGTAACGTATCCATCCCATTGTGTATGTTTAATCACGTAATTACTCGTTATTAGTCTAACACAACACTTTGTTTCTGTCAACGCTACGTGTTTAGATGGAAAATGATCATTATTCGTTTTCTACAGAACCTTAAAAATCAAGGCAAAACCTTACTATTTGAACAAGTTCTGAAATATTACAAAATTTTTATTACAGTAAAAGTGTAGGTTTTGATAGTATGTTGTATCAGTAGTCGGTTGTGCAGTCACTGTGATAATATTGTGGTAGTTTCTTAGTAAGCATTGGTAGGGAAGAGCTTAAAATACTGAATACGAAGAAAAAGCTAAACTGGCACTGGCACGATGGAGTGACTAGTGAGGGATATACAGGGTGTCCCAGGAGGAATGTGCTAGACTTCGGGAGGGTGTTCCTTATGTTAAAGTATACCGATATAACCCAAAACACCTATATCCAAAGTTGAACGGTTACGGAGATAATGGCCAGAGAAGTTTGAAACT
>Ga0123354_10012594_pt1 | contig 13103 bp, 6 predicted proteins | sample TergutLab28metaG_2_FD_97872 | JGI IMG/M metagenome (GOLD analysis project Ga0123354, IMG submission 97872) | Labiotermes labralis P4 segment gut microbial communities from Petit-Saut dam, French Guiana - Lab288 P4 | ecosystem: Host-associated > Arthropoda: Insects > Digestive system > Gut ...
AAACTTTGACAGCTGTTACACACTTATTCATTACCAAATACATATTAAAACTGGCAGGAATATGTGGTTTCTGTAATGTTAATATCTGTACTTAACATCAAACTAACTTGTGAGTGACATAAAACCATTAAATTGAACTACAAAGATACTCGCACTCATGTCATAGTTGTCCTTAGGGTTACAAGCACTATACATCAGAAAGCCCAGCGGTGACTTAACCTAGCTAACTGCGCAAAGCTTCACGCAGGCACAGTGAACACTGCATTCCACTGTCAAGGGTGTTCGCATTGTCACGTGACGTATCAGCTGTGCAGGTTGCAGTATTTGGAACCGAAAGAAGCCCCCACTTTTCCCTGGCCATTATCTCCGTAACCGTTCAACTTTGGATATAGGTGTTTTGGGTTATATCGGTATACTATAACATAAGGAACACCCTCCCGAAGTCTGACACATTCCTCCTGGGACACCCTGTATATATACACTAACAACTGCACTATAATTAGATACAGTGATAAAGTGTGGTAAACCTCCTACATATTTCGGTTTTTTCGGGCATCTTCAGGGAGCATTCAACAAAGAAAAATACATTAATGGCTAATTTAGGCAATAATACTGTTAAAATACAGAATATTAAAATAGTTAAACAACTGTAAAATGTACAGTACAGAATGTGTGGTGTAATAGTTATGATTTGAATTACAAACAAACAAACATATATTGCTGAAATTTATGCCCGTTTTCAGGAATATGTCGGCTGGTGGATATGTCTCTTTTGTGTTTGTACATCACTGTACGTAAATGCAAGCGTAGGAGGTTTATCACACATTATTATTTTATGTAATTATAGTGCAGTTGTGCTGTATATATACATATATATAAAATGACTTATTAATATGTGTTAGAGAAGGAATACTGTTAAGGTCCTAACTACGTAATTTTCACCGACCCTCCCCTACTTTAACTTTTGTAAAAGATTTATTGCTAAGAAAGTACGAACCGCCAGTTACGAAAATGTTCCCTTAACCAATATGAATAAATATTTACACGACACACGAGAAACAGAAGTGATTATAAACATAAGTGTAAACAGCAGCAGTGAAAATTCTATAAAGAAACACTGCGACTTCCGGTAAGCTAATTACAGCAGTATAGAGTGTGCTGCGTTCGGTTGTGTATATATTTGCTGTACTTGTTTGTCAAGTGGCTGGAGTATCAATCCTGATTTGTTGGTCTAGGGTTCTGGGAACTACTTCCTATTTCCCGTACATCCAGCTGTACTCTGAAGCATCTCAATCTCTATTTCTCTATCTGGAGTCACTGTGTTTGGACTAGGTCCATCTTAGCGCTTTGAAAACAAAACAATAACACAGTATTTAGAAGACGCAATCAGTGCATGTCCTCCGAAAAACAAAAAAATTGGTGGCAACTTAATTGAACCCCATAAGCAGAAATATCTCGGCTTCTGGGCCCGAGTGTTTTCCTTACTCTTTTAGATGAGAAAGGTGCCCGATCCGCCACGAAAATCAGTGTCTTGCTTTTATTTTAAACACTGGACGACAGATGAAGTCCAAATTGTACGCGACTCCACATGTCATGTACCGTCTTCAGAATTACGTAGAATTTTACTGTAACTCCGTGGTTTGTCCGTAATCTTAGAAGCAGCTTCTCACATCCATACCAAACAACAGGTAATATTACAGTTCTTGTACAGCAAACCCTCTATATGTCCAGAGGGAATAAGTGTGGGTAAATTATTATATTCTGAACTGCAGGCACTATTTGCAAAATTTAGTCTGCCGTCAACATCCATAAAAATTTGTCCTCTTTCAATTCTTGTTGTTCCCTAGTTTGTTTTATGTCTTTGTTTATTTTGTTAGGTCATATCGAAGAGCTACAGTTTCGGACACAACTTCACGTACTACAATCTTTGAGGGTACGCAACTCATATCCCGTCCTACAGTTCCAAAATTAGGACATCATCTGACAGCGACGGCTGAATCGTGCGCATCACAACCAGTAGCTATGTTCTCAAGCCTCTGCCCGAACACGCGGGACAGAGTGGCGACAAACGACCAAATTAACATGTAAATAGACCAATGTTGTGCTCCATGTCTCGTATTCGTACGGTCCAGTAGAGACAGTCGTAAGTGAGAATATTCGCTTTCTTTCTCAGTCCCTACAAGAACATATTGCGATGGTTATCTCAAAATAGTCCACGACCCATTTGTTTCACGTTTTTACCTGTTACATTTTCCACCATTTGAAGCTAAATTATGTAAAAGACCGACAGCGTCGCTAAATGAAGCAAAGTGTGTGTGTGTGTGTGTGAGTGTGTGTGTGTGTGTGTGTGAGTGTGTGTGTGTGTATGTGTGTGTGTGTGTGTGAGTGTGTGTGTGTGTGTGTGTGTGTGTGGTGTGTATATATATATATGGTATGGCATCTCCAAGTAACTACAATAAACACAAATTTCCTTTTCTATATAATTTACAATTCTTATTGTACTTTGACAATGAATGAAAAAAAGAGACGGTCGGTGTGCGCTTAGAGAAACCAAAAATCTGCGGACAGAAAATCAGCGTTATGCATTTACATTTTAACGAGTTTCCTTAACAATTCTGTGACCACGGAAGATTTCAGACTTTCGCCACCGTATGGATGAGGTCATCGCTCATTGGATATGTAACGCGGCGTGTTTGGTTGCTGGTTACCGTCCACCAGCAGCCAACCAAAGCCATACAATATGCCAGAAGACTGAAAACCCCCGTACCATGATCAGCATACCTTAACAACCTGGTCTGAAATGTCTGCATGACACAGCACAAACCCCGAAAATTGGAAAATGGAAAAGAATCAAGCTGTTCTATCTGTCGAAGAACCGCAGGTTTAAAGTCGCACAAGGAGTTTCGTCGTATGTGGTGTTAAGCGTGAATATTAAAACTTTGATCTTTAGGTGATTACTGTACGTACTTCCTGCTGTAACAAGACAACTCTAGAGTTTCCTCGCACTGCCGTTCCTTACGATTCTCACGACAAAAAGCAATTATATTCCCACCCTACATAACGACTAGTCGTTCCAAATGAATCATTATACTTCTTATGTGCGTCATCCCCGTTGTGTGTTGTACAATCGTTTGGTAATGTTAGTGCGTGGCACTTATGTCTAACACAACTGTTTTATTGCCTATTATAGGAGGTTACAACTACATGTTTCGGCCCTATCCTTGGGCCATCTTCAGGTTGTATCACGAGACTTACTCTAAGTCTCGTGATACAACCTGAAGATGGCCCAAGGATAGGGCCGAAACATGTAGTTGTAACCTCTATAATAGCCAATAAAACAGTTGTGTTAGACATAAGTGCCACGCACTAACATTACCAAACGAATCATTATACCTAACGTACAAGCAAAGCAATTCCTGTGCAGACCTGGACAGATCCTGAGGTTTCCAGGAGGCTGAGGCTCCCAGATTTGCAGACATTCGGAACATGAAGGTGGTAAGGTCGTCAGCCCTACGCACCGACCGCCTTTAGCCCCAATGAGATATTTCTGTTACTTATATCTCTTATAGGCTGAGTGGACCCCAGGGCCATACTACGGCCGGAATGATTATTACACTCAAACATTCCAATGACACTATCAGGGATCAAACCGCGACCTTCCGGCTGTACACTTAATGTAAATTATTTTATTTATGAAGAGTTAAGATTGTTTTATTACTACTTCGAAGTAGCGTTAAACACCAGCCATAAATCAGCACAAACAGAACCATTAAAGATGAAAGCCAAATTCCCGTACACATCAAGTGTGAGTATGTGAGACAGTTGCAGTTTGAACAACATTTTCTGTGCTCACACAGTCTATGTTTCATTCTTGCATGGATTCGTTGAGAAAATAAATTTTCCACAGGGACAGACTGTAACTTTTGTCATTGTTGGTTCAGATGTTGCCAACTGTGACAGTTCAGTCAGTGACCGATGAGGTACATCTAATATGTTTCAAAAGTTTCCAGCCTTGAGGAGAAAATGCATGTTCATGGAACTGTAAGTTCTAGTATAATTCATAATAGCTACTTGTTTATTTGACAGACTTCTAGGCTAACAAATCTCGTGTTCTTAATGTCCTAATTAGGCTACATCAATTCACAACCCAACAACAATGTGAAATCTTGAATTACATTATTTTCACACTACGGCATACGATTATACAGTATGTTATAAGATTTATTTCAAAATGCAAAACTATTCACAGGAGTCGTGCGCAGTTGGTCGTAAGCTTGAAATTTAGTCGTGTCAGGATTATTCATTTTAGCGACTTTAAAAGCTTTCAAATAATACTAGCAATATTATGCATTCTGTGGAGGAGTTTATTACTCAAATGAGGATTTTTTCTCCGTTAAAACGATCAGACCAAATTCAAAAAATTTAGTGAGGGAGCATGTTTGTAATTTTGGCTTATAAATAACAAATTATGCGCAATTCGCAGATACGGATTTTAACTGTCAGTTCTAACGTGCCTAGTTGGAATGACTAGGTACTTACAGTAGTAACAATTAAAGTAAACTTTATATTAATAATTGTCCAACGAGATGCAACACAAAGCAGTCTATTTAGTATTCTGCAAGTTCACTGTACATGTTTCGGGTGCCAACCACACACATCATCTGGAGTACACAAAACTGTAACTACAGCCTCCAGTGCTGGTCAGCTACCTCCCTCCAACGTGGCCAAGCTTGGCCATGTTGGAGGGAGGTAGCTGCACAAAAAATATGACCAGTACCGGAGGATGTAGTTTCAGTTTTGTGTACTCCTGATGACGTGTGTGGTTGACACCCGAAACATGCAGAGTGAACTTGCAGAATAATAAAAAGACTGCTTTGTGTTGCATCTCGTTGGACAGTCATTAATACAGATCAGCAATGCACGGAACCACAGATATAAAGTAAAATTTTAAAGTAGTTATGATCTTTACATTCCACAACAGATTATTCCTGTGAGCCTTCTGGTGCGTTCACTGAATTTTATGCCTTCGGAATAACTCTCACTGTACTTAAATTTACGAGTCTTGACTAATTTCAGCAACTGTTGCTTCATCATCAATTCTTAAGACCTTCATGTTTTACTATTGACTGTAGGAACTCAGAAATTACTCCGTTCCAGTAACCTGGAATAATACTAATTTTGTATGAATTGCCAAAGGATTCACCTTGTCGATGCGAAAAGTATTTGGCGGAGTCGCACAGAGACAAGGTGCTGATTTCTTACAAACAAATCTTTCCTCAAAAAAGAAAAACTTAAAAGTAAAATGATGGTGTAATATTGGTCGGTAAGATAACTGCAATGATCAGTTGCTAATTAACAGTTCTATCCGTTCCACTCATTAAGGTAATAATTACAGCATTTGCCTGGAGTGGCTCAGGCAAGCCACAGAGAGAGTCATAAAATTACGATCGGCACTAAAAACAGGCCAATATTCTAGGATCGCGCTAAACCCAATTCAGGAATACATATTTAACTTTCACATAATGTTCTTCCGAATTACAGTCCGCTGAAGCAACATTATCAGTTGTCATATTTAACAGTAACACGTGTGCTATACACGTGTTGAGGCAGAAGTTTCAGTAGGAACCTCCAACTTAAATCGGTTATGAGAGGGAACAGATAACATTAAATGAGCACATCACGTAATGCAACACTGCAACAAATATAAAACAAGGCCCACAGTTGAAAGCATATTATTTGGCAATTAATCAAGATTTCTACAGGATATCTGAAAGAGGATGCACTAATAGCATTTTGTGGAGAACTCGCTTTGGAAGAGGCTATGGACCTGTCGAAAGACAAAACTACAACCACGTACGCAAGACCGGATATCTGTACCTCTATGACAGCAAACTAGCTACTATCAAACGCAACTCAGGGAGACCAGAGACAAGTGTCTGGTTATTACCAAGAAAAATATTAAATATTTATGAGTTGAAATGAAAGCTGGAACATACAGTTTAGTTGGTCATGTTAAAATACATCAATGGGTTTAACATAAAATAAACAGAAAAACTGCGAACATTGTAACGAAATGATGGGCTGTTGTAATTAGGGTTGAAAGAGAAGGATCGGTTCGGTGGTGGTTGGTTCCTGGCGGGGGCGTAGATAACCGCAGGCGATACCGAATTCGGCTCTAAGGGCGATATTAGCCTCCAGTGAAATCCATTTGCAATCCCGTTGATGAGGTATTGACAAATATAGAACCAGTGTGCTAATTCCATGCACAGAGCCCTGGGCATATTATTATTGTATCTGACTATAGGGCGGATTGTTATTGTAGGAACCCTAAGAGGATTGTGGTTTTCAATTGAAAGTAAATGAAAGGAATATGTTTACTGCTTTAGTAGTAATTTTGTGACTATTTCTGCAGCATATTATGCACAGCTGAATGCAATCAAATAATTAAAGGATGTAATTAATTCTAACAATAGAAGGACGTCCTTTTCTGTGGCTAATTAGCGTCTCGAATAAACACACATTAGGTGAAATATTCCCAGTTATAGTTTTGACAGGTTTACCGGAGTAATGAGACAACAGCCGATCCCAGAGGCCGCGCGGTCTAAGGTGTGGGTCTGCGGGCGCTCGCTTGCTGGGATTGTGGGTTCGAATCCCACCGGGGGGCGTGGATGCATGTCTCCTGTGTTTCTTGTATGTTGTCAGGTAGAGGTCTCTTCGTCTGGCTGATCACTCGTCTAAGGGAGTCCTATCAAGTGCGTTGTGTCCAGTGAGTGTGTTCGTGAAGCCCCGCAAGGGAAAGGCTGTGACCAGGAATCGGGTTGAAGTTCTGTAAGCACGTACGAACATGGCTGCAGTTGACTACAGCAGGTAACTGTGAACCAGAACGTTCACTGTTGCTCTTTAAGCGCCATTCGACACCGACTGCAAGATACGGCTACGTTACAAGACTTGTTAAAATCGTTCAGTAGAATTTAACTGGCCAATAATAGGAAAAGTGTCACTGCTGGGGCAATTAAATTATGGAGGACGGAAAGAGCCGTGTCAGTGTGTGGCATATGCGAGAGTGTGATAAAGGTATGTAAATCATAAGGAAAAGAGACATGAAGAGAAACACGGGTATAATTATATATATATATATATATATATATATATATATATCAAAATGTGGGGACCGCGGTAGCACAGTGGTTAAGGTGCTGTGCAATAAATCGGAAGGTTGCTGGTTCGATCCCAGCTGGTGTCAGTGGATTTTTCAATGACATAAAATCTTTCCGATCGCACTATGACCCTGGGGTCGATTCAGCCTCTAAAAGAAATGAGTACCAGGAGTATTTCCTGGGGGTAAAGGCGGCAGGTGCGTAAGGCTGACAACCTAACACCATCCTGTGCCGTTGTCATGAAATCTGGGAACCTTAAGTTCCTGGAACCCTCTGGGCCTGTCCGGGCCTGTAATGGGACTGCTTTACCTTTTTTATCAAAAGGTAGACGAAGAGAAGAAGTAGAGATGTAAAGAAAGAAAAGTAGTAAGGAAGAGAACGAGTAACATGAAATAATGAAAGGGGAAAATGATAAAGAGTGTAAAGAAGGAAGAGAAAGGGGATGACATGCAGGTGGAATCAGAAGCAACGTAAAAGCAGGGTGTATTTATGTGACATACAGGCAAACAGGGGCTCTAATAACTGATATATTTTAGTGCTTAGAAACTTTACTTTCTTCCCAGAAGAACTGATTTATTTATTTATGAATACAATATTGAGTTATGGTTAGTGCCAATTTGCCAGCTACTTTCATTAACATCCATAAACATCTTTTGGGTGGTAATATTCCAACTGCTGTCGCCATCATGCAGCTGCAGAACTGACACCTTGCTATTTTATCGCGTAGATTTAAAAATTCCGAATTATTCATGAACGAAGCTTAGTGCATCTTTAAGTCAGACATCCTACACGTTTCTGCGGACAGACAAAGAAATATGTAAAACAAATTAGATAGAGCTGAAGGGCAATTTAGACTACACAGCAGTTCAACGTGGCTACTGCAGTCTCCAACTTCTCTCTACCCCTCAGGTTCATCATAAATTCACACCGAAGTGGAACTGCCCATTATACACTGATGAACAGGCATTGGATATGGACCGACAGACACAAGTCAAACCGAACACGCGAGTTCACGTGAACTGCTACATCGTCGTTAACATGGTACGTAAATGTTCACACATACAGAAACGTCAGCTGTGTCTGTAAATTCAGACATTCATTAACAGTACTTGCAACCCTAAGCTTGTTGCTAAACAGTAACTCCTGGCTCAATGCGGTGTTCACTCGAAGTTGTTAAAAATGATTAAACACATCATCATCATCATTAATCTGTCAAACGACAGGTCCAAAGCCTCTTCCAAAACGATTCCTCCACACAGTGCGATCTAGAGCTTCCTCCTTCAATTCACAGTATCCTCTACTGTCCTTAAGGTATTCCAGTAGCTTCCTACGTCTTCTTCCTCGTCTTCCTCTCACTGCTATCCCTCCTTTTATCTTTCCTTCAATAACCCGTTTTAGAAGGCAGTTTCTACGCAAGATGTGACCAATCCAGTTAGCCCTTCGTTTTCTTATTTCATGTAGGATATCCCTCTGCTCATTGACTCTAAGTAACACTTCTACATTTCTCACACGATCGGTCCAACTTATCTTCTCCATCCTTCTCCAGCACCACATTTCAAAACTTTCCAGGTGTTTCTGATTTGTTTTCCCGGAGCGTCCAAGTTTCAGCACCATACAGAGCTATGCTGCAAACGTAACATTTCATTAGTTTCTTCCTCAAATTTACGTCTAATTTGCGGGAAAAAAATATTCTTCTTCTTGCTAAATGCAACTTTTTGCCATGGCAATTCTGGATTTAATTTCACACGTACACCTTCCATCTTCTGTTAACATGCTACCCAGATATTTAAAGATAAAACACACGCAGAAAAATCTGTCGAAGGTTGAAAAATTTAAACATAAACGCATAAACATGGGCGGTTAGTCACTGAACTACTATGGAAGCAGGAAACATCAGCTACATAAGCATCGTATGAATGTTCAGCGTCCAAAAACGTGCGCGTTTTAAACAATTGTGTTTCAGTAAACATGTGCGATTACCTAACCTCCTTTTCCGATAAAATTTTGCGCAAAACGATTTTGCCCAACACGCCGTAATCACGTCCCATAACCTCCGCCCCCCCCCAACCCCTTGTACGAGAGATCAATAATATGAAAAATAATTAACACCGATGAGTTATTTGAAAGAAATAAACAATAAATTGGGAACGTAACGACAGTTTTAATTAGGTTAACTGAATAATATTAATAGCAGCACTGAAAGCATTACGTAAATGAAGGATACGGAATTTTCCAGTACGTCGATTAGTTTATTGCCTGACTTCTTGTACAAAATTGTGGTAACTTGTGAAGAACAGATTTGTTTTTCAGTGAGAAATGTTGTCAACACTACTTACGTGATGTTGGTAACACTTTTTGTTTGTTAAAGCTCAGTAAAATAGGAAAAGGGCAAGGATAAATGTTGGTACACAAACCCAGAAAATGTTTTCGGCGGTTTTCGCGACAGATCTAGGACAGCGCCAAGAGAGTTCTTTCGGACTTTGGAAGGCTAGTGTAACTCTATGATATTACTGACTTTTTCTACGTCGATGGAGAAAGGACCTTCTGGGAAAGATACTAGATCATTAAGTAGTGAAGAAATTCCTTGAATTTTTTAGAATCCGAATGTTCATTACAGTGTTCACAACAACTCGCCAATTGTCACTTTCCTGAAACACATGTGTACAGTCCAAGCTCTCCTAACTTATTTCTTGAAGCCCCTTTTTGACACCATCCCAACCTACACCTAGGCATTCGACTTGGGTTTTTCACTTTCGCCTCTCCTGACCAAGACCCCGTATGAACGTGAATTCTTCCTCACGTGCTGCATACCCCGCCGATCTAATCCTCCTTTACTTGACATCCTAACTGAACAGCGGCCGGTTGGATCGTAACTGAACACAGGCCGGTTGGACCCCACAACCAATCTGAACCTTTTGGAGAAGAGGAAAATCCTATACCCCAGCCAAGAATGCAGACAATTTTTCGGTCGTCACTATACTAACTGAGCTATTCTATTCTGACAGGATAGTGGTATGGTCTCGATTTGTGTTGTAAAATTGTCAGAAATCCTACCCTGAGTTAGATATTTAGTGAGCTTCCTCAGACTACCCACGCGTGTGCCAAGATAATATATCCACTAAAGGGTCAAAACGCTTATTTCCAAGCCGTCACAAATTCGTTTTACAAATCATCTTCTGAACACAGGCCTGTTCCATTTTATAAAATACAGATTGTTGAACCTGAGTATGTAGGTAACCAGACAGAACGTTTAGACAATTTCGCATTGAAGAAAATGGAGAAGAGGATCACAATATCAGACATTTATTAAATTATTTTAAAATGTGGCAAAGTTAAAATATTTCGGACTGACGATAACAGATATTACAGATACAAAACATTAACAACAAATTAAATTTGGGCAACATTTGTTACCAATCGGTACAGAAAGTTTTCTTTCCATTTTTTATGACTATAAATATTAAAATAGAGGGTCTGCACGGAACTTTGTTTTTTGATATGGGTGTGGAACATTGTCATTCACAGCGATATAATATCACGGATTAAGGGTGTCTAAAAACAGGGCGTTTATGAAGATATTTTGGCCTCAGGGGGAGGAAGTAACAGCAGACTGGTACAGGATACACAATGAGCAGCTACAGAATATGTAGTTCTTACCAAATAATATTCATATGATTGAATAGAGTAGGATTAATTGTGCGGGACAAGTGACACGCATGGGGCAGAAGAAAAACACAAATGGGTTCTGATGGGGAAAACGTATGGAAAAAGGACCTCTTGGAATGTCTAGGGAGAGATGAGAAGGAAATACTGAAATACATCTTCAATAATAAGAATGGAAGGTCCAGAGCCGGATTTATTTCGCTCAGGGCAGAAGGTAAATATTTTGACTAGTACAGAGAATGTTATCTCTTCAGGATGTACTTTGATACGTGGAGCAGTGTAGAAGAGACTTTCTCTGTCAAAATGATTGTCTTGCTAAACATATGGCCTTAAATCTACATAGCTGTCATATACACTTAAAATGATGCATATTACCCCCAAGGTACAGGGTGGTTCTTCAAAACACAGCAGTAGTTCAGCTTTCCAATAATTTGAACGCAAAGTTGTCCGTCAGACACAACATATGTCTGACACAGGGAATCTTGAAATATCGACAAGTTGCGGCATTTAATAGAGTTGTGCGATATTTTGTAAGAAGGCAGGTGGTTGTGTTCCCAAACAGTGATAAGACATCATATTCGTCTGTTCTACCACAGCCTTTTCAGATAGAAATATTTTGTGATATTTGCTTGCAGTAAATGTGACAATTTTGAGATCCCAGTATTTAAAACATGTCTTCCACCTTTGTACATTACGACTTCTCATAAAATTCTGTACGGCTGAATGATTTCTTAATTAAAAGCTGAAACGTGTACCTGCTGTAGTTTCTTTATATAAATATATGTTCTGTCTGACGGACAGACAGACACATACTGCATGTGGCCTTCTACGGAATCCTATGGGTAACACTACATACATACAGACATATTACCGCGCCAGTTCAACCAGGCTGACACAGATTAACACAGAACCCTGCCAATTAAGAATAAAACGAGCTATTTATAAATAGCATATATACATGTGGATCCACATTCATTTACTTAGTGACTGAAGATAATTTTGTTCACTTCTCAAAGACATCAGATAGCCTTACTTGTTGTAAACTCCACAACGTGTGTTCTATCAACAATAATATCGAAAAGAGAAACAAACCAGCAATTTTGGTAACGACATTCAACACCACAAGATTCCTATAGTTAAATTCTGAAGAACCCGGTGAAATGGCTCAGCACAGTCATTTAATGTGGTAGGCGGGTACTGGAAGGGTAGAATGAGAATTACGGGGGGTGGGGAAGGAAAATAGCTAACAAGTTCTTGATTAAATTATTACTGCTCGCGCACTCTACAGCATCCACTGTGTTCTAATTACACAGCGTTAAATTTCAAATAATCCAACACAGATCGGCTTGTGTTATAAGAGAACTGCTGGTGCTGATCAGTAGGCTACTGCCAGAGTTATGTTAATAGGAAGGCTATTGAGGCACACACATTTCATGTTAGGAGAAAATACGCAATACTGCCTGGGGCTGGAAAACTGCATCATTGCCAAACAGCATTTTATAATGATATATATATGCCTACAGATTTGTTATTTTTTTAAAAATGAGACTGTAATATCAAAACATGTTAAGTATTTACTTGAGAATAATTGACATAATAATAATAATAATAATAATACTTATTATTATTATTAGTATTATTATGCATTCGTTCAAATATCACTATCGTTATAATAATTTACTTCATCAGAATCACTGCTGAAGTAAAAAATACGCCAAAGAAGTTTGTAACAATTGAAATAACTGACCGACAGACCGACCGACATACCAACAAACCAACCAACCAACAACCCAACCAGCAACCAACCAACCCACCAACCAACCCACCAACCAATCAACCAACCAACCAAACAACCAACCAATCAACCAACACCCCTACCAACCAACCAACAAACCAACCCGCCCATCAACCAACAAATCAATTAATCAATCCACCAACCCACCAATCAACCAACCAACCCACTAACCCACAAACCCATCAACCAACCAACCAACCAACCAACCAACAAACCAACCAAACAACCAACCAACCAACAAACCAACCAATCAACCAACTAACTCACCAACCAACCAATCAACCAACGAACCAACCAATCAACCACTCAACCCACCAACCAACCAACCAACCCAACCACCCACCAACGAATGAAACAACCAACCAACCAACCAACCAACCAACCAAACAACCAACTAACCAATCAACCAACCAAGCGACCAATCAACCAACTAACCAACCAACTGACCAACCAACCAACCAACCAACCAAGCAAGCGAACAATCAATC
>Ga0123354_10012595_pt1 | contig 13102 bp, 3 predicted proteins | sample TergutLab28metaG_2_FD_97872 | JGI IMG/M metagenome (GOLD analysis project Ga0123354, IMG submission 97872) | Labiotermes labralis P4 segment gut microbial communities from Petit-Saut dam, French Guiana - Lab288 P4 | ecosystem: Host-associated > Arthropoda: Insects > Digestive system > Gut ...
ACACTGCTTGAAATGTTACCGGACACTGCTTGAAATGTTACCGGACACTGCTTGAAATGTTACCGGACACTGCTTGAAATGTTACCGGACACTGCTTGAAATGTTACCGGACACTGCTTGAAAACCTGCATAACCATAAAATTTTTATCCCTTTCGAAAAGTACTGTCCCTCATTATGCTTCTCCCCGCTGCCCGCCAACGACCCCAACTTTGTGCCGTCTGTTCATAATTCGCACTCCAAGGGAAAAGAAACATGTACATTTGTACTCTTATTTGTAAAATATTGGACATGTAATTCGGAATATCTTTCGGTATAGTGACAAGACCTCAGGTTGGACAGTCGAGGAATCGTCTTTCGATTCCCGACAGATTCAAGAGAAGCGTTCAGACTGGCATTGGAACCGATGAAGCCTCCCACGCGATTTAAACCGGAGTCCTTCCTCCGACAGTCAGAAGGCTGGCAGTGTGAGTCTGACCACTCACCGTCATGTAGTTTTGACGTTAAGAATGTCTGAATCTTTACATTTCTTTCGCCGTACGCTCTTATGCCTTGCACTGGTACAGTTTTGCCTTTACTTTTACAATATCAGACCTCATTTTTTTAGATTTTCATAAGTCCATAAATGTCCACAATTGTGACAGACGTGTGACGTGTACGTGTGTCTCTCTTATATCTGGTGTCAACATATTATTTTTTCAATTGATTATATTCTGCCCCTTGCATTTTAATATGAAGGCATCTGCTGCCCATCGCCAAGTTAGTGAATTTTCAGGAAGAAATTTTATCCGAAGACTTTACCCCGCTACCAAAATTCTCGGTGCTATACCTTAGGATATCCTTAACTTTATAAGTGTTACCTTCATCTGTTACTAAAGAGAGTTTGTTCATACACTCGGCTGAAGAAGCATCGGCTTACAAATATTCTGCAAATTATTAAACTTTTATTTACAAAAAATTGCCTCTAATTATTTCAAAATACATGCAACTTGAAACTAGAATACTGCAAGAAACATGATGCATTATGGGAACACCATGCGCCCCGCTCGAAAAGTCACCTTGATTACACGTGCTAATAGTTCCATATGTGAATTCTCACCCTCATAGGCACTTAAATAGCAAACCTCCAGGTCAGTATATTAATACACACCCAATGAGGTGTCTGTGTGTGCAGAGCTTCACCGTGTTGTATTATTGCATGCCCTCTGTTTGCCAAGTCAACGGTACAAGCTGCGTGTAAATATTGCACCGTGGATATCCATTGAATTCGATAAACGTTAAATTCATATCCACGAGCTTTAAGCAAAGAAATCCATCTTCTTTAAGAAGCTAATAATCTATTATTTGGCTAAAATTTATCATATATGGAAGCTTCAATTCGGTGCTTACAAGAACTCAACTGTGCTCTCTGTTCTGAGACACATGAGTCCTGTCAACTCCAACTCATTCTGAATTTTTACTATCCTTGTAAGTATTACCCTAAGTCTTGATCTCTCAACTCAACTCTATCATCCTTTCACGCGCTACACACCGCAATTGCTTATGTCTCTCAACTGCTCTGTCTCTTCCTTTCAGATGCTCCAACCGACAGTTTATGTTTTCAACCAATCTCCCTCTTTCAAAAATTTGTATTTCTCTCAACTCACAACTCTTCTCTTCAGGCACTCCAATCGAAACTTTAAGTCTCTCAACTCATCTCTGTCCTCCCTTCAGGTGTTCCAACTGAAATTATGTATCTATCCGCTCTTCTTTCTCCTTCTTCCCTTCAGGTGACTCTGATACCAAGATATTTATTCTGACTTCAAAGTACACATGGCTCATGTGTAGCAGATGCTACATATCCGTCCTCCATCTAATCACTGTTATATCAAGTATCTGTCTCAATGTAGCAATAAGGCTTGTATCCTTGAGTTGAAGAAATTGATGTCAAATGTCTGCAGCCAGGCGGTAACAGCTTGATTCAACGTCGGCATCTTTTATAAATCGTTTACCAGTCAGTTGCTTCTTAAGGAATCCAAGAATGTGTAAAATACTTGACCCAGCAGTGCCGACCGGACATTTGAGTGTGTATGGCGCTACGGCTGGTAGGTTAAGAACCGCTCTCACTAAAGTACCGATTATGGGTCCACTAATGTTCATCCCTTTGGATTCCTTCTAAAGCACCTGATTAGCAAGGGCCTTGCAGCAGTAGCCGATGTGAAGCAAGCTACCATCTCTCAGCTACCGGTACTTGATACAGATATCTTATACCCTGAGATACAATCGTTGGTTTCCCGTGGGGGACAAATACTGCAATACGGATGGTGAATACGTGAATTTGTGATCTGTACTATTTCTTACCCGTTCACCCTTCATACAGTGAAATAAAACATTTTTCTGCATAATTTTGATTTGTAATTCACTTCTAAAAACTCCCTTGTTTTAAGCAATAAGCATTAACGGCACATGCTTCACTTCTTACTATCTTCCGTATCCTAACGTATCGCCCTGCATGCTTGTGGACCAATTCTGCACCACAATTAATAACAAATAAAAGTTCACCCAGTACACTGCACCGTCATCTTCGAAGTGAAGGCAGTTTGCGGTGACTTTGTGTTAAAAGGGTTAGCCTTCCGACGGCAGTCTTCCCCAAACTCAGAGATGTGTCCAGGGTCCTACAAAATTAGCATATATTAATTCACAGATTGCTTTTGATTGCTTTTGTTTAAGGCTAATCATTTAAAAAAAAAGCATAGCAAATATGATATTGGAGATAAATACGTACAAATTTGATTTTGCAGTATTTCAGTTCTATTTTATTTGTGACATTTGCAGGTTCTTACAGAGTACATAGCCTTACAGAGCACATAGCCTTACATAATAGATGATTAGTGGATAATTAATTGAGAATTTTGTGTGTAGTATCCATCCTTAGTTTTAGGTACAACACAGGTCTTCCCCAGGGGTGTTGAGAAAATCCACAAAATATATATTAATAATAGTCGAACGGGATGCAACACAAAGCAGTCTATTTATTATTCTGGGAGTTCACTCTACATGTTTCGGGTGTCAACCACAACAATCATCAGGAGTACACAAGACTGTTACTACAACCTCCGGTACTTGTCATGTTGTGCTATGCAGCTACCTCCCTCCAACGCGACCAAGTTGGCTTGGCCATGTTGGAGAGAGGTAGCTACACAAAAAATATGAATAAATAGGCTGCTTTATGTTGCATCTCGTTTGACAATTATTAATACAGATCAACGATGCACGGAACCATAAACATAAAATCCACAAAAATATATTTTAAAGAAGAAATTGTATGATTGTAATCATAGTCCTGGTTGAAATTTGAAAGGGGCACCTTCCGAATATCAGTTGTGCTCCTGTATGTGTGCGCTTTACTCTTTTCGCTATTGCCACTCTTCCTTTTTCCGTTAATTACAGCTTTGATCGCCTTGTTTTGCCGGAGTTTTTATCTTATTTTCTTCTCCGTATTCCAGAGAGGTACGAAACATTTTTAATAGTTCCTAAAGTTGCTAAATACGATTAAATGACTATATGATTTTTGTCCCTGCCCCTGCCTTCAGATTCTGAGTTTTTATTTCTAATCTCACGAATATAGTTGGTATTCATGAAGGGGTGATATTACGTAGCTAAAGTATTCATATATTGTAGTCAGTCTAATTAATTTGGAGACAATGTAACAAAATATGAAAAAAAAAAGAAAAGAAAAGAAGAAATATATGAAGAAAGTACCGTATTTATCTTCTTATTTCTTAGTCTATTTTCCTTTCTTAGGCTTAGCAAATCACCACTCCACGTGCCTGTATGTGTGCCCGTGTGTGTCCCCATTTCAATTTGTCAAACAATTGACCGCGCTGTTGTCCTGTCTGTAGTATCTTACCCTTAGTTCAGCATCGTGAACTTGCCCTAATTTTAGTTTCGTACAGCTACCTCAACAGTGAGCTATTTCCTTGCTTGTAGTACCTTACCACTAACTCAACATTGCAGTCTTATCCTATCCAGAGGAACGTACCACTCCACCAGAATGGTGTTGTCCTGAATGTAGTAGTGTACCTCTGGATCCAAAGGCCGCAGTTGCGCTACCCGTAGTGCTGTGCCCTTTGCTCAGTTGCGCGGTGTTATCTGCAACAACGGACTGCTATCTCAAAGGCTTCCAAAGCCTGCATTTTTTGTTCTAACATTCGCTGCATGAAGGCCGGAATAATTGGCAAAATGCATTAGGCACTGCACGTGACTCTGACTGTGTTTTGATTACAAAATTTTATATAAAAGTTGCTGGGCTCCCAAAATTCTCCTTGTTTTCTGAAGGTCAATGCAGATTATTCGCCGCTATGTTCCGCTTCTTCCTCCGGTCAGTCCACTTGTATTTCACGGCAAAAAAATGTGTACAAGAATAGGTTTCAGGTCGAGGAACTAGTCTGCCTTGTCAGTTTCCACTTCCTCGGAGTCACTCTAATCATTATAAACTAGCCACTCTAATCATAATAAACTAGCCACTCTAATCATAATAAACTGGCCACTCTAATCATAATAAACTAGCCACTCTAATCATAATAAACTAGTTGTGTTCGACGGAAACTTTTTACTATTAATAATTTCCTCAGAGCACCTCATTTACATTCATTCCTGTGCCGCCACCACTACATATTGCAGGTAAGCACAGCGTCTTTGCTACAACGATTAGAAATGAAGAACTTGCCTGAAGATAGTTGAAGAATAAAAGACTATCTTGTTGTCACTTGCTATTTTATTTCACTTCTTGTGTGCTCAACATGTTTCTGATATTAATATATCCATCATTAGGAGCTTGCGACTGTGCTGCTGAATTACCACATTGGTCGTTGTGTTCTTGGTTATATGTGTGTTGGAGATTCAGTGTGGTTAGGTTGGAGTGGTATCCGTGTTGCAGGCTGCTTCAGCCTGCAACACGGATACTGGTCTTTTTTCAACTATCACAATGATGCACGGTCCAACAAACATAAGATTGCCTCAAGATATTGAATGCCAAGTCAGAATTAAAATGTTGACTATTAATACGTCTTAACAGTAAAACAAGCTCAGTGTCTGAGTTGCTCTTCAATTTGAATTGCAAGTTTCCTTCGATCCAGAACATCCGTAGTGACATGTCCACCCCCTTCAATTTGACAACAAATAACTTGTTCAGATCCTAGCCACTGATAACATCAAATGTATTAAGTTACTGCAGACTTTCCGCGGCAGAACAGCAGTCTATTTTGACAAATCAGTATCTAATTACTTTATTTTTTTGCTGCAGTACATTCCCTGTGGGCCGCGAGAACTTCTGTGCGTGCTGTCGGATTCTTCAGACATAAATTTAGGGTGCTAGTTGGCCGAAGCGGTACATATTCTGACTCGTATTCCTGGCGTAAAGATTTAGATCCTTGCTCCGACAAGACATAAATATTTCTCCTGACCAATGCATTGCGGAACACTCCGTAGTACCTCATTTTGCACCACAAACGTTTCTTACACGTCACCGTTTATTTATCAGTCCGAAGAATCGTATTATTTGATGCTATAGGTTCTGAATTACACACAGATTTTTAAATAAATCTTATATAATTATACCTTAAACTTTACGAAATTTGTGGGGTGACGTCTTGTTCATTTGTAGATGGATGCCAATGTATCTCAGGAAGGTTAGCACCCAACTGCAAAACCACATTCCATAAGTAACTGAACCGCACAGCTTTCGACGCGACATCCAATTTGACGTTCCTGTCTGACATGTTCGAAGGAATGTAGAGCGTTGGTGATTAACAACTATCTTCTAATTGTATCACCGCATCAACAAACGGTTGGGGAAAAGCTTACTGCTCTTATCTTCAGGCTAGTCCAAAAAGAGTAAGAGGCTACTGTGAAGATGGAAGCAGAAAGCCGCTCCGAAATTCGTGTTACACCTCCACACAGTGCCGTATTGTAGAAGATCTTAATATTCAGTTATATTCTTATTACAGAGTATTGTTGTGTCTACGTATTGCCTAACAATGCCAATTAGCGTGATAACTGGTGGTTTACATTTCATGAATTGTTGCGTCATTACCACAAATATGCTTTATGAAACAAATGGGACGTCTCGTTATTAAGTGATGCCGAACAGGCGTAACACAAGCGGACTGTAACGTACACAAAATTATGGACCTTATATGCGAACCTAAATTCAAATTCTTTTATCTCTTGTAAACGTATGGTCATGTGAAAAGGGTCGGGATCATTGTGGCTGATTACTATCTAGTGATTTACTATGCGTATATTTAGAGCAGCCTGCACGCAAAATAATTAGCAGTCTTTCGTAGGGAAAGGTTGGCTGCCTTGTGGGACAAAACAAATTTACATGCGCATAATAACACCAGCGGTACTCGCCCCATAATGAAAAAGAAGCGGGGGGTTAGCAGGGAACTTAATATATTCATAATAATGCGTACGAACACCACATTACGTTATTTCAACCCTGTATATGATAGTGCGGTGGAAAGAATTATTCCCGATTGCCACCTTTCATTACAGAACAAGTCCATATTCAGTAATAGCGACATAGTTCATTCTTTCTTTCTTCTTCTTCTTCTTCCCCCTCCTCCTCTTCTTCTCCTTCTTCTTCTTCATTGGCACACGGTCCTTATATTTTAACCAGTGTTTGCTTCAGAATGGTAGCCCTCACGGTACTGTCTTCTGCTTCTTTGCTCCACCTTGTGACACCAATCTATTGCATACAATTCGCAATAGAGCCTAACCACCGTACGTTTGGTCTTCCTGCTTGTCCTATTCTGTTTGTTTTCCCCAGGAATATTTTCTTTACGGTTCTGTCATCAGACACCAGTATAGTGTCCGTCAGGCAACCCTTCTTAAGAAAGTTATGTTTGTTTCCTTTTTTTTTAGTATGTATGGCAATTTTTACTAGATTCTCCTTCAACGGAAAATTGCAGAATTATATAAGTGATATGGCAAGCTTCTTAAGCAACCTGCCTTAAATTCTCTTCTATATTCTCCATTGACAAGCAATATAGCTCTCAGAGAAATTTACTAGAACTTAACATGTATTTTAATATTGCCCATTCTCAAAACCAAAAAAAAAAGTATTTTTTTTATCAAGTGGTAGTTACAACTTTTCTACACGAATATTTTGCTATCATTAAAGTAATAATTTTATTAGTGGAAAAAAAAAATTGAAGGATTTTTCTTCACATTTTTCCGTTTTACGCGGTACATGTCTATAGAAATGCTTAAGGTCGCGAATTCTTTTGCCTCTTAATGAAACTGCAAAAGTATAAAGAATGTTTATTGAGAAAATCAACAGATTTATAGTATTTGTAAGCATACAGTTTCGTGCAGTGTCATTAAACTTAACTTATAAAAATTCTAGTAATTCCTTATTATGTTTTTGTGACACAAACCAAATTATCCAAAATTCGTGTGATGCCATCAATTTCATCTGAACCTACGCGATTTGTATTTGTAAAGTTTTACAGTGATGAACGAATTTTAATACCAGATTTTATTGTATTATAATGTTTTTAAACAGTACCTGTAATTCGAGAAAGGTTGTTAGTAATATTGTAAACCATGGGATCCCATAGGTAAAAACCACTGAATGTACCTTGACTAACGGCACTGTTTTGTAAGCCTGATGATGACCGAGTAAGGCCGAAACATGTTGCTTAGCTAAATAGTTGTAACAATAATCTGCAACCGTTATTAAATTGTTGTGTAAAGACGGTTTTATTAATGCATTGAATTTCAGTTAAAATATTCATGACTCTTTCTCTTAGGGTGTCCACTCTATGGCTTTAACAATTTGATTACATATGTTTGGAACCAAAATTCCTAGCAACGACTCAAGTTTTAACTGCAATCGTGGTATACAGGAAACTAATGTCAAATCATAGCATTTAATCACAGTTGTCTTCAACATATCATAATTCCGCTCACTGCGCTACCACCAGCAGAGGCAGAACAATGATAAATAGCAGCAGGGGAAAGAAAGACATGGAAAAAGGAAAGAGAAGTGAGTAAAAAGAGTTATGGATGCAGAAATAGATATAACATTTACTCCCGTTGTTGTAGAGAAGGGAAGAATTATGATCCAATGAAACACGCCTGTATGTGCCGGTGATATACAGAACCCACAATCACCCCTGCTACACTGACTGCAGACATAGAGAACAGCTGTTTGTGTCCCCAGGTGGAAATATCGCAATCATCGGGGCGAATCAGACAGACACACGGATGGAGAGAGAATTCATTATATTAGTTGAGAACTAACTGACGGATGAGTCAACGAACCGTGCGCTAGGTACCGCTAGTGTATATTACACTTTAATGTCGGTCACCCCTTTTGTAGTGAACCATGCTACGTCCCACCCAGCAGAATGAACTGAGACAAATGATGCTGAATGTGTGAAATATCTGCAGGTCTTAGGGGTTATTGAAGGATGAAACTCAGTTGATTTGAAATTAACTAACTCTATGGCGCTCAGTCCTAATTTTCATATTAATAGTAGTGTTTTGGGAACATGGAGATGCAGTACGGCCTGAAAAGTTCGTTTGCGATCGCCATCATGAGCCTACTGTATCCAAAAAAAACCTAGCGGTTGCAGCTGCTTGTGAAAACTGGAGAGACGTTTAGACATGTCACACGTTGCTCGCTATAGAACTGCACAATCAACACACACCACATGGCGTTATTAATATATGGAACTAAGAGACCCACCTCTCCGTTCCGTCTTTCGATTGACACGGCGGTGGCCGGCCATAGCGACGTGGATGCTGGCGAATAGGCGCGCCTGCGTCGTCGTCTGATGGGCGCTAAATCTGCAATTGACGGAGATTCTGGAAGCCATAGGTTACTGCTGCGCCTCTCGTAACCTCACAGACGTTACCTCTGTATCGATCTCAAGACTCGGTCGATTCGAATATCTCAAAGGGAGAGGGGTGGGTTGTAGGGATGAGAAAATGGTGGAAAACAGGGCGAGCTTGGCTATGTACAATAGATCCATAACTAAATGGTGAACACCAGATTTGTGAAGTCCACAGAATTGTGACGATTGTGTTACTGAAGGGTTACAAATGACACAAAATTTCGGAAGCCATCTCTACCTCCGCCATCAGTAGCAATTTGTAAATGATAGAACTTATTCTACTGCGTCCTTTGACTGGAGATAATGCCAATCTCCACACTCTTCGCCGTAGAATGTGTATTTTGTAAATATTGTTGCTTTGTCTGGCTACAGCAAAAGAGCCAGCTTTCAAAAACTTTGATGTTTTAAACAACAACAAAAGGCGGAGAAGTCTGGTTTGCGTGTCATAAGATATCTTTGTGTGAAAAGAATATCAGAAAATGTTCTGTTGACTTCTGGTTATACTTCCATGCTTCATGCGTCTGCAAATATTTTACTGTGAGATGCGTACTTTAGAAGTGGAATGCCTTTTGTTGATCGAAGGCTTTAATAACTCACTCTATATAACTCCAAATTTTATAATTATTCCAAATCCCATTTTATTATCAGAGAGAACTTAATACTTTGAACATTATGCGTTCATTCATATTCTACAACATGTTTTGGTTTTTTCGGGCATCATTATGTATAATCACAGTAACATGGGTGGAAAAGAACACTGAATTGGAGGTTTCCACTTCAGTATACTTTCCATTTATATTAGTGCGATTACACCTGATAATGGTAAGAAAACTGCCGAAACATGTCGTAGAGGATAAGTGAATGCATAGTGTTGTGTTCGTTCTGATAATAAGCATAGATATCTATAAATAAACACACAAGAATGACGATATCAAAGTGTGTAGAATTATTCGTAAATAATATGGAAAGAACTGAAGTCCTGTTCCGACATTTTGCGTTGTTTTGTCTGACAAACATTAGGATATCGTCAGGATGCCCGGTGACCGTGACCAGATTTAAAAATAACAACTGTCTAAAACGAATTAGGAGTTCTATCCACTCGTCGGCGAAGTAAGGTTTGACAAGCCACGAAGTTCTCTAACTGACATTCCAATTATTCTTACTCTCGACGCCAATGAAGATGGCTGATCAGTTTCGTAGTCTGGTGATTTTGGATCAAACGCCCAAAGAATCTTTCGAAACAAGATGGGAGGTCGAACTTCCTGCTCCTTCCAAGCTAACAATTTTGAGAGTCGTTAAGCTGTAGAGATACAGCGGTTTCCAGTCATGTCCCCCTGCATTGTGTTGTTGTAGATATTACTTCCGCCCTGAAGATGGATCCAGCAGGTTCTTTGGAAATATCGGTAACTTTCTGTTACACTTCAAACGCGTTAAAACAAAAAATACAAGAAACTTTATAGTCACCGCCGAAATAACCCCAAATCTGGCATAAACGATTGAAAAAAAAACTCCCTGTTACGGCTGCATATAAGGAACGTCTACTTTGTGAAATTGAGAGGAATGAAGATGGAAACTGAGAGATGGGTCAGAGGTCGAGTGCCTTCAAGTTAATTATCTCCTTGTGATGTATCGACTTCCTGTAGGACCCAAGTCCTGACTAATCCATCATCCACCGCTTCCGCCTTGCCTTTCCATTACCTGTGCATTATCTCCCCTTCTCTTCGGCGGCCACAGGAGGACTGGTTTCCTCTGGCGTCCCTCGCTCGCGTGAGGGGAGCCTATCCAAGCCCGTACTTTGTAAAATCGAAATATCAAATACTTTTTTGGGGGGGGTGGAAGGTGTATACATTTCATATTAACTTTCAAGTCACAGCCTGTACTGTGCATATGATCCTTTGAACATTGAAACAGCTTTGCGTTTTGTCCACAATGTATTGCAGTTTCCTATGGTTTTTGTAATTACCTTTTATTTCCCTATAGAGAATTGACCGATTGCTCTTTGAAAAAGAAACACAGTACGCTTCCTGTAAAGTAGGAACTGAGTTTTTCTGTAAAATATATAGGAATGTGAGGCTTCAATCATTAGATGGCAACTAGGTTCGCCCCTAGACTCGGGTCATCATCAAGCCGTCATACAAAATATGAATGTGTAAAGAAATTAAAAACCATAAATTGGCGATCTCCGCGTTTTAGATTAAAACTACTTCAAAGCTATGCGCTAGTTATGTTGCAAGGCGAATGTAAACGCACGGCGTTCGCGGTGGATTTAGGTCCTAACGCCAAATTTAAAGCATTTTTAATGTAAAACGGGGAGATCCCCAACTTACGGTTATTAGTTTCTGAGTATGTTCATATTTTTCTATCATGGTCTGATGATGACCCGAGTCTAGGGTCGAAACCAGTTGCCACCTAATAAAATTGTTCGCAATGTTTTTGTTGGTTCCAATTGAAAATATTGGCGGATATTAAGACACTTTTAAAATGTGTTTATGCACACCCTTGTGACGTCAAATTTCTGTGATAAATCCCTGATAGCCTAACCTGATTCAGGAAAGTTTAAATAAAACATTCTAATTTTTTTCATTCCACCCTGCATATCAGCATACAGAATAACAAGTACTAAGTGTCGCATAAATATGATTGTTTCTTCTGATGATAGGCAAACAGTAGCCCGAAACATGTAGAGAAAAGAAATAAACATACTAAGAAAAATTGTGCACCAAGTTGGCTTTATTTACAAGAAAACATTCTCACTTTGTATAACAGTTAAGTGAATGTAATTATCAAAGACCATGGAGCAACGTGCTATTTAAGAAACTAGTAATCGCATAGCTATTAAATGCTCCTAACGCCTTCAGTGCAACACGTTCACTGACGCTCTCACAGCACTGGTCATTAGGCTACAAAAAGGCACATTATTTCAGTGCATATTCTCCTAACACTTTTCTTGTAGATAGGGTTATAAACTCAGGTTCTCCAAGTAGTCTTTTATTTCACGTTTGCCGACTGAAATTGTTTGTACGTTTTGCGTCTCGACATGTATGCCACACATTCTCAGCGCAAAACTAAATTACACATTAATGCCGAATACTGGTACCTCAGAGCGAAGATAGGAGGAAAACATTAAGGATCTTTAGGAAGTGGGATGAAGAGGCATGGGCTGGATCGAGCTGACTCGGGATAGGGACAGGTGGCGGGCACTTGTGAATACGATAATGAACCTTCGGGTTCCATAAAATGTGGGGAATTTCTTGACTAGCTGAAAACCGGTTTTCTTCTCAAGAACGACTCTGCAGCATGGATTATGTAAGTAGGCAAGTCAGTGTGTAACTAAGTAAGTAAGTAACTGGTACCTCAAAAATCAAAGTTCTTTATGAAGCTGTGATTCATTACCGTGAGTTCTCGCATCTGGATCATACTTAGGAATTTAATTCATACCTTACAGAAAATACTGTGCCTCAATTACAAAAACAAATTTGTTTAAGTTGATTGGAAGACAACAGCTCTTTTTGCTGAACATTAGACTGCGTGGGCACAATTGCCAGTGTTCGGCGCTCTCACAAAAGAATTGTGAAAGCAATTACTACCTCTTAAATATCTACCTGTCTGCCTGTCTCTCTCTGTCCATGTGTAACACGTTGACCACTATTGGGCAAATTTTCATGAAGTTTTGTGCTGGGGAAGTTTACCAAATCTGTCGGCCAAGATTAAATTAGATACAGATCTTTCAAAATATAAGATTTGTAGGAAGGTTAGGTGTGTCTGAAAGTCAGGACGTTGTTGGTTTTCATTATTGAGACATCGCTGTCTGTGAGATAAGATCTGAAGTCAAAGAAAGAGGTTTTATAATTGAGATAAATTTTATATTCACCAAGACAGACAAACAACTGGAAAATGTGGAATATTTTAACTATCTGTATAGCCTGCTAACAAATAACGTAAGATGAACACGTGAAATTTAAACCAGGACTGCCATGGCACAAGTTGCATTCAACGAGAGGAACACTCTTTTCATCAGCAATTTGGACTTAAATTTAAAGAAGAAACTTGTGAAATGTTGCATTTGGAGCTGATTAGAAATGCTTTGTGAAATGTGGTACCGGAGACCGGGGGGGGGGGGGGGGGCCTTTTTTCCCTTTGGTTTTAAAAAAAAAAAAGAATTAAAAAAAATCAGGGAAAAAAGAAGGGATTTAAAAACACCAAAAGGGGGGAAACAAAA